>JAEEGK010004603.1_pt1 | contig 33716 bp, 29 predicted proteins | sample 8958771 | NCBI WGS metagenome assembly JAEEGK01 (sample SAMN16246547, study PRJNA631951) | gut metagenome | biome: gut microbiome; feature: rumen; material: SC-attached | host: Bos | place: Iran: Karaj | collected 2018-10 | reverse complement strand
ATTCGCAGTTTCCGCACATCACCACGCACGCCCACGAGTTGGCTCTGACGGTGCTTTTTGAATCGGCCGTGCTGCACCTTGCCGACCGCCCGACAAGTTATCTGTCGCAACCAACTGAAGTTCAGCGGTTCTTCACCAACCTGCCGACCGTTTGGGACGAGACTAAACTCGTTTGCGGCTATCCTGGCGAGTATGCCGTAATGGCCCGCGAGCGCAACGGCAAATGGTATGTGGCGGGAATCAACGGCAGCGACAGCGAACGCGAAATTGCTCTGAATCTTGATTTTATCAAGAGCGGCAAATTCAAAATGTTCGCCGACAGCGGCAATCCCGATAACCCGTGGACAATCACCAATATCGACGCCAACAATCTGCCCAAAGCAGTGAAACTGCTGCCGCGCGGGGGATTTGTGATTGCGGAGGAGTAGGAAAATCAAACTTTGTAACCACGATTAATTTAATAGCGGTTAAATTAACGGTGATTAAATTGGCGGCTGAGGCCTAACATAACATAGGCGGGGATTTTTAATCCCCGTTTTTTGTATACGCAATCGTCAAAGCCTTGAACGGACTAAACTGAAAAACCGCAATTGAAATATACACCGCACCTTTCCGCAGAAAAATTATATTTGTGATGCAAAACACTTGAACACATTTGCATAATCCTTCTGCAAAATGCACGTGTCGGGCAGCGAGATTAAAGATAGACTTAATTTAATGAAACACAGAACATTAAAACAGAATTAAAGCGAATAGAATATATTACTAACACATAGGGCTTTACGCTCTTATTCTCGAAAAGATAAAATCCGCCAATGATTACGACAAGAGAATAAGTTGCGATTGGTTCACGTCTTTTGGCGTGAGCCGTTTCGTGCTTATTTATTGTCACGGGTTCTTGGCGGAGCCTTTCTTTTCTAAATAAGCAATCAAAAACGAAATGGCTGACGCTTTTTTGTTTGCTTATGCCATAAGAGTTTGAAGCCCGAACGAACTCTTAACAATATGGCAGAGAAAGCGGAAACGGAATTACACCTTGGCAGACTGATTCGACAAGAGTTGAAACGGCAGAAAAGGACTGTGGCCTGGCTTGCCGAATCCATTAACTGCGACCGCACCAATTGTTATTGCATTTTCAGCCGACAATATATTGATATTGAACTTCTTAAGCGCATAAGCAAGGCTCTGCGGCATAATTTCTTCATTGAATTGGCTGACTATATGGAGAATGTCGAAAAAGTTTCGACAGATATGTAGAACTTGTTACGACGCTGTTGCATAAGCACTATATCCGATATTCGGTAATATTGTTCTCGGAGATTTCAGCCGCCACTAAAGGGTGAAAAAATTTGACTATTTGAAGAAATAATAAATCGTGAAAATTGTCCTACGGAGTGGAGATACGGGGGAAAACGAAAACCCATAAGAGAGTAGACACTAACAAAAAGTCTTGACAATTATGAAGAAGTTCATTATGAATCTGTTCAACGTTGTTGCAACAGCAAAAGAGGTTAAGGGAAAGAAATCCAGCGGGAAAGAGGATTTGGGTTCCACTTATAAGCACTGGAGAACTTTAGACGGACAAACAAGTTAAACCGCTTTTATTTTAAAGGAAGAAAGGAAGTAACCCGATAGTTACTTCCTTTTTCTAATATTTATCAACTTATGTATACAGCATTGCCACATATATTCAGAGGACAAACTTTTTGCTTTAACCGATGGTTTGGCTGGCTAACAGCAAAAAAAACTATTGGAAAAGAAGAATATACATTGCCAACTGAAGCCACAAAAAGATTGTCACCTGTAGAAAATCCTTTTCTTGCAAAACAAGCCGAAGAACGAAAAAAAATCGTAAAGCCTAGCAGATTAGCAACGCTCTACGCAAGGATGCTTGTTTTTCTATGTAAGCACGCATATGTTGTGGCGCACACGCTGTGCCATTTGCGATTAGGGTTGTTCCCCGATGCTGTGAGTGCAGCCGATGCTTTTAGAGAAGCCACTAAAGACAAAAAACAAAATCTGTTATGTCTGCCACGTTCAATATTCATAGCAACCACTTCGCGCCGTTTCAGGCGCAGGGGGGCAATGTTCATAGGAGTTTTTCTGCCGTCGCATAATATGCACGCTTGGGTGATAGAAGACGGCATTGTTGCCGACCGATACGATAAATACTGGATACTCTACACACCACTTTTAATGATGTACTGATACGAGCAAATGAGTGAGAAAATGGAAGTTATACGAGGCATAATTCCACAGAGGTCGCTATCGTTTTACAACGAAGCAGAAGGTCGTTTCCAATCAGACATTTGGGATGAACTGTGTGCTGGATTGTGGAAAAAATATAGTATAGAGAACCGTATTACAAACGATGCTCTTGGCGAAATGCGCCAAACAGAATGGAAGCCTGTTTTCCCCAACATAATACCGCAGATGCCAGGTTTTGCCTATGACCCTACAACAAGGAAAATGAATGAATTGTGCTACTGCCCGCGCAAAATAAGAGAGCCTTCACGAGAATCTTTTATGACTGCCGCCGAGGCTTTTTTCCACTGCTTTGATGGTGAACGCATAGGTGTTCATTTAAGTGGAGGTTTAGACAGTAGCCTAATTATTTGCCTATTACGCCATTTTGAAATACCATTTTGTGCAGTAGGACTTGCTTCGCCACGATATGAGTTCCGCACAGAACGGCGTATTCAAGACATTGTTGGAGCATACGCAACAGAATGCAAATTGCTCAATATGGAGGAATATCCATTTTTTGGAAATCTCGACAAAATACCCAAACAACAAATCCCTGACTCGAACATAAAGATGGTTGATGCTGATGGCGCAGTAGCAGAAACATTTCACAGTATGGGTTGCTCTGTGGTCTTAACAGGTCAAGGGGGCGATACATTACTTGCTGATGAAGTAACACAAGAAACCTACAAGAAAGGATTCAACATTTGCAACGAGTTCTGTTTTCCTTGGGAAGAGGACTATTTGTATTTACCCAAAGGAATACGCCTTGTTTCATTTTTTTCAGATGAGGAAGTCATAGACAATATTGTTGCTTTGCGTATTGGTCAGAAAGAAGACCCTTGGAAATTGTGGGCTCGCCGCTTTTTTGCCGATTTGCTGCCACGAGAATTGACAGAGTTTTGCTATTGTGCCGATTTCAACGGACACTCAAAAACTGGGTTGGAAGATGCTAAACCTACGATTAAAATGCTTTTTGATGAAGCCTACGAAACCTTCCCCCATTCGTTGTTTTCGTCAGAAAACACTCGGCATTTCATTGAAACTGATGTGTTTACATTTGAATATGCTGAATACTGCGATTACTGCACAAAAATATCAATAGCAGCCTGGCTGCATTCATTATTTCGCAAAGAATGACAAAAACACAATTCATTTACCCAGCAGACGATAGTAACAACATAGCCGAGTACTTCCGTCCCGAAATTGAAGCGATGAGGAGAATAGGTCTATCGGTGGAAAACAAGCCGAGCGATGATGCAACTCGGCTCATTCACCGTGGTTTTATAATGTACAAACCAGAAGAGTATCAAAAAGATGATAGGTATATTCAGGGTTGGAACGAATATATTAAAACAAGCAGATTATCACTATACTACAAATTAATTGAGGATATTTCTATTCCGACGTTTTTCACGAATAAACTTGATGAGAGCGTGGCGAAAGAAGTGAAAAAGCGTGGATGGGAACGTGCGTTTATCAAAAACGACATTAAGTCACTTTGGGGAATTGATGAAATGGCTTCCGTTTGGCCTGATAACAGTTTCGACTACATAGCCAATAATTTGACAAAATATTATCAACTTGATGACATTTATGCCATTAGAAAATTCATTGACCCTAAAGTTTTTTATGATGAGGACAGATATTGGGTGTTCGATGGTGTTATACGCCACCGTAACCCACAAAGCATTCCGTCGATAGTATATGAAGCCGCTCGTAGGTTAGAGTGTTTAGGAAGCCACTATTATGTTATTGATGCCACGCCAGATTTTGTTGTTGAAATTAATCCTGGCGAGAGTGCCGACCGCTATGGAGACAATCCGCCAGAACTCTTCGCACAATGGATGGCCGATGCTTTTGGGGATAAATAGTAGTTGCTTTCGCACACTCATATAAAATCTGCGTTTTCCGTGTAATCTGTACGAAACCCGAAAAATATTTCGGTTACGCAAAAAGGCTGCGCAGTAGGTGCTTTCCTTTGCAGTGTCGAAAATTCAAAAAAAAAATTAAAAAATTCTCAAAACCTGCGCAGCAATTTCGCGCACCTTGCAGTTTTCTTTGCAACGTGAACATTAAAAAGGAGGAGTTATGAAAGTTATCAGCATTCTTAAAAAGCACCCGTTCGACGAGTTTGCCGCCGACTTCGCCCACCTGTTCGAAGTCAACAGCAGGCAGAAACTGACCGAGGAGACTCTCGGGCTCTGGAAAGAACTTTTCGACAAATGGGTGGCCGAATATCAGCCGCAGGAAACGCCGTACCATATCCGTATTATCTACCGTTGGGAGTATTGCTCGCCGATGCTTGATATGAACTGCGCCGTGTTTGAGAAACGCGATTTGAGAGGTTGCGGAGCGGTGTTCGCCCACGATTCGCGCAACGAGTTTCTAAATATGTCAGTCGGCTGCGACCGCGACGTTGAGTTGACCGAAACCGAACTGGCCGCAGGCCTGTTCTACGAGATGACCTACTTTCCGCCTGAAAAGGATATCGAGTCGCCGTTTGGGAGAAAGAAGAATCAGAATAATTAAAACGTTGTCAAACAGAAATACCTACTACTATGGCAGAAATGACACAAGAAAAATGGGAAGAATATTTCCGCAGAGAGAAAGAGTTTTACGCTAAACAAAGGGCGGAGAATGGCTTTTGCGACTGCGATGTATGGCATATTGCATATTGGTTTTACAACACCATTAGCCCTATGTTGAAGCAATTGGCAGAGAAAGGTGGCAGTTACCCGCAGTTGGATGAAAATGGCAATCATACATTCGTATATAATTCCACCGACGAAGAATCCGCTGTTTTTTCTAAACGATGGAAAGACACGCTTTTGCGTATGGCTTTTCTTGCCGATGAGATGGATGATAACAAATGCTCAATGAAGAATCCGTATGAAGATGAATGGAACCGTGTAAATGAAACATTTGAAAAGGAATATGGTTCAATGGGGAAAAAATTGCGAACAGAAGAAGAAGCAAAAAGAGAGGAAGAAGTGGGGCTTTATCGTAGGCGAGGCCCCGAAGATGACCCTGTTCACGGTAAGGAGTATAAAAAAGTTATGGACAAGTATTCCGCTTATAATCACAAAATTAGCAGATACCAAAACAAATGCAAAAACGAGTTTTTCCGTTTGTTCAGCAAGCACTTTTGGGATTTGTGGGATTGAAAACGAAAGAATAAGTTAAATTATTAAAAATCAATAATTATGACTACGAAATTACTATCCGAAGTACAAAAAGAAGACTTCAGCAAAGAGCAATGTGTGGCGTCGGGAATTGAGGCGCTTGATAAAATTACTGGCGGCTTCCGCAACTCGACTTTTGCGGTGGTGGCGGCGCGGCCCGCAATGGGGTGCCGCACGCTGGCGCTGACGTGCGCCTACAATCAGGCGTGCGCGGGGAGGAAAATCGCAGTTTTCAGCGTCACACTCTCTGAATCCGAAATTGCTGACCGACTGCAAAGAATACACAACATTCTTGGCAAAGAAAACGGCGAGTATAAATTTGAAAACCAAATTTTTGTGAACTATAGTGCGCAATTCGAGATTAACGAGTTGCGCTACGAGATTGCCCGCCTGAAACTAATCGAGAATATCGACATCGTTTATATTGATAATCTTTTGAGTATCAGCAATATTGGTACAGGCAATTACGCAACAGTGACGGCAGTCACCGAAAAACTGCGGCAACTGTCACGCGATGCGGACATTCCTGTTGTTGTGTTGAGCAGTTTGTCGCGAAGTTGCGAGTCGCCGCAACGCGGTGGCCACCCCAATATGTATGATTTGCGTTTCGCGAAAGTCGTAAACCACTATGCTGATACCGTATTGCTAATATACCGCCCTGATTATTACGGACATAGAGTTAATGAAGATGGCAATTCGCTGATAGGCGTTGCAGAGTTGCTTATTGAAAAATCAGCCGTTAGCCGTTTCGACTCTGTCACGGTTCGTTTTGAACACGATGGACCTGCGTTCTGCGATAAAAATGATTGTTAATCAATAAATAACATTGCTATGACTATCAAAGAATTTTTAGAAAGTCGTCTGATTCAGAATATTGAATGGGAGATTATTCACGCATACAATCAGCATCCTATAGTCCTTCGTCCCGATGGCTTTGGCGGAAGACATTTGCTTGAGGCAAGGAAAATCATTATCAACGATTTCGCGCTGCAGCACCAAGCGGAGTTGGTGCCCGACATAATCGCCTTCAACGATGCCCTGCGCGAGGCTCTTCGCCGAACTTACCAACGGACAAAAGAAGTTTACGATGTCTGCAAGGTGTTGGGCGATGTAAGCGTAAACGCAGAGTGCTATATGGATGGCTACCCACCGCTGCACCCCGTGCAGAATGAGGACCGCGAGGAACTTTGGGAAATACTCACCGACGACAGTTGGAATCCTGGGTATTCTTTTGGTGTTGGCTCTATTGGATTTCCTGTTGAAGACAGTTTTAGCGATTTGATTGGCGGCGAGGACGACAACTGGAACGAGCACCTTGATCCGCAACTGACCGCCGACCTGCACCTGATTATGCAGTTCCACACGCTTTGGGAGCATTCGGGCTTCGCAATCACCGATTTAATCTATTGCCGCGATTTCAACAGCGGTTTCGAAGTGGATTATTCGGAGTGTAATATATTGAGTGATAAGTTGTAAGTTGATGAGTTATAGGTTGTTGAATATAATGGTGTTAGGTTTTGGGTGTTGGTAGAGACACACCGCGTGTGTCCGCAGAAAATGCACCGCGACCGTGGAATGCCGACAAAACCAAACCCCGAAGGGGTGAAATAGAAAAAACGAAAATTTTTCAAAACCTGCGCAGCAATCTCGCGCACCTTGCGGTTTTCTTTGCAGCGTGAACATTGAAAATATATGATTATGAATGATATAGAAATAGAAATACTCGATATGGTGACAGAGGAAGATTTCGTCAATGGCATTATCGACAAGTCGGGAGTTCTTTATAGCCGCGATGGACGATTGTTGTTAAGGTGTAGGAACGACAGGTTGAAACAATACATAATCAAAGATGGTACGGAAATCATTTACAATTGTGCGTTTGAAGAAGAATACGATGGCGAGCATTTGCAACGGATTGTTATTCCCGATTCGGTGACAACAATTGCCGATTCTGCGTTTCACGGTTGCATACATTTGCACCAGATATCGATTCCCGATTCGGTAACGCATATCGGAAGTTGGGCTTTCGGCAAGTGCATAATGTTGCCGCGGATAACTCTTCCCGCTTCGTTAAAATATATAGGCGACAATCCATTCAGCGGCAATGACTACGTGCGTCTTACAAGTAATTCCAGCAGGTTTGTCGTACAGGATGGTTTTCTTATTGATAACGAGGAAAACCGACTTATAGCATATTTGAGACACGAGGAATCGGTCAACATTCCGCAAAACATAAAAGTCATTGGCAACAGCGCATTTTGGGGGTGCAAGTCGTTGTGCCATATCACGATACCTGATTCTGTGACTTCTATCGGATTCAGAGCGTTTTTGGGTTGCGACTCGTTGCAGCAAATTGTCATTCCTGATTCGGTGGAGAACATTGATTTCGGCGCTTTTAACAGGTGCGATTCTTTACAGCAAATAGTTATTTCAAAGTCGTTGAAGATTATAGAACGTGATGTTTTTAGCAAATGCAAGTCATTGCGTCAAGTCTCAATTCCCGATTCAGTTACAGCCATTTGCGAAGGTGCATTCTATGGATGTGACACTTTGCAACAAATCACAATCCCCGATTCAGTAACCACTATCGACGGATATGGATTTGCAAATTGCAAATCGTTACAGCAAATATCTATTTCAAGTTCGGTAACCAGCATTGGCGAAAATGCTTTCTACAACTGCCCGTCGCTGAAACGAATCATTCTTCACGGCGGCAACGTCCGCAAAATCAAGAAGCAATTGCCGAAGAAGTTTCAAAAGATTACGGAATGCGTGGAGTGAAAACCTGAAATTTTTTCAAACCTGCGCAGCAATCTCGCGCACCTTGCGGTTTTCTTTGCAGCGATGAGAATAAATTTTGTAAAAATCTAAATAAGACAAACCATTTAAAGTCAACAAACTATGGCAACAAAACTACTATCCGAAGTACAAAAAAAGGAATTCAGCAATGAGCAATGCGTGGCGTCGAGAATTGCGGCGCTTGATAAATTTACTGGCGGCTTCGGCAACTCGACTCTTGCGGTGGTGGCAGCGCGGCCCGCAATGGGGTGCCGCACGTTGGCGCTGACGTGCGCGTACAATCAGGCGTGCGCAGGGAAGAAAGTCGCGTTTTTCAGCGTCACGCTTTCTGAAGCCGAAATCGCTGAACGATTGCAAGGCATAAACCGCACTCTTGGCAAAGAAAACAACGACTATAAGTTTGAAAATCAATTATTTGTAAATTGCAGCGCACAATTCGAGATTAACGAGTTGCGCTACGAGATTGCCCGATTGAAACTTGTCGAGGATATCGACATTGTTTACATTGATAATCTTTTGAGTATCAGCAATATTGGTACAGACAATTACGCAACAGTGACGGCAGTCACCGAAAAACTGCGGCAACTGTCACGCGATGCGGACATTCCTGTTGTTGTGTTGAGCAGTTTGACGCGCAGTTGCGAGTCGCCGCAACGCGAAAGCCACTATCCCAATATGTATGATTTGCGCTTCGAAAAAATCGTAAATCACTATGCTGATACCGTATTGCTAATATACCGCTCTGAATATTACGGAATTAAGGTTGATGAAGATGGCAATTCGTTAATAGGCGTTGCAGAGTTGATTATTGAAAAATCCCCCAATACCCGCTTCGACACTGCCACGGTTCACTTTGAACACGATGGACCAGCGTTCTGCGATAAAAAGTGATTGTTACTTGACAAATGGAAAGTGAGGGAAAAATAATAATGATTAAAACCTACGCCGATATTACTGACTATTTGAATGTTTATTAAAATCACATATGTTTGTATGAATTAAATGTCAAACGCAAATAATAAAAATATGGACTTCAAAATAGTATATGTATTTGGGCCCGCAACAAGCGAGGAAAAATACTTTAACGATGAAACGTTAACACTTCAAAATGGGGAGTGGGTAAAAATTGGAGAAACAACTTTTACCGCTGATGGCATTGACAAAATAAATAGAAATGCTATGAAAGATTATGCTATAAAAAGAGTCAGACAAGAAAGCCGAACAGGGATTCCTGTCGCAGCAAAAATTTATGATGTTTTTATATTTCCTCATAAAAATAAGAATATAGACAAAATAATACGTCAAAGACTATGTGCCGAATTGTACTCACTTGAAAATAGTGCAGAAAACAATAAGCAAATTGATGATAAAGAAACCATTAAGGCAGGAGAAGAATTTGTATATGGCGCAACCAGGAGTCAAATAAAATATGCAGTTCAGTCGTATGACCACGATTTAATTGTCAATTCTGACGAAAAAGAAATAAAATTACTTGCACAAATATGTAGGTGTAATGACATTGACATAAATACAAATGACGAAGAAGAACAAGAGCAAATACTGGTTAAAAGGAGGCCAAAATTGGATTTGGACACTATTCTTGAATTAGGTGCAGAAATTGTACTCACAAAGAGCGATGGAAAGCCATTCACTGATGTTAACAAAGAACCTGTTAAAGCCACTTATATTGGTGGTAATAAAATCAACTGTAGAGGGGAAATTAAGTGTACAACACCATTAGCAAGAAAATATCTAAATCAGAAAGTTAGCGGTAATGAATATTGGAGATATGAAGGAGAAAAACTATCTTCTTTAAGAAAAGATTGACGTCCCCCATTGTTGGAAACAGAAACTTGTATGAATCAGTCAAATCCGTTCAATCTGTGTTATCTGCGTTCCTTACAAATCAATTTTATCCATTATAAAAGATAAAATCAACAAGTTTTATCCGATATAAAAGACAAACCCCGCCATTCGCCCCATTTCTTCGCAAATCGCACAATCGGCACTCTTTGAATTGCCGAATTGCTATATTTGTGCCATAAGAATCGATTGACCGACTATCCGATTGACCGATTCAACAACTTTTCGGAACACTAAACACTTAAAAATGAAAAAGTTATTAGCAATGATGTGCATTGCCGCAAGTCTGACGGTTAATGCAAAGGACAACAAAGAGATGCACGTTTATCTCTGCTTCGGACAGTCGAATATGGAAGGCAACGCCAAGATTGAAGACGTTGACCGCGAGAACATTGACCCGCGCTACAAGATGATGGCCGCCGTCGATTTCCCGAAAATGGGCCGCAAGATGGGCAAAATCTATCCCGCCGTTCCGCCCTTGTGCCGCGAAAACACTGGCCTGACGCCCGTCGATTACTTTGGCCGCACAATGGTTGAGAACTTGCCTGAAAACGTGAGCATTTGCGTCATTAACGTGGCCATTGGCGGATGCGATATCAAGGCCTTTATGAAGGACAGCATTGCCGCCTACTGCACCAAATGCCCCGACTGGATGGTGGGGATGCTGAAAGAGTACGACAACAATCCCTACAAACGCCTTGTCGATATGGCCAAAATCGCGCAGAAACAAGGCGGCGTGATTAAGGGCATTCTGCTGCACCAAGGCGAGACCAACACTGGTCAGGAAGAGTGGCTGGGTATGGTTAAATCGGTTTACGACGACCTTATGAAAGACCTGAACCTGAACCCCGACAACGTTCCGCTGCTGGCTGGCGAAGTTGTCAACTCTGACCGCGGCGGCACCTGCGCGGCTCACAACCCGATTGTCAACCGCCTGCCCGAAGTGATTAAGAACTCATACGCAATCAGTTCGAGCGGTTGCCCCGAAAACTTTGACCAACTGCACTTTACGGCCGAAGGCTACCGTATGCTGGGCCGCCGCTACGCCGTGAAGATGCTCGAGTTGCAGGGAATCAAGGCCAAAGACCTGTCGAATCCGCGCGCAAACAACCTAGTGTCGCCCGTGATGCATATGATGAACTTCTACTTCGACCGCGCGCAGAACAAGATGGTGTTCGACAACACCAAGGCCCGCCTTCGTTCGGCCACTTTCAACGTTTATGCGCCCAACGCGCAGAAGGTTGAGTTCTCGAGTCAGTTCACCGATGGCCTTCAGCCGATGGTGAAGAACGCCAACGGCATTTGGTCAATAACCCTAAACGCTCCGAAATCAGATATTTATCCCTACAATTTTGTTGTCGATGGCGTTTCGATTTCCGACCCTGCCAATATGAACGTCTTCCCGAACGAGAACTTCAAGGCTTCGCTCTTCGAAGTGCCTGACAATGAGATGCTTTACACCGTTCGCGATGTTCCGCACGGCCGTGTCACCTATATGAACTACAAATCGGAAGAGTTGGGCGTTTACCGTCCGCTAATCGTCTATACGCCTGCCGAATACGAGCAGAATCCCGATAAGAAATACCCCGTTTTCTACCTTGTCAGCGGCACCACCGACACCGAAGAGACCTGGTTCAAAGTGGGCCGTTTCAACACCATTCTCGACAACCTGATTGCCGACGGCAAAGCCGTTCCGATGATTGTTGTGCTGCCCTACGGCAATATGCTGCACGGTACGCCCAATCCCGCCACAATGGAAGCCGTTGCGATGTACGAGCAGTTTGCCCGCGTGATGACTGGCGAGATTATGCCGTTTGTTGAGCAGAACTTCCGCACCCTTAACGACCGCGAAAACCGCGCCATTGCTGGCTTCTCGCGCGGTGGCGGACAGTCGCAGTTCACCGCCTTCAGCAACCCCGACAAGTTTGCCAATATGGCTTCGTACAGCGCCTATCTGATTCCCGAAGCAATGGACAAATGCTTCGCCAACCTGATGACGCCCGAAGCAATGCAGAAGAACTTCAAGGTGCTCTGGTACGGCGTTGGCAAGGACGATTTCCTTTATCAGAACGTGAAGACTCACCGCGACTATTTCGACGCCAAAGGCATTAAGTATCAGTACAAAGAGACCGAAGGCGGCCACACCTGGATGAATGCCCGCGACTATCTGGCCGAGACGCTGCAACTGTTCTTCAAATAAGATAAAAACCGCTGATTTTTAAAGGCTTGATGCTTCGGTGTCAGGCCTTTTTTATTTATTGAAGAAGTTAAACCTTACACCGACGGCGTGATGAAAACTCGCCACGAACCTTCTGTTGTGCCGCGTTCAATGTAGTGTTTGTCAATCAGTTGCCCGACTAATTTCTTAATTGCCGACATATTGATTTCCAAATGGTTCTGCATATCTGTCAGAGTCAACGATGGTTCGGTCATCATTAGCATTAGAAGTTTGCCATAATTCGGTGAACGGAAAGCGATACGTTCACCATCGTACCACCAAAGATTTTCGTCGTGTTCGGTCAAGAAACAAACATCATTGTAAACTTCACGTGCTACTAAATTCTTGAAATACTGCAAAAAAGGCCTTATGTCTTGAAGCGATGCGTTTGCACCCAAATGTGGAGCCGAACCAACAAGCATATCGGCTGCGTGCAAGGCTTCAAGATACTCGCTTTTCAGTCGGCTGCGCACAACTATCATCGGGTAATCGTGCTTTGTCAGTATATAATTGACCAACAGCCGTGCAATACGTCCGTTGCCGTCTTCAAACGGGTGGATGCGGATATAGCGGTAGTGGAACAACGCAGCAATTTCAACAGGCGACAAGCGGCCTTCGGTTTCGGCCTGATTGTACCAATCAACAAGGTCGGTCATCAGCGCAGGCGTTTCTTCGGGTGATGCGTACTCAAAACGGTCGCCATAGCGGGTGATGACGCTGTTTGGGCGCGTTTTGTACTGCCCCGCGTGAATGGTGTAACTTGTCTGCACACCGCCTGGCAGATTACGGTAAACGGTATAATCTTCGCGCAGCAACGTTTTGTGAAGCGTGCGGATAAAATTTTGAGTTAAAGGTGTTTCCCGCACAAGTGCTTCTTCTTTCATCATTTTGAGCGTAACATTGCTTGCTGCCATATCCTGAACATCTTTCACATCGGCTTCACCGATGATTTTTCCGAAAAGCAGAAGAATCTCGGTCTGTCCGTAAGTCAGCGTGTTGCCTTCGATATGGTTCGAATTGTAGTTGAAATCGATGGTGAACCTGCGGCTCAAACGCGCTTTGTCACTTTCCGAAAGCGGTTGGATTTTCTGCCATTCACCGATGGCTTTTTCTAATGTCAAGTATCTCATAATTCAAAAAAAGTTTATTAAAAGGTGGCTATACAGCCACCATTTTGCCAACAAAAATACATTTTTACCATCAATAAACAATATCCGCCTGATTTCTCTTCTCAAAAAATAATAAAAGTATTTTTTACTTTTTATAAAAATTTTGATTACATTTGTGTTAACAATTCGATGAGGGGAACCTATTAATACAATTTATAAACAACACGTAATCAACACTATGCAAATGAAAAAGGTTTTATTAGGTCTGGTTTTGGCGTGCGGATTCTTTGGTGCGCAATCGACAGAGAAAGAGATTAAAAGTCCTGATGGACAGATAGTTGTAACCGTGTCGGATGCTGATGGCAAGCCGTCGTACTCGGTGAAACTGAACGGCGAGGCGTTTCTTGAGCAGTCGCCGCTGGGTTTGGTGCTCGATTTGGGCGACTACACCAACGGTATGTCGCTGACTGACAGCAAGGAAGACCTGAAATACACCGACAGTTACACGCTGCGCAACTCGAAGCAGAGCAAGATTGACGTTGAGGCCAACGGCGGCATTTTCACCTTCGGCAAGGACGGCAAAAACATCTACAGCGTTGAGTTCTATGTATCGAACCGCGATGTTGTGTTCCGTTATAATCTTATGAGTCAACGTCCTACGTTCTGCTGCGTGGTCAAAGAAGAGGCTTCGGGATTCCGCTTGCCTGAAGGCACCACCACGTTCCTTTGCCCGCAGGCCACCCCGATGGGCGGTTTCGCGCGTACAACACCTTCGTACGAGACGCATTACACTGCGGACGATGCACTTGGAAAGAACGGTTGGGGACAAGGCTACACCTTCCCTTGCTTGTTCAAGAATGCCGACAAAGGCTGGATTCTGATTTCGGAAACTGGCGTGAACGGCCGCTACTTTGGTGGCCGACTGATGGGCGGCAACGGTGGACTCTACACTATCGGTCTGCCGCAAGAGGGCGAGATGAACGGTTTGGGCTCATCGACACCTGGAATGTCGCTTCCATCGTCAACACCTTGGCGCACAATCACTTTAGGAAAAACTTTGGCGCCGATTGTTGAAACAACAGTGGCCTTCGACTACGTGAAACCTCTCTACGAGGCATCGCAGGAATACAAGTACGGACGCGGCTCGTGGTCGTGGATTATCGGTATGGACGGCAACACCAACTACGATGTGCAAAAGAAATACATCGATTTTTCGGCTGAAATGAAATTTGAGACTGTGCTGATTGACGCGCTTTGGGACACTCAAATCGGACGCGACAAAATCAAGGAACTGGCCGACTATGGAAAGCAGAAAAACGTAGGTATCTTCCTGTGGTACAACTCGAACGGCTATTGGAACGACGCACCGCAGTCGCCACGCGGAAAGATGGACAACATCATCGCACGCCGCGCCGAAATGAAATGGATGCAAAGCATTGGTATTCGCGGAATTAAGGTGGATTTCTTTGGCAGCGACAAGCAGCAGATGATGCAACTCTACGAGGATATTCTGACCGACGCCAACGACTTTGGTTTGCTTGTAATCTTCCACGGCTGCACGCTTCCGCGCGGTTGGGAACGGATGTACCCGAACTTTGCGGCTTGTGAGGCCGTCCGCGCAAGCGAGAATCTTGCCTTTGGCCAAAACGAGTGCGACAACGAGGCCTTCTGCGCCACTCTGCACCCGTTCATTCGCAATACCGTTGGCAGTATGGACTGGGGCGGCAGCACGCTCAACAAGCACTACGCCTACGACAACACCCACGGCAACACCCGCCGCACTTCCGACGTGTTTGCTCTGGCCATTTCGGTTATGTTCCAAACGGCTGTAAACCACTTTGCTATGGCACCGAACAACCTTACTGACGCGCCTGCGTGGGCTATCGATTTTATGAAACAAGTGCCGACAACTTGGGACGAGGTGAAGTTTATTGACGGATATCCTGGCAAGTACGCTGTTCTGGCGCGCCGCCACGCTGACAAATGGTTCGTGGTGGGTATCAACGCACAGAAAGAGCCGCTGAAACTCAACTTGAACCTGCCGATGTTTGATGCCAATCAGACAGTCAAACTCTACAGCGACGACGCCAATTTAAACGGCAGTGTTAAAGATTTGAAAATAAACAAGAAACAGCAAATGGCAATCACCATTCCGTGCAACGGCGGTGTGGTGATTACGAAGTAAATTGAAACCGTAATTGATTGAAACGAACTCGTGAGTGGCTCTCACGGGTTCGTTTTTTTTATACATTTGTGTTGCTCTGCGCTAAATATCATTGACGGGCAAGATTTTATGACCGATAGAAACGAAATCATACTTTACCAACCTGACGAAGCCGTAAAACTCGAAGTGCGGTTAAGCGAGGAAACTGTGTGGCTTAATAGAAATCAAATGGCCACATTATTTGGACGTGATGTAAAAACCATAGGAAAGCACATTGCCAATGCTCTTGCAGAAGAATTGTCGACTTTTCAAGTTGTCGCAAAATTTGCGACAACTGCCAACGATGGCAAAACATACAAAGTTGAGTATTATAATCTCGATATGATTTTGTCTGTCGGATACAGAGTAAAGTCGCAAAAAGGAATTTTGTTTCGCCAATGGGCAAACCGTGTTCTGAAAGATTATTTGCTTAAAGGATATGCTGTTAATCAGCGTTTTGAAAGGCTTGAACAGCGAATGACTGATGCCGAAAACAAAATCGACTTCTTTGTGCGCACCAACGCCCTGCCCATTGAACAAGTGTTTTTCGACGGACAGTTTTTTGAAGCGCGGGTGTTGCTCGAAAAACTCATAAAAACCGCCACGCAGCGGGTTATTATCATTGACGCATACGTTGATGCCGCCACGTTTGAAATGCTCGATGTGCGCAGCGCAGGCGTTACCGCGGATATTTATTCAGGCAAAGACCTTGCCGCACTGCGCAATATCCACAATAGTACAGCAGGCGTTAAGCCGATTAACACTCACATTTGGAGCACCCCGTCGCACGACCGCTGGCTCATTGTCGATAACAACCTTTACCACTGCGGGCACTCGCTCAAAGACATTGGCCGTAAACTCTCTGCAATCACACTTATGGGAACACAGCCCGAAACGGTGCTCAATGCTGTAAGATAGCGGCAATACGGCGCTTTCTAACGCATATTCAAAAACATTTTCTTTTTTCAAATTGACTTTTATACATTTGTGTTGCTTTGCGCAAAATATCATTGACGGACAAGATTTTATGACCGATAGAAACGAAATCATACTTTACCAACCTGACGAAGCCGTAAAACTAGAAGTGCGGTTAAGCGAGGAAACTGTGTGGCTCACGCAACAGCAAATGACCGTACTTTTTGAGACTACCAAACAAAATGTCAGCCTTCATATTAATAACATATTTAAAGAGAGGGAATTAGATAAAAATTCAGTTGTCAAGGATTACTTGACAACTGCCGCAGACGGGAAAAAATACCGAACCCAATATTACAATCTCGATGTTATTATTTCTGTAGGTTATCGTGTCAAAAGCCAAAGAGGCACACAATTCAGAATATGGGCAACAAGCATTTTAAAAGACTATCTTTTAAGAGGATACGCTTTGAATAGCCGACTTGCCAACATTGAAAACCAAATCGAAACACAGCGGAAAATACTTGCCGACCACCAACAAAAAATCGACTTCTTTGTGCGCACCAACGCCTTGCCCGTTGAACAAGTGTTTTTCGACGGACAGTTTTTTGAGGCGCGGGTGTTGCTTGAAAAACTCATAAAAACCGCCACGCAGCGGGTTATTATCATTGACGCATACGTTGATGCCGCTACGTTTGAAATGCTTGATGTACGCAGCGCAGGCGTTACCGCCGACATTTATTCTGGCAAAGACCTTGCCGCACTGCGCAATATCCACAATAGTACAACAGGCGTAGAGCCGATTAACACTCACATTTGGAGCACCCCGTCGCACGACCGCTGGCTCATTGTCGATAACAACCTTTACCACTGCGGCCACTCGCTCAAAGACATTGGCCGCAAACTCTCTGCCATAACCCTTTTGGGGACGCTGCCCGAAACGGTGCTTAATGCTGTAAGATAGCGGAAAGCGGGGCTTTTGCGCGGCATATTCAAAAAACATTTTTATTTCACACAGAACATATTTATCTTTGAACAAATGTTTAATGTTAAAAACGATTTGCTTATGATGAACAAGCGCATATTGTGATGCGCATTTTAAAGACATATTGATTTATAGCGTTTTGCTTTATTATTTGGTCACTAAAAAAACTGGACACTTTTTTAGAGGCGAAAAATACTTCCAAAGAAAAAGCCAAAATGCTCGCGTTAAGCGCGGGCTTTTTCGGTATATTTGGAAGTATGAGGTAGTCCAGTTTTATCCTTTAGTGACCAGATAGAACGATGAAAGTTCGCGCTCACATTTTATATAGCGCAAACCCAATCCAACCAAAACGCATACTTGTGAGTTTCATTTATTTTTTAACAAATTAAAATTTAATAAGTTATGAGGCGTTTAAAAGACAGCACAGTCATATTTACAGGAATCGTTTGTTTTGCGATTGTGACAAGTTGCGGAGGTTTGAGCAAAATGGCGGATAAAGCCAAAAATGTTCAATGGAGTGTAAATCCCGAAAAACTTGAATTGCGTAATGACAGTTTGGAAGTGGAGATAACAGTAACATTTCCACCAAAATATTTCTACAAATTTGCACAGATTGAGTTGACGCCAGTTTTAAAATACAAGGATGGCGAAACTGCATTTGCAAGCAAGACCGTGCAAGGTGAGGCAGTGCAAGGCAATTACGAAATATGTTCGTTTGCCAATGGCGGCACATTCAAAACCAAATCCAAAATCCCATTCGAATACGCAATGCGGAATTATGAACTTGTCGGGCGCATAAAGGCTTCAATGAAAGGTAAGGAATATATTGTACCCGACCAGGAACTTACAAGTGGTCAAATATACGTGAAGAACTTGAATGAAGGAGACAACAATTTTAATGTGAACAAGCCACAAAGAGAGCGGGGAAGCAGAGAAAAATATATTGAGTATCCGAAAAATGATTATATCGTGAATTGTTATACCCGCAAAAAGATGGTTGCTACCAATCAGCCAATTACAATATCCTGCATTTCAAATAAAGAAATAATTTTAGATGGAACAGTAACGGAAGCAACTAATCAATCGTTGGAAGTTTATGGCGTTTGGACTAACAAATATGGTAGAATAAAGGGTACGTTTAGAGTTGCAAATGAAGAAAAAAGTTATACTTTTACACTGATACCCAAAAAAGCCACAGATTTGTCTGTAAATGTGCTTGATATAAATTACTATGTCCCGCATTACTACAAAACGCCTGTCACTATTGCCAAAAGTGAATCAATAGCACCAACAATCCAATCAGGAATGACGTATTTGCTCACTTTAGATGATGCCAATCATAGCAAATCAAAAATCGAAATTCCATTGAACAAAGACCTTGTTATGAAGTCGTACAGCGATATTGACAAATTGCTGTTAAGCGCCGCAAGGGCAAAAATAACGACTACGGAATATTCGTTTGTGGGACAAGTGGAGCCAGAGAAGAATGGAATATATGTGGATTATATTCAGAAAGTTGGTAAACGGACATACAAAACAGGCCCCTACAAAGAAGTAACCATAGAAAAGGCAGGTGCCAATTATAATATCAAACTGATTTGCAGTGATTCGGGTGTAAAGGACGAAACGCTGTCTTTGAGTTCGGACGATTTTTCAAAAATTGAGTGGTGGAATATCGATGAATATCTAAAAAAATCCCAAAATATTGAAATTCAATATACAAACGGAAATAGTTTCAATGGAACTTTTGAAGTAAGCAATGGAAAGGTGAAGCCGCAAATAGGTGTGTACCGATATGTAAATGGTGATGTGTTTAAGGGCGATGTGTCAGGAAAGACTACAGGAGGTGCTTTCATTGAAGGAACAACCACGTTTGCCGACAGAAGCACAGCAAATGGCAACTGGTTGGACAAATACCAATTGACACTTACGCAATTATGGATAATTGAAAAAGAAAACACCCCTACGGCAAAGAGAAAACTTGCCGAAGAAAAACAAAAGGAGAACGTATATTATTCGTATGTAAAAAACGGAGATAACGCATTTCAATCACAGAAATACGAAGATGCCAAACGGTGGTATGAATACGCCCAAAATGCGAGACCTGATTATATTGATGAAGATAAGAAACTGAATGAAAGACTGAATTACATAAGGGAAACTTTTGAAAAAGAGCAAAAAAGGAAACGGCTGATAGCAAAATATGGGCAAGCCAAAGGGACAAAACTCGCTAACGGCATTTTGGAAATAGGAATGACAAAACAGATGGTGAAGGAGATTGCAGACCAATCGGTTTATAGAACTTCGGTAAGTCACGACTATAAAGGCAACACCATTGAGGTTTGGGAGTATGACCCGAACAAATTATTGCCAGCATTTAATGATGCAACTAATGGTATGATTAGCAATTCAAGTAGTGGTGAAGAAGTCCTTGCCATTGCTCTATTGCAGGCATTTGGAGGCGCTTTTGAGGGAGACATTAAACGACATATGCGAAATAAAGTGAAGTACAAATACATTAAATTCAAAAACAACACTGTTGTTGAAATTCGTGACCATAGCGATTATGAAGATATTGATGATTCATATAATGATATTATGAATAGTTTAATGTGGGATTTTTAATGCTGTTTATTATTTTTGGGTATAAGAAACAATTAAATACGAATTAAAGCAGTATGAAACAATGTGATAATTGTGGGGCACAAATGCCAGATGAAGCGAACTTTTGCGGCAATTGTGGTATTTCCCTTAATAAGGTACGGACAGAACCGCAAGATAAGCGACCACAAGTTGTTGCACAGCAACCTGTTTTTCAGCAACAACCCACAACAGTCATAGTTCAGCAGCAATCAAATGGATTAGGTAAGTCAGGTTTTATTTGTGCGTTGCTTGGTTTGTTTTTTGGTTGGGTGCCAGGCATAGGATGGATTTTATGGATTTTAGGAACTGTATTATCGTTTTTAGGTTTGTTCAAGGCACCACGGGGAATGGCTTTTGCGGGACTGATTATTTCCTTTATTGATATAATAATCCTTTTGTTTATCATTGGCGGTATTGCTGCATTGTTCTTATAATTAGTTGGTTAAATATATAAAACGGCATTTTAAATGAATTTCTGTATATACTGTGGCACAAAAATAAGTGCCAATGACAAATTTTGTCCACAATGCGGAAAACCTATATTTGGGCATCCTGTAAATACGTCGCAAAAAATAGAAACTGACAAAGAAGCGGAGCCACCGTTAGAATCAGTCCCCATACACGATGAACAATCTGTTTGGAGTGAAAAATTCGCATCAGAAGATGCTTCAATTCAAGATTGTAAGTCGGAGAGCAATAGCAGTACCGAACGAAAAAGCGGAATAAGCGTATTGGCTATTGTGATGTGCTCTATAGCCGCAGTAATGCTTATCGTATTTGTCGTTTTAATGGTTACGCGGACGAGTGAACGTAATAGTGCTGTTAGTCAGACACAAACCACGAAAACATCAAATGGCAAAACAAAAACAACCACAGAGATAGCCATTGATTTGGCAAAGAAGTGGGATGAGATTCATAATTCAAAGAAAGCCGAGGATTTCGCCAGCATATACGCTTCGCAAGTAAAATATTATCAGCAGACATACACACCTGAAATGATTGTCAAGTCCAAGCGTGACTTGTTCGCAAAAACGCCTAATTTCTTGCAAATGATTTCAAAATTCGAAGTGACAAATAATACTGATGGCAGTGTAAAAGTGCATTTTGACAAATTAGTGCAAACATCGGCAAAGGAGGCAAGGAAAACATACCCTTCATATTTGGTTGTCAAAAAGATAAAAGGGAATTGGCTGATTGTTGAGGAGAGCGATGATGTTACAGATGCGAACTTGGCGAAAAAGAAAGTAAATAGTAGCAAGGACACAAAAGGACAAACAGTAAAAAGCAACAAAACGTGTTTTGTCTCAGGGTTGAACAGATGGAAACTTTACAATCTTAATGGCGGTGATTATATATACGAGGATGGCCGCAGGTTGGAAGTTTCTCTATTTTATAATCAGTCGTATCTGGATTGTGTAATAATTGACGAAAGCGGACATCGTGAGTTTACAGGTGTTTTGTTTAATGAAGTAGGATGGGAACCTATGGACTCGGAATATGAAGATGAACATATATCTTTTGAGTCAGGGAAAAATGAGTATGTCATTGGTCAACACGATTTTGACAGCGATGGTATAGACGAACTTGTAATTGCGATGCGTTGTCCTGACCAAAATATTGTTTATGGTTTTGGTATAATTGTATATAGGGTGTATGACAGGAAAATGTGGCGTTTTGAGTGTCCCTATGTTTATGGGGACATACGTGCAACCGTAATCAACAACATAATTCGAGTTCCAAAGAATCATCGGAATTTTTGCTATGAATATGCTTTTGAAAATGGTGATTTTGTTGACCACACGGATTTTTGAATAGAACGCAAGGCTGTCAGCAATGACAGCCTTACGTGTTTCTAATCAATTCATAATCACAACCCGCCACCCTATAATCTGCTGAAACGCCATTTAAAAATCTCGTTTCAGCAGTTTTCGTACTTATAAAGTGCTCAAACGCGAAAATAATTTCTCGTTTCAGCAGTTTTCGCGGCAAACATTTGTCGAATACATTGTTTTTGCCAAAAACACCCCACCAAAATTTCCCCAATATTTTTAAAAGTATAAAATACTTTTATACCTTTATGCCGCATTGCGATGCAATTCTGCGGAAAGAAAATTGGGAAATACTTAAATAACTACTAAACAACTCTAAACAATGAAACGGGCAATTCTACTACAACTGTTTGTGGCACTGATGTTTGTGTCGTGTACAGACAAACCTACCACACCTGTAGGGACACTGAACAACGGCTGGACTTTTACGTTCGGCGATATTCAAGGTGCTGAAAAACCGAACTTTAACGATTCCGACTGGCAGAAAATCGGGCTGCCGCACTCGTTCGGAATGCCATATTTTATGGCACGCGATTTTTATGTGGGCTACGGCTGGTATCGCAAGCATATCAATCTTGATGCCAACGACTTGAAAAACAACATTTTTCTTGAGTTCGACGGTGTTTTTCAAGATGCCGAAGTGTATGTCAATGGCAAGTTAACAGGCTCGCACGTAGGCGGTTACACTGGTTTTTCAGTTGATATCAGCAAAAATGCGAAACGTGGCGACAATGTTATTGCGATAAGAGTCAACAACTTATGGAAGGCCGATGTGGCACCGCGTGCTGGCGAGCACCAATTCAACGGTGGCATTTACCGCACCGTCAGGCTGATGAAGAAAAAACCTACGCACATTGCGTGGTGCGGTCTGCAACTGACAACGCCTGGTCTGAAGGAATCGGATGGCAAACAGGCTGCGTTCAATGCTGATGTAACCATTGAAAATCAGGCAAATGCCGATAAAACGGCCACTTTGAAACTGATTGTCAAGGACAGCAAGGGCGCAATCGTCGCGCAAAGCGATAAAGAACTGAAAATGAAGGCTGGCGAGCGCTTAACCGCCAATATTGCGACAGCGGAAATTGTCAACCCAATGCTTTGGTCGGTTGACACACCAACGCTTTATACGGCTGAATGTCAGATTGTTGATGACGGCGAGGTGATTGACTCGCAATCGTCGGTTTTGGGATTCCGCTGGATTGAGTGGACCGCCGACAAGGGCTTTTTCCTGAACGGCCAACACCTTTATTTACAGGGTGCTAACGTGCACCAAGACCACGCTGGCTGGGGCGACGCCATTACCGAAGAGGCCGTTCGTCGCGATGTGCGAATGATTAAAGAGGCTGGTTTCAATATGATTCGCGGGTCGCACTATCCGCACTCGCCCGCTTTTGCCGACGAATGCTCTCGGCAGGGAATTCTGTTCTGGTCGGAAGCGCCGTTCTGGGGAACTGGTGGAAATCAGCAAGATGGCTACTGGTACTCAAGTGCCTATCCTGTGAACGATGCCGACACGGCGGCCTTTGAGCGCAGCGTTCTGCAGCAACTTTCAGAGATGATTATCATTAACCGCAACCAACCGTCGGTGTTTGCGTGGTCGATGTGCAACGAGGTGTTTTTCACTCAACGACAGACAATTGAAAGCACCAAGAAACTTCTGAAAAAGATGGTTGACCGCAGCCACGAACTCGACCCGACGCGCTATGCGGCCATTGGCGGTGCGCAACGTCCGCTGGGCAACGACCGCTTCGACCTGATTGGCGACGCTGTGGGCTACAACGGCGATGGCGCAACAATTCCTGCGTTTATCCGCCCTGGCGTGCCGTCGCTGGTTTCGGAATACAGTAGCACAACTTCCACTCGCCCTGGCGTTTACGACGCTGGCTGGGCCGATTTGCTTGTGAACGACGGCTACAAAGGCCTTGAGTGGCGAGGTGGGCACTGCCTGTGGTGCGGCTTCGACCACGGCAGTATTTTCGGCAAGACGATGGGCAAAATGGGCTGCATCGACTATTTCCGCATTCCGAAACGCTCGTGGTACTGGTACCGCAACTATTTCCGCGGCATTGAGCCGCCGCAGTGGCCCGAAGAAGGCATTGCCGCTGCACTGAAAATCGAATCGACAAAAACTGACGGAATCAAAACCGACGGAACTGATGATATCAGACTTAATGTCAAGGTTTTGAATGCCGATGGCTGCCAAATTTCGAACGCGCCCGATGTGGAATTGCGGATTGTTTCGGGACCTGGCGAGTTCCCGACTGGCAAATCGATTAAGTTCAGCCGCAACAGCGAGATTGCCATTATCGATGGCGAATGTGCGATTGAAATGCGCTCGTATTATGCTGGCAAAACCGTTGTAGAGGCTGTTTCTGAAGGACTTACGACGGCCGCTATCGAACTGAATTTTGTCGGTGGTGAGCCGTATGTTGAAGGCGTGACGCCCGAAACGGCCGACCGCCCTTACATTTCGACACAGAAAGCAAAGAGTGACAGCGACTTGCAGATTCTCGGCACCAACAATCCGACATTTGCAAGCACCAATGACGCGAAACACGCATCGGCTCTTGCCGCCGATGGCGACGAATCGACATATTGGTCGCCGCTTGCCACCGACAAAGCCCCGCGTCTTGTTCTCGACACCGAACGCGGAATCACTCTCAAGAAATTTGAAGCCGCGCTAGGTGCTGATATAAAAGATGTTACGGTCTTGATTTCGAACGATGGCGGCTATTACATTCAACTTGCGCACTACGGCCGCGCGCCGCAAAAAATCATTATCGAGCACAACGACCTAACAATGAGATTTGTAAAAGTGAATTTCGGCTCGCCGAAAGGCGCAAAAATCAACGAGGTGAAGGTATTTGGGTGGTTGGAGGATTGATGGATATCCCGACAATCTAGAAGTTGCCTTGTGCATTTGAAAGACAGGTACTTTATAAAGAGCACGCGAGCGCATCTCTCGTGCTCTTTATTTATTTCTGGTTAAGTAATACTTGCTTTTTCGCGATTAAATACTCATTTGTAAATCACTTTCTTAATTCTGTTTTATATTTGCGAAAATATCAACGGATATTCTTGTAACTAATAACTTATAATATAAACCTTTAACTTAATACTTTAAAAAGATGAAAATCAAACTTATGACTCTAATCGCAGCGTTGCTGGGAGCAACTGTTGCCTACTCATCGGCCCCCAAAACGGCTGAACCAGCAAAACAAACTAAAGCGCTGGTAATCTTCTATTCGCAGAGCAACACCACACGCACCGTGGCACAAGAAATTCAGAAGCAACTCAACTGCGATATCGCTGAAATTGAGTGCGTTGAACCATACTCTGGCGACTTCGGCCAGACCATTCAACGTTGGCAAAAAGAGCAGAAGGAAGGCACTCTGCCTGAAATTAAGCCGCTCGCAAAAAATATCAGCGACTACGACGTAATCTTCCTTGGCTACCCAATTTGGGGCGGCACTTACGCCATTCCTGTGGCTACATTCCTAAAAAACACTGACTTCGGCGGCAAAAAACTTGTTCCGTTCTGCACATTCGGCAGCGGCGGTCTTAACACCAGCGTAGCCGAACTGCAGAAAAACGCTAAAAATGCAAAAATTCAGGATGGTTACGGCATCCGTCAGGCACGCGTTGCCAACGCTCCTGCCGAAGTTGAGCAATTTCTGATTCAACTTGGTCTGAAAGAGGGAGAACTTGTAAAATTGCCCGATTTCTCTGAACAGAAGGCTGTTACCGACAACGAGAAAGAGATTTTCCAAAAGGCTTGCAGCAGTTACCAGATGCCGCTTGGCAACCCTGTAACAGTTGGTTCGCGTCCGATAAAAGGCGGCACCGAATATCTGTTCACCGTTGAAGGTCAAGGCGGTGCCAAATCGCAGATTTACGTTTTGGCAAAAGTTGGCGAGAAACCTGAATTCACACAGGTTGTAAGATAATAATCAGCAACATACATTTAATGAGGCTGTCCAAAAAGTTCAATTATCGTCTTTTTGGACAGTCTTTTTTCAAATATCACAATCAATTAATAATCAACGGTTAATACGATGAAAAATAGTTGGATTCTAATATTGGCACTCGCTCTTGTGGGTTGTAACGGACAGAGCACTACCAACAAAAAACAAAGCCAAGAAAAAATTGTGACAATCAACGGCAAACGACAATTCAGCGATAAGGATGTCGAGACTTTGGTTACGAATTTCATTGATGCAATTCTCGCCAAAGATTATCAGAAAGCCGTCACCTACTTCGCTCCCGAATACGTATCGCTTCAACTCGGCGACTTCCTTGAAGACCGTACCAACCAGTTTATCAGCGAATATCTGTGGGGACAGTACACTGACGCACGAGGTAATACTCACCCCATTTCGCCAGACCTGGATAGCATTGTGGAGATTAAACTGTTGAGCGTTTCAGCAGAGACGGACAATTACACCGCCATCGTTGAAATCAAACTCGACAACGGCATTAAATACACAACAGAGTTAAGCATGAGCGTTGAGTACGTCAATTCTGTCGAGACGCTTACTCTTTACGGAGCCTTCGGATAAACATCAGCAAAAACAACTTGTTGGGAAACCTTAAAGGTCGTCGATAATGCTTTTACGATAACTTTTAAGGTTTTCTTTATCGGTGTAAGTCAGCACCATAACGCCACTCACTGCAATATTGTAGCCAACCAAATCGATATTACCACTCGGCGCTTCGTACTTCAGAATTTCGTCCGTCTTGATTTTCAACGATTGCATCAAGCCCTCGAATATCTCTGCCCATACTGTGGCGTCTTTGTCAGTTATCTGTGCATCGGTTTGAGCCGCTGGCTCATCAATTGCAGACGTGTTTGTCATGCTTGTCGGTTCACCGTATTTCTCCTCAAGCATCGATTTCATCTTCTGATATTCATCGGTGAAAGACAGCGGCATTTCAATGGTGATAACGACTTTCACTCCATAGATACGGTCGGTGCCAGGAATCTGAAGCAGCGAGACATTGCAGTTGTTGTAACCTGCAAAGGTGCCTTGCATCGCGACGCTGCCATCGTCATCGTTCCCAGCAGAAGTAAATCCCTTGGTTTCAAGTTTTTGAGCAAAATCGGCAATTGTGCCATTGATGGGAACGCCTTTAAAAGTCTGGTGATTCTGGGCCACCGACGTACAGCCGCAAACGGCTAAAAGACAAATAAAAATCAACTGTTTCATGTCTGCTTTAGTTTGATATTTACAAAGATAAAGAAATCGCTCTGCAAACACCACAAGATTTCTCATTTTTTAAACACAGCCTTGAACTCGTGCGGAATCTCCGATGTGAATTCCATCACCTCTTTGGTCATCGGGTGGGTAAACTCAATCTGCTGCGCATGCAGGCAGAGCCGTCCGCAGGGGTCGGTGACGGCGCCATACTTGCCGTCGCCAGCCACGGGATGCCCGATGTGGCTCATGTGAATGCGGATTTGGTTCTTGCGCCCAGTCTCAAGTTCGAGCGCAAGCATTGAGAATTGTCCGTTGGTTTTCAGTACCTTATAGTGAGTGATGGCGCGTTTGCCCTTACCTTCCTTGGTCACGTGCATCACCATTGTGTATTTATTCTCGTCAATCCAGGTGTCGATGGTGCCTTCTGGTTCATCGGGACACCCCTCAACAATGGCAATGTAGCGGCGGCTCTGCACGCTCTCGTTCCACGTTGTGCGCAGACGGAACTGCACTTCCTCGCTTTTCGCGAAAATCAGAATTCCCGATGTGTCGCGGTCGATGCGGTGGACAATGAAGATGCACTCGCCTTCGCCCTTGAATCGCATGTAAGCGTCGAGATAGTTCTGCGCCGTCTGGTAGCGCTCGCTCTCGTTGCCCACGGTGAGCAACCCAGTCTCCTTCTTCACCACAATCAGCCATTTATCTTCCCAAATGATTCTCAAACCTTTAGGCATCGGAAACACTGGGTCGGGCTTTTTGCCGATGAAAAGAGTTTGACCCGCCTTGAGTTTGTCGGTGAGTTGGCGCAGAACGACTCCGTCAACCGTGATGGCGCCTTTCTGAAGCAGTTGTCGGATTGAGGTTCGGCTCTTACCCTGCATAATGCGCCCAAGGAACTCTTCAACCGTCTGGTCCGCCTTGACGGGATAAGAGCAGCCCTTTGGTTCCTGCTTCCGTGGTTTGTCGTTCATTCTCATTGCCAATAGAAAATAAAAGCCAACCACCTGACAATGATTGGCTTACCAGTACCCCCGCTGGGAATCGAACCCAAATTTAAAGTTTAGGAAACTTCCGTTCTATCCATTGAACTACAGGGGCAGAACGGCCACAAAAGTAGCCAATCAATTTTAATTTGGAAACTGTGTCGGAAAAAAGATGATTGCCCGCTGCGCCAAATCACTTCTGGCTGAAAATGATTTCAGTGTCAGTGATTTTGAAGTTCCAGTTCATGGCTGTCGAGATGATTTCGGCAACCGATTCGGCCGTCGGATGGTCGAACTTGCCGCTATACTGCACGTTGCGGGCATCTTTAGGCAAGACAATCTTGCGGTTGAGATAACTACCAAGTTGCTTGGCAATCAGTTCCAACGGCTTGTTGTCGTAATCGAATGTACCTGTATGCCAAGCGATTGCATTGTTATCAAGACTGTCGGGCTGTGCAAGTGTTTTCTCTTTGCAGTCGAACGAAGCCTGCTGCCCTTTGACAACAATTGTGTTGTTCTTGCGGCTGCCGAATGCCACTTTACCCTCAACCACAGCAAGTTCAACCGTTTTTGCATCGGCATAGGCCGAAAGGTTGAACGATGTGCCGAGCACTTTTGTAAACACCTTCTGCGGTGTTTTCACCACAAACTCATCGCCAGTGTGGCGCACATTAAACATGGCCTCACCGCTCAACGCAACGGTACGAGAGTGTTTCTGGCTGTTGTATTTGTATGCTATCTTGCTGTTCTTATTAAGCCATACGGTTGAACTGTCGGGCAGGACAACCATCTCGGCCACGCCAGCCGATTCGTATTTGAAGATGTTGTCGCTTTTTGCGGGTGCGAGCATGAATAGACCGACCAAAAGGGCAATCGAAGCGGCTATAGAAACCGCCCAAACAAAATTGTGACGGATGACGCGATGGCTGACGCGGCTGCGGAACTGGTCCCACTCCTCGTCAATGTCAACATCCATCTTGTAACTGATTTTTCCAGCAGCATTCCAGACGCGGCTCATCTCGGCGAACTCGTCGGCATTCGCAGGCTCGCGCAGCCAATCAGTCAACATCTGCTCCTCGCTTTCAGTGAGCAGGCTGCCCGTCAGTTTTTTTGCCAATATTTCTTGAATCGCGTCCATAATGATTCTTACCTTTCGCTATAAGAACAAACAAACAAGGTTTAACCCTACCCCAAAAATCAAAAAATTTCCAATTATTTCCATATAAGGCTTTAGGCTATCACGTAACTCCTTGAGTGCCTTTGTGATATACTTCTCAACAGTTTTTATCGAAATGTCTAAAGTTTCGGCAATTTCCTTGTTGCTCAACCCCTCGAACCGACTCAACGAAAACACCGTCTGGCATTTTCCCTGCAATTTTTCGATTGCGCTGCGGACAGCGGTCTCAACCTCGCCGCTGAAGAAATCGGAACCTTCGGGCGTCACCATGCTGCCAAGTTGACTTTGCGTGTACTCCTCTTCAAGTTGGATTCGCTTATGTCGGTCGATGTAATTCAGTCCCAGATTAACAATCGCACGGTTCAGATATGAGCGGATATTTGTCTGCAAGTCGATATCTTCCCTACGGTTCCACAGGTTCACGAACGCCTGCTGCGTGATGTCGCGCGCCGCATCCTGATCTTTGACAATGGTGTAAGCAAAATTGCACATATTGGCAAAGTTGGCGCGGAACAAATTTTCGAACTCTCTTTCTGCAATCATTCGGAACTGATGTTTCTATTGCACAAATTTATTTTTGTCTGCCAAATTTATATCATTTTTTTAATTCAACCACCTGTTTAACCACATTGACAACCTTTACAAGGTAAAGGTCGCGGTGTTTACAAGAACTTCGGCAAGTCTACAGCACGGCCCCGTATGTTCCAAACAGACAACTCGCCTATTAAACTGAAATAAAGATTGAACAATCTGTTCACAAAGCAAAACTGTTATTCGATATTTTGCATCCACAGCAAAAAATTTAATCTGCAACAACAAACAAAATCCACAAATATTCGTATAGTATCGATTATTGTAAATACGAAACGGGATGAAATCAATAAGAAACATTTTCAAGGTACTGGTACTGATTGTCAGTTTGGTTACGGGAACAGGAACAATTAGCGCACAAAATGGAAACGAAGTTGATTGGGTTCTGTTACGCCAACTCGACAGCACCCGCATAGCCGTTCAATCGATGCCTGACGATACCGCGAAACTGTCGAGATACTATTTCATAAGCAGATATTACTATGATGTTGATTCGGCTGGCAAATACTGCCAGTTGCTACTCGATTTGGCACTTAAACTTGATAATCAGTATTATATTGCACAAGGTTACAGTTATTTGGCACGTTATTACTATTGGGCAGGCGATTACGATAAAGCGCGCGACTATAACATGGAAGCCATCTATCTGTGGGAAAAACTTGAAAACAAATACCACTTAGCCAGACTTAATACGCAACTGGCATCAATCCTAACTGCACAAGGATTGTACGATCAGGCATCGAAATACTACCACACAAGTCTTGACGTTTTTAGAGAGATCGGCGATTCTTCTCATATCACACAAGTGCTTCAAAATCTTGGAAATGTGAACATATTTGTGCGATTCTATCAGAATGCCACCAATTATTTTACGCAGGCACTGGCCATCGATTCATCGATTAACAATATCTACGGCTTGATAGCCGACCACACCGGACTCGCCAGGGTATATGTAAACAAATACAAACGCCACCGTCGCGACTCACTTGCCGAAGAATGGCTGCAATTGTCAAAATACCATCTGGATACAGCCTATGTTTTGGCGTTGCCGCTGCCCAACATTATTGAAATGCAGCAACTTCATGTTTACAAGGCAATGGTTTACATGGAATTGGCTGAGAAAGCAAAAGGCAAAGAACTGGAAGCCGCACTCGACTCTTGCGATTTGCACTGCAACCTGCTTATCAAATTGATACATGACTACAATCTAAGAGCAAACATGTCTGGCCCCGTGACAATACAAGGACGTGTCCAACTGCGCAAGGGTAATCTCGATTCGGCACTAGTCTATTTTAAAAGAGCAGAAGAACTTATAGCCATCGAAAATCCACGCCGCGAAATCAAAAAAGAACTGCTCTTGTCGTACCGGCAATATTACGAGGCAAAAGGAGACTACCGCAAAGCCAACGAATACTTGAAAGAACTGGTCTACCTGCTGATGGAAAACAGCAACGACGAAGTGGCTGCCCGTGTGGCCACATCGAAAACCAGGATAGATTTTGAGCAGAAAATGCGCCAGCGTGTTCTTGAAGAATATGAACACGAACAACAATATAAGGCAAAAGCCGAAAGGCAGAGACTGCTGATGATTGTAATAATATCAAGTTTGCTGGTCATCTCGATAATTATACTAGTATCGAGCATAAGACGAAAAAAACTCATCCTTATGCTGAACAAGAAAAACGAGATGCTTGACGAGAAAAACTACCAACTTGTGGCGGCCAAAGAAGAGTTGCAATCGCAGAATGAAATGCTGAACACAGCCAACAAGAGCATCACCGACAGTATCATTTATGCAAAACACATTCAGGAAGCTGTGATTCCGACGCGCAGCATGATGCAGCAGATTTTTGGCAACTGCCTGGTAATGTTCCGCCCATGCAACATTGTGAGCGGCGATTTCTATTGGGCCGTCAAAATCGGGCGCTATAAGGCTCTTGTTGTGGCTGACTGCACAGGGCACGGCGTCCCAGGCGCATTCATGAGCATGCTTGGCATATCGATGCTGAACGACATTGTTGCCAACATCGACATGAATTCTGAGCAACTGCAGGCAAGCGATATTCTCAACCAACTGCGCTCCAATGTGATTAGCGCCTTGCGGCAGGACATTGATGCAATGGGGGGGCTTGACGGCATTGACATGGCATTGATACTCATCGATTCCGAACGGCGCCTATTACAATATTCTGGCGCCTACCGGCCACTCGTCATGATTCGCAACAATAGTCTGACCAAAATAGAGTGTGACCACATGCCTATTGGCAAGTACAACAAGAACACACCTTTCACAAATCACGTTATCGAACTTGAGAAAGGCGACTGCTTCTTCGCTTACAGTGATGGCATCACCGACCAGTTCAACAACTCTAACGAACAGAAGTTCGGACGCAAAAAACTATACGGGTTGCTGCTCGACAACTATCAAAAACCATTCACTGAGCAATTTGACATCTACAAGAATGCATTTGAGAGTTGGCGTATGGATGGTCCGCGTGAAACACCTGCCGAACAGACCGACGATGTTGTGCTGGTTGGAATCAAGATTGAGTGATAGGATTTAGGTGGTTTGCCAAAACTGTAGTTGCAACTCGCTTTGCACGCGATGGTTGACACCGAAGAACTCCGCACACACCAAAATTCTTTTACCTTTGCGCTAAAATCGTACGAAAAATGACAGACAAGAAAACAGCCACCCCGCTGTCCGATTTGGGCGAGTTCGGGCTGATTGAGCGGCTCACAAAGCCGTTCGGCATTAAAAACAGCGCAACTGTGAAAGGCATTGGCGACGATGCCGCAATCATAAAATCGGAAGGCAACGACCTTGTTGTAACATCCGACCTTCTGACCGAAGGCATCCACTTCGACCTTGTTTACACACCGCTCACCCATTTGGGTTACAAGGCTGTAATGGTCAATTTGTCAGACGTTTACGCTATGGGCGCAACACCAAAGCAGATAACTGTGTCGCTGGCCGTGTCATCGAAATTCTCGGTTGAGGCGCTCGAGCAGCTCTACGATGGCATCCGCCGCGCGTGTGAGCGTTACGATGTCGACCTTGTAGGCGGCGACACCACAAGCTCAATGACGGGAATGGTCATCAGCATTACGGCAATCGGGCAGGTTGAGCCGGGCAAGGCTTTCTGCCGCAACGGCGCCAAACCGGGCAATCTGGTCTGCGTGTCGGGCGATTTGGGCGCGGCTTATGCCGGATTGCAGATTCTGCGCCGCGAGAAGGACGTGTATATGATTGACCCCAACACACAACCCGACTTGTCGAAATACGACTATGTGATTGAGCGTCAGTTGAAACCCGAAGCGCGCCGCGACGTGATTGCCGCCATTCGCAAAAACGGACTCACACCAACGGCAATGATTGACGTGAGCGACGGACTGTCGTCGGAACTGCTGCACATCTGCAAACAGTCGGGCACGGGCGTGAAAATCTACGAGAACAAACTGCCCGTTGACGCGCAGACCGAAGCCGTGGCCGCCGAAATGAATATGGACGCCACAATGCTGGCAATGAACGGCGGCGAGGACTACGAACTGCTATTCACCATCCCCGCCGAGCAAGTTGAGATTGCGGGCAAAATGCAGGAAATATCCATCATCGGCCAAATTACTGACGAGCCGGAAGTTTACACGCTCATCGGCAGAAATGCTGGCAGTGCAAGAATCTCGGCGCAGGGGTGGAATGCGTATGGGAATGGTAAGGGGTAAGAGTTGAGAGTTAAGGGTTTAATGGCGAATTGGTAAATCGTTAATGGACTA
>JAEEGK010004602.1_pt1 | contig 33718 bp, 25 predicted proteins | sample 8958771 | NCBI WGS metagenome assembly JAEEGK01 (sample SAMN16246547, study PRJNA631951) | gut metagenome | biome: gut microbiome; feature: rumen; material: SC-attached | host: Bos | place: Iran: Karaj | collected 2018-10 | reverse complement strand
CCTTTAAGCCCTGCGGAAGACTTCATGTGCGCTTTTGAAATCCTTCACCGGAAGGCCCGCATTCAGTTTTTGCATGATGAGGTGGCGGAAGGTACCTTTGTAAATTACGATGAGATGCGCGAAACGGTGCCGGTTCCTTTTACTTCCTTCGAAGTCGGTCAGTATTGCGTTTATCCTGACGTGGATATATGCGAAAAATACGATAAAAACATGGTTCCCGTAAACTTTGACGCAGCCAAGAAATCAATGCTTCGCCACGGAATCTATGAAAGGTTACATGACTATATCATGGCGTCAGGGAACCTGGCGGCCAAGCTTTATAAGGAGGATATAGAGGCGGTTCTTCGTACCCGCGGAATGGGAGGCTTTGAACTCCTTTCCCTTACGGATTACACGGGACAAAGCACCGCAACGGTGGGAATCCTTGATGTGATGTACGAAGAAAAGGGCGTGATCTCCCAAGCCGAGTGGAAGGGCTTTTGCTCCGAAACCGTCCCCCTTTTGTGGGCCAAACGAGAGTTCATGGAAGGAGAGTATTTGAAGGGCTTTGTTTCTTTGTACGATTATGGCCCGGATCCTTTGGAAAAGCCTGAATATCTCATTGATTTTGTAAATGCGAAAACAGGAAAATCCCTTCGGAAGACCGCGGTTGTGGCAGACGGTTTCAAGACGCCCGTAGACATACCCCTTGATTTTGTAAAGGGTAACGTAGTGATTAAGGTTTACATAACTGTATATAAGGGAGAAGAACGTTACACCAATTCATGGCGTATATTCGTTTATAAAGAAAACAAACCTGACTTTGATCTCATAGCCCAACGGATCGTAAAAAACAAAGAAGAATTTAAAAAGGCAGCAAAGACCGGCGGAAGATACCTTATCACGCCTGAGTTTTTTGAGAAGGATAAGCTTGTAAAGAGTTCCTTTATCCCTGTTTTCTGGTCCCCGGTGCATTTTCCTTCGGAAGCTTCCGTAGGCATGATGATCGATGAAAAACACGGATTGTTAAAGCATTTTCCTACGGAAAAATATACGGATTATCAGTGGAAGAAGCCTGTCGAGGGTTCCTTTGGAATAAGGATAAACGAGATGGTTGAGAAGGTGAGCCCCGTTTTGGAATTCGTGCCCAATTTTGACGATAACGAACCCAAATCCCCCCTGTTTACTTTTAAAACAGGGAAGGCTGAATTCATATATTGCGGTTTTGACGCGAAGCTTTCGGACCCCGCGTCAAAGGCTCTGTTTTTCTCCATAGGTGAGTATTTAAAGAATTCCTAATTGGGAATAAAGAAATTGGTCTTCTCCGAAAGCGCCAGCACGGAGGAAGCGTATTCAGAGGGCGACATACCGCACTTTATCTTGAAAAATCTTGAGAAATAACCGATGGAAGAGTAACCGAGGGCATCGGAGATCTCGGATATATTCAAGTGACGGTCGCGGATCATCTGTTTCGCCGCCTCAATCTTAAGTGAAGAGAAATATTCCATAAGACTGCAGCGATAATACTTGCGGTAAAGGGTTTTAAGCCTTGAATAGCCGACAAAGTTTTCGCTGCAGATCTTGTCTATTGAAAGGTTGTTTGAGATGTGATCCTCAAAATACGCCTTTAATTTCTGCAAAAGAAGGGCATCGTCGTTTCCGCGGTTGGTCATGGAAATGTCGGTGTATTCCCTGCGTTTCTTCTTTTCCGAAGAGTTTTCCCTCACAAGAGTGATCATAAGTGCTTCCAGAGAAGCGGAGATGAGCTGCGCCGAACCTATCCTCGGGGATTCGGTGACCTCCATGATTTCCGTGGAAGGGTCGTTTAAGGGATTGTCAAAAAGCTCCTTTGCTTCGCTTATTATGGTACGAAGAAAGGCACAATCCATATCGGATACGGGTAAAGTGGCATTTTCAAAGAACTTCATGGCTTTGGACTTGCAGATAAAGGAAACTACCACCAGATTCGGGGCATCCACTCCGGTTGCTTTGAGCGCGTGGAATTCATTGGGCTTATGGAAGTGGATCTGGCCCTTTTTAAGGATAAAAGTGTTACCGTCTCCGTTAATCTCAACGGTACCGTTGTCTACGTAAACAAATTCCCAGAAATCATGGGTTTCACCCGGAAACGAAAAGTTACTGGCGTAGGAAAAGTAGTGTACGGTAACGATCTTGTTGATTTCAAAATCTTTTTTTAAAAGCGTTTCGACGTAAGCCATCGGTATTTCCTTTCTCAGATCGAAGAGCGGATTATAACGTTCATGGGAAGTGAAATGGTTCTGGGCAGGCCTTCGTAGCCGGACATCCTTTCTTTTAAGGTCCTGAAAGCAAGGATTCCGATGTCTCTGGTGGGAATCCTTATGGTGGAGAGGGGAGGATTTGAAAATCTCGACATCTCAATATCCGAAATGCCCATAACCGCAACCTCTGCGGGCACCTTTACATCCAGATCGTAGAGCCTTCTCAAAACCGCCATTGCCATCAGGTCGCTGGCAACCACAAAGGCTTCGGGAAGCTTGCCCTTTTTATGGAGTGCGTTTATGTATTTAAAGCAGGCTTCTTCCTGCCAGTTGCAGTCAATGATTGTTTCTTTGTCTATGGGAAGGTTGTGCGAATACATGGCGGCCAGATACCCTCTGAAACGCCTTCCTTCGGTAAATTTGTTTCCGTAGGGTGCTGCGCCCACAAAACCGATCTTCTTATAACCCTTCTTGACAAGAGTATCAACGGCCATGGAAGCGGCTTCGTAATGGTTGTAGACCACGTTGTCGATATCGTTGTGGAAGGTATCGATGCCCACCAATGTGGGAACGGTCCTCTTGATATGCTCGTAAATGGGAGCGCTTAAGGTGTTCATCAGGATAATACCGTCAAGAGAGGTAGATACGGTGGATCCCAAAAAGAAAGATTCCTCAAGCTCCGCTGCGGCGATAACATAGGGAACGCTGCAGCCGTTCTTGCGGGCTTCCTCTTCAATGGCAGAAAGCATGCTTAAGAAGTAGGGATCGCTGTATTTGTTCTTTTCAGTACTGATGACACAGCCGATTTTAAGGGGAGCGTCGGCCTTAGCGGGATTCTGGGTTTTTCTGATGTTACCCATGGGAGCCTTGTAGTTAAGGTCTGCGATGGCTGCCCAGACTCTTTCCTTTGTTTCTTCGGTCATGCGGCCTTCGGTGTCATGATTTATTACTCGGGACACAGTGGCTACGGATACGCCGGCAGCCTTTGCGACTTCTCTGATGTTACTCATTGATTTCCCCTCTCTGTCAGGTGGTTAACAAACTGCGGTGTTTACTAAACGGTTTGCCTTTGTTCATAATTATATTAATTAAGAACATAACTGTCAACATTCCAGAATGTGTAAATATCTGCACGTCAAGTGCAAACCCTTCGGGTTTTCACAGGAAACAGATGGTGTTATAATACGATTAACAAGAAGGAAACAACAAGTTAACAAAGGTAAACAGGAGTCATACCATGGCGAAAAAGAAGATTAAACTTGCACTTATCGGAGCAGGACAGCGCGGAAGAATCTACGCAGATTATGCCCATGACAACGGTCTTGCGGAAATCGCTTACCTCGTTGAACCCGACAAAGAACATAAAGCGAAAGCAAAAGAAAAATACGGTTTGGATGACTCACATATCTTTGACGATCCCAACGAGTTTTATAAGCTCGGTAAGGTTTGCGACGCCGTGATCATCGCAACCATGGACAGACAGCATTACGGTCATGTAATGGGAGCTTTAAAGCTTAAATATGACATTCTTCTTGAAAAGCCCATTTCTCCCGTAATGGAAGAGTGCATCGCCATCAGGGATCTTGCCATGAAGAACAAGTGCAAAGTCATGGTCTGTCACGTTCTTCGTTACACCGGCTTCTGGGGCGAGATCAAGCGGATCGTTGACTCCGGCGAACTGGGAAAGATCATAGATATTCAGCACAATGAAAACATCGGAAATTTCCACATTGCTCACTCCTTTGTAAGGGGCAACTGGAGAAACAGCGATATTTCAAGCTCCCTTATCATGCAGAAGTCCTGCCACGACATGGATCTTCTTACATGGATCGTCGGAAGCAAGGCAAAATCCGTTGCTTCCTTCGGAGATCTTACATACTTTAACAAAGCACATGCTCCCAAGGGAAGCGCAAAGCGCTGCATGGACTGTAAGGTAACGAATTGCAGATTTGACGCAAGAAAAGCTTATCTTCCCATCGCAGGAAGCTGGCCCGCAACGGTACTTACCACCGATCAGACCAGGGAAGGCCTTATGAAGGCCATCGAAGAGGGTCCTTACGGCAGATGCGTATTCCAATGCGACAACAACGTTTGTGACCATCAGGTTGCCGTATTCGAGTTTGAAAACGGCGTTCATGCAACCTTTAACTTAAGCGGATTTACCAACGGAATGACCCGTACCATAAAGATCATGTGTGAGGACGGCGAAATCAGAGGAGATGACGCAAGAAACGAAATCGAGATCATTCGTTTTGCTTCCTCCTGGCACGATGTTCCTTACACGAAGAAATACAATCCGGACCTTCAGGCCGGTTTCCACGGCGGCGGAGACAGCGGCATCATGGACAGTTTCTTCGAACTCATGAAGGGTAACAGCGAAGAAAACCTTTCAGCCATCGACAAGTCCATTGAAAGCCACCTGATGGCCATGGCCGCGGAAAAAGCAAGAGTCGAGCACAGAGTGGTTGAAATGAAGGAATTGAGAGATTAAGCCAGATGAAAAAGACCGGATACTCCCAACTGATTGAAAAAATAAAGCCGAAAAATCTTCCCGATAAGTTTAAAGATGCTTACGAAGAATGGAATCTTGACGGAAACATCGTTTCCCACGAAGAACTTGACAGCCTCATTGAAAGATATGACCTGACCGAGGCTCAGAGATCGAAACTTCACGGCTATTTAAAGGACATTGAGAACAGCGAAGAACTTTCGGAATATGTTACCTTCCTTGTTTACTCCCAGTGTGACGGTCCCAGATACGTTTACTGGATCGACATCGAAACGGACTTCAACTCAAGCACCGATGCTTTCGGAGAAACGGGTGAGGCACTTAACCTTTTCGTCTGCATTTCCTGTATGGGTCAGGCAAGAAAGGATCTCATTAAGAGATCTGTTCCGAAGGAGTATTACGAGAACATTCCCCACAGAATGTTTGCGGGTCAGATGAGAAAGTTTAAGGAAAGCGGGGATCTTTCGGTACACGACATGCCCTGGGCCCTCAATTTCTACTCGCTTTCAATCTATTTATTTGACAGATTCCTGTTTGTTCCCTGCAAGTTCGGCGAGCTGTACAGCTTTTACAGAAATTCCGATAACAGGGTAATGGGATTCCCTCACGCGGGTCAGAACGTAGATGAATTCGGGCAGCTCATTCCCGAAGACGGAGACGGTTCCTACGACCTTGATGAGATAAGATACGACGGACATTATTACGGTTGCTTTGCGGAAAAAAGAAAAACGGCTTTTACCACAGAATTCCGCGAAGACGACGAAATGATAGCAGGTTATGAGATTTCGCCCTGCGGATATATAAGAAACAAAACAGTCGCCATTCACAAAGAAGGATGGAAAAAGATTCTTGATACCGACGACTGGATGATAGGCTTCCACATTCCCGAGGGTCCCGGTTACACGCCCGAGAGAGTGAGAACGTCAATGAAGCTTGCCTGGGACTTCTTTACGAAGTACTATCCCGAGATCCCCTTCAAGGGATTCTGGTCTTCCAGCTGGCTTTATGATGCAAGATTGTCCCTTTGCATGGACAGGGAAGCAAATATCACTCATGTAAGACGTCAGTTCTTCAATTACAGCGGGGGCTGGAACGGAGAATCCACTTACGTTGAGTTATACGGTGATTCGAAGCTTCTTCTCGACGAAGCACCCATGAAAACAAGTCTTCAGAGAAATGTGGCCGACTATTTAAGGCGCGGCGGCAGGTTCTGCGACACCGGAATGGTCTATTTACCGGAGGAACTCTCAAAAGACTACAATTTCCCCATCTATATAACGGATGAGGATACAAGAGAAGAAAAGAAGGTATTACAAGAGATTATGGGAAAGGTGAAAAACGGTGAAAAAGGAATTTAAAAGACATTGGCAGCTCTATTTGATGTGTGTGCCGGTTATCGTTTATCTCATAATGTTTTGCTACATTCCCTACGGCGGACTGTGGATGGCTTTCACGGATTACAAAATCCTGGACGGCATATTCGGCAGTAAATTCGTTGGGCTTGAGAACTTTAAGTATTTCTTCAGCAAAACAGGTATGGGACCCACGGTTATTGCAAACACGCTGATCATTAACTTTTGGGGACTCATTTTCGGAACCATCGTTCCCATCACTATCGCAATCTGTTTTAACAACATAGGACATAAGTTCTTTAAGAAGATCTCCCAGAGCGTGATGTTCTTCCCCTACTTCCTTTCATGGGTAGTTGTGGGAGCCATCATTTACGCATTCTTTGAGAACGACCACGGTATCGTAAACACCTGGATAAAGGCATTTGGCGGCGAAGGCTTAAGATGGTATGCGGAGCCCAAATACTGGAAGCCCATAGTCATCTTCGCGGACGTATGGAAGTGGTGCGGTTATAACTCCATTATATATCTGGCGGCCATGACCAACTTCGATAAATCCCTTTACGAAGCTGCGGAAGTGGACGGAGCCAACAAGTTCAGGCAGATATTCAGCATTACCTTACCTTTGCTGAAACCCACCGTTGTGGTACTGACCCTTATGTCCGTCGGACGAATCTTCTTCGGAGATTTCGGTATGATCTACGGTATCGTAGGAAACAACGTACTTCTTTATCCTGCGGTTTCCGTCATTGATACCTACGTATATTCCTCCATGAGAACTCTGGGCTTCTCCTATACCACGGCCATAGGTCTCATGCAGTCGGTACTCGGATTGATCCTTATCACGGTAACGAACCATTTCGCAAAGAAAATCAATGAAGGGGAGGGCTTGTTCTGATGGAAGTTGTTAAATCCAAAAAGGTTAAGATGTCAGGCGCAGACCTCGCCACAAAGATTTTCTCTTACGCGTTTGTATTGTTTATCGCATTGCTTTGCTTTATCCCGCTCCTTATGGTCTTATCGGTTTCTTTTTCCGATAACACCGCGGTAGTACAGCAGGGTTACTCGATCTTACCGAGAAACTTTACGAAAGATACCTACATGTATCTGTTCGCACACAGCGGCGTCAAGATCCTTCGTTCCTACGGGGTTACGATAATCGTGACCGTAGCGGGAACTCTGGCGGCAATAACCGTCACCAGCATGTGTTCCTTTGCTTTGTCCATCAGGGATCTTAAATACAGAAACGTAATTTCCTTTTTCTGCAACTTTACCATCATCTTTTCCGCGGGACTTATTCCCTGGTACATCGTTTGCAGAAACTGGTACGGCTTCAGCAACAATTTCAGAGCTCTGATCGTTCCGGGCCTGGTGGGAGTGTTCAATATGTTCTTACTCCGGACCTACTTCGGACAGGTGCCCACATCCCTTTACGAATCTGCCAGGATCGACGGTGCAAGCTACTTCAGGATATGGACCAAGATCGCGGTACCGCTTACGAAAACCGGTATCATAACCGTCGGCATGATGATCGCCCTCGGCTACTGGAACGACTGGTGGAGCGCCCTTATGTTCGTCGATAAGAGGGACTATTGGCCCCTTCAGTTCTACCTTTACAACATTCTTTCGAATGTCAACGCCATAAGCTCCGGACGTGTTCCTCCGGGAGCCGCGGCAACCATCAAGCTGCCTACGGAGACAGTAAAGATGGCAGTAACCATTGTTACCATCGGCCCCATCATATTCCTTTATCCGTTCATACAAAAATATTTTGTTGACGGTATTATGACGGGTGCCGTAAAAGAATAAAACCAATTTAATTTATAGGAGGGCTATATGAAAAAAGGTTTTTTAAAGGTAATGGCCGGCATTATGGCTGCAGCAATGCTTCTTTCGGGCTGCGGTAAGGGATCCGGCAAAGGCAACAAAGAAGTCGGCAAAGTTATCATTCTTTACCCCGGTGAAGAAACCGACGCAATGAAGAACTTTATCAACAACCAGCTTAACCCCAAGTTAAGAGAAGAGATCGGTGAAGAAGTTGAACTTCTTTACAGAGGCTGGGATGCTTACTGGGAGCAGAAGTCCATTCTTCTTTCTTCCGGTCAGGTCATCGATCTTTACTGGGACGGACTTCCGGACCTCGGTGCATTTGTTAACAACCAGCAGGCTCAGCCTATCGGTGAACTCATCGATAAGTACTGCCCCGACATGAAGAAGGTTATTCCCGATTCACAGCTTGAAGGCGGTAAGATTGACGGCGTTCAGTACGGTATTCCTTCCGCATACGCTCCTTCATCCGCTATGTTCCAGCTTGTCTGCGTAAGAGAAGATCTCCTTGAAGGTGTCGGAATGAACGACATCAAGACAGCTGACGATCTTTACAACTACGCAAAGAAAGTTAAAGAAAAATATCCCGAGATCAACGGACCTGCAGATATCATCTACAAGCCCCTTACCAGATACTTTGCAGATGAACCCCTTACCTGGTTCTCCGCAGGTGATGCCATCGTTTACGGCGAAGATTCCAAGAAGATCTATTCTTACGCTGAATCCGAAGCATTCAAGAAGGTAGCTCAGTACAACAGAAAGATGTACGAAGAAGGCTTATACCGTGATGTTCTTACCACCAACTACAACGAGAGAGATTCCCGTATGCAGCAGGGTACCTACATCTGGGTTGAAGGCTCCATCGGTAAGGAAAACGAAATCATCGGTACCGTTCGTCAGAACGCTCCCGAAGCAGTTCTTAAGAGCTACATCCTTGCTCCCGAAAAAGATAAGTTCATCACCGCATGCGGCGGCGAAGTATTATGTGTTCCTTATTCCGCAAAGAACGCCGAAGGCGCTATGAAGTTCCTTAACTGGATCTACAAGAGCGAAGCTAACTACCTGTTCGCACTCTACGGACCCGAAGGTGAAAACTACACCATGAACAACGGCAGAATTTCCCTTAAGGATCCCGGATTCGAAGGTTACTTCTATGAGTGGATGTTCAGAAACAAAAACTATCAGAAGTTTACCGATGATGTTCCTCAGGAGTTCATCGACATGTACGAGAAGTGGGATGACAACACCAGAGTATCCGATGTTATCGCTTTCCACTATGACAGCACCGCTGTAAAAGCAGAAGCAGACGCTATCGGACAGATCTGGACCATGGATCTTATGCCCATCCTTTGCGGTTTCGTTTCCTATGACGAAGCTTTCCCCGCAGTAGAGAAGAAGCTTAAAGATGCCGGAATCGACAAGGTCGTTGCCGAAGTACAGCGTCAGCTTGACGAATACTTCAAGAAAATCGGTAAATAAGGATAAAAAATATGGCTGAAGAAATATCGAGTGTCGTAAAACACTTTGCCGCAGAGGGCGAATTCATATACGGAGAAGCCTACGGATGCGGGCACATTAATGACACCTACGCCGTATATTTTAAGAGAGAGGACCGTCCCCCCGTTCGTTACATCCTTCAGAGGATCAACACAGCGATCTTTGACGCCGAAGAGCTTATGAAAAACATTAAGCTTGTAACGGATTTTCTGAAAAAGAAGATCGAGAACGAGGGAGGAGATCCCGAAAGAAACACTTTAAGCATAATTCCCACAAAAGAAGGCGCCCTGTATTACAGGGACAAAGAAGGCAACTGCTTCAGAATGTACCTCTTTATCGAGGATACCATTACTTACCAGAGTGCCGCGAATGTAACGGTTTCGAAGAACGCGGGCCGTGCTTTCGGTCACTTCCAGAAGCAGCTTTCCGACTTTGACGCCAAGAAGCTTAAAGAAACCATCAAAAATTTCCATGACACCGGTGTTCGTTTCAAAGCATTGCAGAATGCGGTGAACAAGGATGCCTGCGGACGTGTAAAGCTTGCCAAGGATGAAATCGGGTTTGCTTTTGAGAGAGAAGGGTATTGTAACAAAGTAACAAGCCTTCTCGGAACCGACAAGATTCCTTATCGTGTAACCCACAACGATACCAAGCTTAACAACATCCTTATGGATCCCAAAACCGGTGAAGGCGTTTGCATAATCGATCTTGATACCGTAATGCCCGGGTCACTTCTTTACGACTTTGGCGACAGCAACAGATTCGGATCCAACAACGCTACCGAGGACGAAACGGATCTGTCGAAAGTAACCTTTAACCTTGACATGTTCAAAGCTTACACCGAAGGCTTTATGGAAGAGGCAAAGGATACTCTCACAGACACAGAGACCGAGTTGCTTGCATTTTCCTGCATACTCATGACGTTTGAGGTCGGCATCCGTTTCCTGGCAGATTATCTCGAAGGCGATGTGTACTTTAAAACAACCCACGAAACACACAACCTGGAGAGAGCCAGAAATCAGTTTAAACTGATCGAGGACATGGAATCAAAGCTTGATGAAATGAATGAGATCATAAAGAAAATACGCGGTTAACCCAAAAGCCTGTCGGCATTGCCGGCAGGCTTTTTTCGTGCGTGGCAGAAGGGAACGTAAGGACGATTGAGTATGTTTAAACATTATGTTAGAATGATGGGGCACGTCAGTGCCAAAAACATAACGGAGAATATTATGACATACAAGTTCGCGGAATATAAAGAAGAACCCATTTTGAAGAATCATTTAAACCTCGGGGGAAAGAGCCCTTCGGGAGAAGAATATGCGGTAACGAGCCGTTATATCGAAAGGAACGGACGCCCCTGGATGTCCGTAATGGGAGAATATCATTTTTCACGCGATGACAAAGAAAACTGGGAGAGAGAGCTTTCAAAGATGGCCGCAGGCGGCATTGAGATCGTGGCTTCATATCTTTTCTGGATTCATCACGAAGAAACGGAAGGCGAGCTTAAATTCACCGGAAATCTTGATGTAAGAGCCTTTGTGGAGGCTGCAAAGAGAGTGGGCCTCAAGGTTTGCTTAAGAGTCGGACCCTGGGCTCACGGAGAGTGCAGAAACGGCGGACTTCCCGACTGGATCCTTAAAAAGCCCTATAAGGTTCGTGACAACAATCCCGAATATTTAAGTGAGGTTTGGAGGTGGTTTTCTGCGATTTCCAAGGAGGTTAGCGGCCTTTTCTTTAAGGACGGCGGAAATATCATAGCGGTACAGCTTGAAAACGAACTTACCAACAACGCGGAACACCTTGCAAAATTAAAGGAGATCGCTTTGGAAACGGGGCTTATTGCGCCCATTTATACCGTAACCGGATGGAATTCAAAGTTTGGCGCCAAAATACCTGTTGACGAGGTCTTGCCCGTATTCGGTGCGTATCCCGACGCTCCCTGGGCAGGCGGAACGGGAAAACTTCCCCTTTCCAAGCATTATGCTTTTTATACCATGCGTAACGATACGGCCATCGGTGCGGATATTATCGGTGGAGGCGCCGACGGCTGGCAGCTTCCCTACGAAAGATATCCTTTCGTGACCTGCGAGATCGGACCCGGAATGATGTCCACTCACCATAGGCGTGTGGTGGTTTCCGCCATGGATGCCTATGCCATGAGCCTGGTTAAGCTTGGCGCCGGCAACAATCTGGTGGGGTATTACATGTATCACGGCGGCACCAATCCCGTGGGAAAGACTGCCATGAACGAAACCAAGGACACGGGATACCCCAACGATTATCCCGTTTTAAACTATGATTTCGGAACCTGCCTTTCCCAGTACGGCGAAGCAAGGCCCCAGTATGCATATTTAAACCTTTTGCACCTTTTCATAAATGATTTCAGGGAGCTTCTGGCACCCCTTCTTCATGTGGCAGCCGAAAACTTTATTAAAGAGGATAATCTTAAGGACTTAAGGTACTGCATGCGCGCCGACAAAGAAAAGGGCTTTATCTTTGTAAACAACCATCAAAGAGGGGAGAAGCTTAAAACCATAAAGGATGTTACCTTCGAGGCTTTCGGTAAAAAACTTCCGAAGATCGATGTTCAGGGCGATACGGCATTCATTCTTCCGGTTAACATAACACTTGGAAAAGAAAAACTTGAATACTCAACCGCCCAGCTTCTTTGCCGTGACGAAAACACTTTCTTTTTTACGAAGATCCCCGGTATCGAGCCTGTGTTCAAGTTTGAGGGAGCAAAAGAGTTTACCGCATATTCCGGATTCTATGTAAAGCATTTTGGAAGCATTAAGATTGTGGTCCTTGAATTTGAGGACGCCCTCAGATTAAGAAAGCTTAACGGAAAGATATATGTGGGAGAAAACTGCGATCTTTATCTTGAAAAGGGGAAGATCTCCTGTATCGAGCCCGGTGATTTTGAGTACAGAGAATGGTCGGGAGAGGAATTTTATGTAAACCGAAAAGAGATAGATTATCAACCCGCCCGGTGGGAGATCGAAGATACGGATGAAAAAATAAAAATTCCCGAAATGTTCACCCGGGAATTAAATCTGGACGCGCAAATTCCCCGAAAGATCACCTGTAAGCGCATAATCACACAGTCAGGTGAAGGCTTCGTGGAAATCAGCGAAAAATATGATACGGCCATAATTATTGCGGACGGAAAGCCGGTGGCGGACAGGTTCTACGACGGAACGACCTGGCGTGTTCCTGCCGCGCTTTTAAAGGACAAAGAAACTTATCTTGTCATGAGTGAATTAAGAGACGACATAAGTCTTGCCTGAAAACCGTCCTGTTTTTCGGAAATAACTTCATCCGATTTGGATGTTTTCTTTGCCTTGAGTTCCTCCTCGTCATACGAATGAGAAAGAAAATGCTTTGCATGTGCCATGGAAACGGGCGTAACCTTTACTGTCATAGTATCCTCCTTGACTGTTGGCGCGGCATCCTTGCCGCAGGGATTGATGCAAAATATCTTCTCAATCTATATATCGGCATATTTTGTTACAACTTTAGAACCGAATACAAAATATTGTGTTGAAATTTTTTGACGGTGCCTTTAAAGTTTTTTGCAGATCGGGACAGAAGGGTACTTCGTGGCTTGTTTTTAATCAAAATTGCGGATATAATATCACACAAGACCAGAAAGGAGGGCTTTTAGATGCTTGAACTTAAGCATATCAGTTATATTGTGGACGGCGACAAAGATATAATCAATGACGTCAGTCTGTCTATAGATAAGGGCTTCGTGGCGATCACGGGTCCCAACGGCGGCGGAAAATCTACATTGGCCAAGATAATTGCGGGAATCGTAACACCTACTTCCGGCAGTATTTTTTTTGATGGGAAAGATATTACCGGTCTTTCCGTAACGGAACGTGCAAACTTAGGAATAAGTTTTGCTTTTCAGCAGCCCGTAAGATTTAAGGGCCTTACGGTCAAGGACCTGCTTACCCTGTCTGCGGGAAAAAATACCAATTTCGGTGAAGCCTGCGATATCCTTTCCGAGGTGGGGCTCTGTGCCAGAGACTACTTAAACAGAGAGGTAAATGCTTCTTTGTCCGGAGGCGAATTAAAGAGGATCGAGATAGCCATGATCCTTGCAAGGGGAACGAAGCTTTCGATTTTTGACGAACCGGAAGCGGGGATCGACCTTTGGAGCTTCAATAACCTGATCAGGGTGTTTGAAAAGTTGCACGACTCCACCGACGGAACCATTATCATCATTTCGCACCAGGAACGTATCCTTAAGACCGCCGACAGGATCATTGTTCTTGCAAACGGAAAGATAACCGACGACGGCGGAAGAGATGAAATTTACAAAGGACTCATGGACGGCATCGGGACGGGAACCTGTCCCAAGGTTTCGGACGGGCAGTCGGCAGGGAGGTAGCATATGGACACAATTGAGAAGAATCTTTTAAAAGAAGTTGCCGATCTGCATGACATTCCCACAGGGGCCTACAACATCAGAAAGAACGGTAAGCTCGAAGGAAGAAACACAACGGCAAACATTAATATAGTGACCAAGACCGATGAACCGGGCATCGATATCATCATCGCTCCCGGCACCAAGCGCGAAAGCGTGCACATTCCGGTCATCATTTCGGAAACAGGCTTAAAAGATCTTGTATATAATGATTTTTACGTGGGAGAGGACGCGGACGTTACCATCATCGCAGGCTGCGGGATCCATAACTGCGGAGATCAGGAATCGGCTCACGACGGGATCCACACCTTCCATCTTGCAAAGAACGCAAGGGTGCGTTATTACGAAAAGCACTACGGTGAAGGCGACGGAAACGGGGAGAATGTTATGAATCCCACCACCGTCGTATATCTTGAGGAGGGTGCTTACCTTGAGATGGAAACCACCCAGATAAAGGGTATCGATTCAACGAAGAGAGTAACCAAGGGCGAACTTAAAGAAAATTCCACCTTTATCGTAAAAGAAAAGATAATGACTCACGGAAAGCAATATGCCGAGACGGATTTTGATGTGGCCTTAAACGGCGACGGAGCCAGCACCAACGTGGTTTCCAGATCCGTGGCCAAGGGAACTTCAAGACAGGAATTTTTCTCAAACATCACCGGTAATTCAAAGTGTAACGGCCATTCCGAGTGCGATGCAATCATCATGGACGAAGCAGTCGTTGCCGCAAGTCCCAAGCTTACCGCCGCAAACATCGATGCAAGCCTTATTCACGAGGCTGCCATCGGAAAGATTGCGGGAGAGCAAATAACTAAGCTTATGACGCTCGGGCTTACTGAGGAAGAGGCTGAGGAACAAATTGTCAACGGATTCCTGAAATAAAAACAGAATAGAAAAGAATAGTAACAGCCCGAGATATTCAACGCTCACCAAGCTCCACTCCGCTCAACTAACTTCTAACTCCGACTATGTGTGCAGACGTGTTCGCGTGGAAGCGCAGCTCTCACGTCGCACACGGGGGACTCCGCTCAAACGCCGCTCAGGCTGTCGAGCCTTCGGCTCGACAAGTTTCGCTGCGGTTCCCGCTTGAGTGTTCGCTTATGAAAATATCTCGGGCTGTTCATTTACACTTTGGCTGTTCGACGTTTTAAAACTGCTTTAACAGGAGCAGTACGCTTGGTGAGCGGTGAAATGTTTCGCGCCGACATGACCCATTTCACAATTTTATAATGACATATATCTCTCAATTTTGTTGTAGTTTACAACGCGGTCTTCACCGTTTTTAAGCCGCAGCGTAACGGTTCCGTATGCTCCGTTCCTGTACTCGTCCTCGTATATTATATCGTGGATGGGGAAGAGCTCCGCATCGGTGAATTCCCTGTCATTGTCAAGGGTAATCACCTGGGAGATCATCACATAGGGTTCCGTCGCATCATACATTTTGTTTCTTTTTGCCGTGGCATAGATCACAACAGAGTTTTCTGAATCGGGATTGGTGCCATGGCTTTTTGTTACCTTAAGGTCGTCAAATCCGTCGTAAACGGTCATTGCCAGCTGCTTGCGGTGACCCAGGGAGTCCGTACCCTTTAAGATTATGGCCTTGGCATTTCCTTTGTACTTTTCGACGATCTCGGTGGAACCGTTGTCGGGGAAGCCGTAGGAACCGAGGGTGATGATGACAGGACGTCTGTAAAGCCTTAATTTATCCACTCTCATGATACCGAGAGGCACCGTAAAGTCCGCAAGGTTGATGGCCTGATTCCAGTGGTTTTCCGTTTCCATGTCAAAGTCAAAGAAGATGCGTCTGTAAAGCACCGAGTCCTTTTCGCGGCCCCAGAACATTACATTGGGATGAAGCACCTTTCCCGTGGTCGCGTCTTTGATGGTGTACTGCTCGCTTTCCACATCTCCGGTCTTTAACTCACCCTCGGAAAGAAGCGGAGTGGATTCCCAGGGGTACTTGGTGTTATAGCAAAGTTTTCCGTAATTCCACATGCCGTGAAGGTCGTCCTTTGCTTTTCTGATCTTACCGGTCCTAAGGATCGTTTCGCCGTTTCCGCCGTGATTGGAAAAAGCAAGAGCGGGTCCGTCAAGGGTTGTTACCTTTACGCCGTTAAGCCCGAGAGCACCCCAGACACCGTTTTCTTCCGTGGCACTCCAGAAGGGATGCTCTTTGGGAAGATACAGACAAAGAAAGGCTTTTCCGAACCAGTAGGGGGATTCCGCGCAGGAATAACCCTGAACCAAAGGTGCAAACTGGCCGTAGAATCCAAGGGTCGGCACACCGTTAAAGAATACGTCTTCCCTGGATAAAAACTGCATAAGGGAACCGGAGGCGATCCTTCTTGCAAGGCCCGGATTTGCGGTGGATTTTTTGAGGAGCATATTGCCGCAAAAAGCACTGGTGGAAGCGTTTCTGTAGATGTTTGAACGTCCCCACATGTTGGTGAAACCGTCTTTGTCAAAGAAATTGGGGTAGGTTTCCATGAGGGTGTTTGAATGCTTTTCAAACTGACGGGCAATATAAGGGCAGTTTTCGTATCCGTACCAGAGATTCCAGATGGGGGCATATACGTTGAAAGCCCAGCAGGAATAATAGTCAAAGCACTGGCCGTCTCTGTACCAGCCTTCCCCCACATAGTAGGAAAGGATGGCCTGGGCGTGATCCAGCATGACGGACTTATCGATGCTGTAGCCGTTCATGTGAAGGAAAGCAAGATCCAGCATGTTGAAAAGTCGCCAGTTCTGGGGAACCGTAGCAGCATTGGCAAAGCCCGAAAGAAAGTCTGCGATCAGCCCTTTCTCAGCCTCGCTGTAGGTGTTCCAGATTTCTTTGTCCGCAAGCCACAGACCGATAACGAGAGCGCAGGTCTCCACCGTCTGCTGGTAGCAGCGGGTGGGATCGTTTGATCTTACAAGCTTTGAAAGTGAATCGTAGCTTCCGACGAACAAAGGGTTCTTGGGATCCACCACACGAAGGATGTGGTCCTTGTAGTAGTCTTTCAGGCATATCCCGTTGATGGTTAGATCCGGCTTTTCCCGGATTATGGGAGCCGCGATAAAGAAAGTGCGGGTAAGGCCCTCAAAAATCTCCGCCAGCTGCTGCTGTTTGAGATTTTCGGGCTTGTCGTTTAAATGGGGATAGGAGATCTCTGTTTCTTTGCGGGGCAATACCACCGGCGCATCGGCGTCCTTTATGTTTTCGAAAACGCCTTTAAGAATGTAAATTCCGGCCTCGATCCATGAGTCTCTTGTAAGACCGGTGTAGGGACTTAAAGCTTTGTCTGTGAATGAAGGTGTGAATTTCATGTGTTTTCTCCTTTTACATTTATGGGTTACCAGACTTTGAAATCCGAACCCGCCAGTTTGAAGATTGCCTCCATAAAGAAGAAATCTCCGTATATTATGGCAAAATGATGATCCTTGGCATGATAGGAAGCGGTGCAGTATTCAAGGATGTTGTCGGTCTTGTCGGTGAAGTTGCAGCGTTTATCCGTAAGAGCCTTAAGCATTTTAAGAGCGGCATCTTCGTATTTTGAAGCTTTTGAAGGATCCGCCTTGGCAAGTTCCAATAATCCGCAGGAAGCAATGGCAGCGGCGGTGGAATCCTCGTAGGAGGGTTCTGCGGGCTGTCTGAAATCAACGGGGATCAGACCGCTTTCGGGGATGCAGGAAACAAAATAGTCCGCAACCTTTTCGGAGGCTTCAAGGTAACGTCTGTCGCCCGTATAAAGATAGCTTAAGAGAAATCCGTAAAGAGCCCAGGACTGGCCCCTGGTCCAGGAAGAACCGAGGCCGTACCCCTGACCGCCGAAACTCTGAACAAATTCACCGGTCTCGGGATTTATCTCGACTATGTGATTGACGGAACCGTCTTCACGTAAGAAATTTTTGATGGCCATATCGGCATGACGCACGGCAACGTGCTTAAAACGGGGATCCGACGTCTCACGGCTTGCCCAGTAAAGAAGCGGAAGATTCATGAGACAATCGATAATGCACCAGCCCACGTTGGAGGTAGGGCCGTTTTCTTTGCCGATGCCGTCGTTCCAGGCTCTTATGTAGTTGCCTGCGGGATTGAATCTGCCCGCAAGGATATTGGCGGCATGAAGTCCGCGGCGTCTCCCGGTTTCATCCCCCGTAAGCCTGTAGGAAGCCACGTCTGTAGGAAGCCATAAAAAACCCATGTCATGGTCCAGCTGATAGTATCTGTCAAAGCAGACACTTATCTTGTCGGCGATGTTTTTAGCCATGCGGGCGTATTTTTCATCACCCGTTTCCTTAAACATGAGCCAGAGCATGCCACCGTAGAAACCGTTTGTCCACCAGTTGATATCCCTGACATCGGACTTATCGTCAAAGATGCCGTTAACCGTGGTATAGGGAATCTTGTCACCGGTCCTGTCTGCCACGAGGCTTTCTTTTTCAAGTATGAGCTTTTTGGTCTTATCGACCCATTCTCTGTCGTTTGCTGTCATATAACCCCTTTCACTTTTGCGGCTGATTTTTGATGGTCCGCTTCTATTTATCATATTCCAAATACGGCGCAATTTCTATGCATTTTTTAACACAAAAACATCCAAAAAATAAAGCAAAAGTTCTACGAACATATTTTCGAATCAGGCTTGCTTTATTTGTGAAAACGGTTTATTATTTTATTTGTGTGGAAAGGCGTAAACAAACATGTTCAGAAAATATAAAGGTGAAGTAATCAAGACCACCGTCGATATGGCCTGGCCGGCCGTGGTGGAGTCATTTTTTACGGCATTTACGGGACTTGTGGACTCTTACATGGTAAGCTCCCTCGGGAAGGCTTCCGTGGCGGCAGTGGGTCTTACCACACAGCCCCGTATGCTTGCCATGTCTGCATTTCTTGCCACCAACGTGGCGGTATCGGCTCTTGTAGCCAGGAGACGCGGGGAGCAGCGAAAGGATGCGGCCAACGGCATATTACTTTCAGCCATTCTTTTTATAGTATTCACCTCGGTCATCATAGGCGCGGCCTTTGTGGGATTCGCGGGGCCCATCATCAGATTCTGCGGTTCAAATGAGGATACCCACGTTTTATCTGTTTCATATTTCAGGATCGTTATGGCGGGAATCGTGTTTAACTGTATCCAGATGGGCATAAATGCCGCCCAGCGCGGAGCCGGAAACACCAAGATTACCATGCGCACCAATCTTACCAGCAATGTGGTAAACATTATCTTCAATTACCTGCTTATCGGCGGTAATTTAGGCTTTCCCGCCCTCGGTATAAGGGGCGCCGCCATCGCAACGGTCATGGGTTGGGCCGCTGCCGGGATCATGAGCGTCGTTTCGGTAATGGATACGAAATGTTTTGTCAGTATCCCCTATATTGTCCAAAATAAGATCAGACCCACCGTTGAGTCCTTTAAGGCTATCATTCACGTGGGATACGGTATTTTCTTTGAGAGAGTTCTTATGAGAATAGGTTTCATGGCCACAGCCATGATGGCTGCGGATCAGGGTACATCCGCCATGGCAGCCCATCAGGTGGGCATGAATATCATGAATCTTTCTTTTTCCTTCGGAGACGGGTTACAGGCCACTGCGGTGGCCCTTATCGGGCGGAGTCTCGGGCAGCGGGACAAGGATCTTGCCAGAGAATACGGGCGGACCTGCCGTATGCTCGGAGGTATAATCGCCGTATGTCTGGCGGTTGCTTATTTCTTCGGCGGAAGGACTTTGATGGGGGCTTTCTTTGACGACGCGGAGACCGTGAACATCGGAACGGACCTGACGAGGGTCATCATGTTCATCGTAATAATCCAGATAGGCCAGGTTATTTACAACGGCTGTCTGAGAGGTGCAGGAGATACGCTTTATACTGCGATGGTTTCAATCGTCAGCGTAACTCTTGTAAGAACCCTGGGTTCATATCTCGGAGGCTATGTTTTCCATCTGGGTATCGTTGGAATCTGGCTCGGGATTCTGGCGGATCAGATTGCCCGTTACATACTCGGAACCATTCGGTTCAGGCAGGGTAAATGGACGGAGATCAAGATATAGGAGAATTTGAATGAAGCTCATTCACTGTGCGGATTTACATCTGGATTCAAGACTTAATACGCATCTTACAAAAGAAAAGGCCGCAGAAAGAAGGCGTGAACTTACCGCAAATTTCTGTGACCTGGTGGAGTACGCTGCGAAGACGGGCGTTTCCGCTATCCTTATCTGCGGAGACATGTTTGACACTTCCCATGTGACCGCATTTACCAGAAATGCAGTGCTTCGTTCCATAGAGGACAATCCCGGGATAGCTTTCTTTATCCTCAGGGGAAATCATGACTCGGAGAATTTCCTTAACGAAACGGATAATCCGCCGAAGAATGTGTTTCTTTTTAACGACGGCTGGACTATGTATGATTTTAACGGAGTCAGGATCTACGGAGCGGAGCTTCTTTCCGGGAATGCAGCGAGTCTTCAGCAAAATTTTTCACCCAACCCTTCGGATATCAACATAGTCATGCTCCACGGACAGGAGACTGTTACAAATCCCAAAGATAAGACCGAGATCATCAATTTAAGACTCTTCAAAAATAAGGGCATCAACTACATGGCTCTCGGCCACATTCACGAATATAAGGTCGAAAGTCTGGATGCTCTCGGAAAATACTGTTATTCCGGCTGCCTTGAGGGCCGCGGCTTTGATGAGGCCGGAGAGCACGGCTTCGTGCTTCTTGATGTGGATGTGGAAGCGAAGACCGTGACCGATACTTTCGTGCCTTTTGCCAAGCGCATGATATATGTTGAGAATGTGGACGTCACGGGGTTAAACAACACTTTCGATATTGCCGCAAAGATCAAAGACTGTCTCAAAGCCTGTCCTGCAGGATCTTCCGATATGGTCAGGGTCGTTTTAACCGGAGAGGTCGACGTTGAATGTGAGAAGAACATCGATTATCTTGAGAAGAATCTTGCGAAAGACTATTATTTTGTGAAGGTTTCGGATGAAACGGGCCTTAAGGTTAACACTGAAAGCTTTCTTTATGATGAGACCCTGAAGGGCGAATTCGTGCGGACGGTCATGAATGATTCGAGCCTGACGCCCGAACGAAAGGCCGAAATAGTGCGAGAGGGCTTAAGCCTCTTTTCGGAGGTGAAATAGATGAATATACTTGCCTGCCATGTTATTAACTTCGGAAAACTTCATGACCTTAATATGTCCTTTACAGAGGGCTTAAACATTTTAAATGAGCGTAACGGCTGGGGTAAGAGTACTCTTGCCGCCTTTATCAAGGTCATGCTTTACGGCCTTGAAAACGACGGTAAAAAGGACGCCCTTTTGTCGGAGAGAAAGCGCTATGCCCCCTGGAAGGGAGGTACTTTCGGCGGTTCTCTTTCTTTTGAAACAGACGGTAAAAGTTACATCCTCTACAGGACTTTCGGGACCAAAGCGGCGGAAGATACCTTTGAAATCAGGGATCTTTCGACCAATCTTTTAAGCACCGATTATTCCGAAAAGATCGGAGAAGAGCTCTTTAAGATAAATTCCGAGTCCTTTGAACGCACCGTATTTATCAGACAGAACGAGAGCGAATTTGTAAAGACCACCGACGATATCAATGCCAAACTCGGAAATATCACGGACGCCATGGATTTAAACCGCTTTGAATCCATAGACGAAAGGATCAAAAACGAACTTAATGCCTTAAGCGCCACCAGAAAGACGGGAGAGATCTACAAATTAAAGGATGAGGCCACTCACCTTAAATCCCTTCTTTTGGAGGATGCGGGGCTTGATAATATGGGAGCCGATATCAGAAACCGGCTGTCTGCCGCAAGAGCTTCCCTTAAAGAATGCGAGGCGGAAGCAAAGGATTTAAATGAATTGAGAGAGAGGGTCTCCGCCGCGGAAAAGAGACGCGCCGAAAAGAAGACCTATGAGGGAATCCTTGCGGAGTTTAAGGAAAAAGAAGCTTTGGCTTCGGAAGCTTCGGCACTTCTTAACTATAAAGGAGTGGGAGACGTTTCCGAAGAGATCGGTCTTATCATGGATAAATCCGGCAGACTGGCGGATCTTCAAAGGTCTCAGGCTTCTTTTGAGCTTTCCGCTGAAGACAGGGCCAAATTGTCCGAGTATGAAAGCAGATTTAAGAATCAGGCCGAAACGGTGGAAAGGGTAGAAACGGCGCAGAAAAACATCATTGCCGTCGCCTCAAAACGGTCCGAGATCGCCGCAAAGGAAAAGCTTCTCGGTGACATTGAGGAAGACTGTTTTGATGCCAAAAGACATAAAAAGTTTATAGGGATATATCTTCTTCTTGCAATCCTGCTTTTGTTTGCGGGAGCGGCTCTGGCGGTTTGCTTTATCCTTAAACTTGGGAACATTGCGCTTTTATATGGTGCCATAGGGAACGGGGTATTGAGTCTTTGCCTCTTCATTGTTTTCTTTGTTAGAAACGGTAAAGCTACCAGAGAACTGGATGTCAAAGAAAAATATGCATTGAAGGTTTCGGAAGAGGTTTCCCTGCTTGAGGCCGAGATTTCCGATATGGAAAAGTCTACGGAAGCTTTGCTTACGGAACACGGCATGCTCTATGACGAAACCACCGTGGGTAATGATCTTAAGGAACTCTACAGGCAATGCTACGACTACGGTAAACTGGTTGAAAAGCGTGATAAATTCACCGAATTTGACAGGACCGAAGAATGTGAGAAGCTGAATTCCGAAATCGCGAGCATCTTTCTTGATTTCGGAGTAAGCGTCGAAAATTCGGATTATTCCGCGGCCCTTCAGGGTATAATCAGACGCCATGATAACTATAAGAGTGCCGAAAACCTGTTAAAGGACGTTAAAGCCCGTAAGGAAGCCTTTGAGCGAGAGCATGATGTTTCGCTTCTTTCCGCAGAGGGTACGGAAACCACCTTAACTCTTGAAGATATCAAAGCTAAGCAGGAAGACCTGGACAGACGGACCAACGAACTTAAAGAAGCGATAAATATAGACCTGCGCCAGCTTTCAGCCCTTGATGAGAGGGAAGAAGTGCGTCGCGACAATCAGGATAAACTTTCGGAAACCGAGGCTTTGATATCCGAAAAATCAAAACACGCAGAGATCCTTGAAGGAGTCAAAACTTATCTTTCGAAGGCGAGAGAGAATATTACCGCAAGATATACGGGGCCCCTGCTTTCGGGCTTTTCCAAATACTACAAGATGATCACAGGCGATGAAGCCGACAGTTACCGGATGGATGCAAACACCGAGCTTACCGTAAGTGAGGAGGGTATTCAGCATTCGGTCAAGTTCTTAAGCAGCGGATATAAGGATCTTATAGGGGTCTGCATGAGACTTGCCATAGTGGATGCCATGTATCGGGACGAAAAGCCGACTCTCATTCTTGACGATCCTTTTGTGAATCTGGATGAGAATAATCTCGAAGGCGGTATGAGACTGCTTCGGGAAGTGTCGAAGGAGTACCGGATTATCATGTTTACCTGCAGAGACAATCATATACTTTGATAAGAAACAGGGCAATTTGACTAAAAAAATTGCCCTGTTTTTCTTTTACGGGATAATTGTATACAATTATCCAAAATTCCATTGACAGTGGATATTGCCTTCGTTAAAATGATAAAAGTTAGAAGATAATTATTCGGAGGCATGTTATGTCACTTACTTTATCGGAAAAGGCTAAGGCCGTTAAACCCTCATCAACCCTCGCGATTACTGCAAAAGCAAAGGAACTGAAGGCAAGCGGAGTCGACGTTGTGGGCTTTGGAGCAGGAGAACCCGATTTCAATACGCCCAAGAATATCTGTGACGCAGCGATCAAGGCTATTGAGACCGGATTTACCAAATATACTCCCGCTTCCGGAACCAACGAGCTTAAAGCCGCCATCTGCAAAAAGTTCAGAGATTTTAATAATCTTTATTACGAGCCCGCTCAGATCGTTATCTCAAACGGAGGAAAGCACGGTCTTACCAACGTGTTTGATGCTCTTTTGAATCCCGGTGATGAAGTGATCATTCCCGCCCCTTACTGGTTAAGCTATCCCGAAATGGTCAAGCTTTCCGACGGCGTTCCGGTATTTATCACCGGTGCCAAGGAAAACGGATATAAGATTACCGCAGAGCAGCTGGATGCCGCGATTACCGACAAGACCAAAGCTCTTGTTCTTAATTCGCCCAGCAACCCCACCGGTATGGTTTATTCCAAGAAAGAACTCGAAAAGATTGCCAAGGTTATCGTTAAGCGTGATATTTACGTTGTTTCCGATGAAATGTACGAAAATCTGGTTTATGACGGACTTAAGCACGTAAGTATCGCTTCTCTCGGAGAGGAGATATATAAAAGGACCATTACCTGTTCGGGCCTTTCAAAGGCTTACGCCATGACCGGATGGAGAATCGGTTATACCGCATCCTCCGTGGAAATTGCGAAACTCATGTCCGCAATGCAGTCCCATGCAACTTCGAACCCCAACTCCATCGCCCAGTACGCATCCGTCGAGGCTCTTAACGGACCTCAGGATACCATCGAGGTAATGAGAAAAGAGTTTGATAAGAGAAGACTTTACATGTACGATCGCATAAAGGCAATGCCCCATGTGGATGTAATGAAGCCCGAAGGCGCCTTTTATGTATTTGTTGATGTAAGCGAAGCGGTATCCATGAAATATAAGGGAGAGAAGCTTAACTGTGCTTCCAATCTGGCAAAGAACCTTCTGGCTGATTATGCGGTTGCGGTAATTCCCTGTGCTGACTTCGGCTTTCCGAACCACATCAGACTTTCCTATGCCATCAGTATGGAGCAGATTGAAAAGGGCTTAAAGCGTATCGAAACCTTCCTTGGGGAGCTTAGGTAATTTTTACCAAAATTTGATCGGTTGTCATAATTTAATGAAGAAAAACGATGTTATGTAAACCCATAATGTCGTTTTTTTATTTTTTTATTTAAAAATTTTTAGCAACATTTAGTGTCAGGTTCACATAAGAAACCGACATGTGGTATAAACCGTATGAGTTGCTCAAAAAGCGCGTAAAATAGGCAAATTTAACATTTGCTTTTCGGGAAGTTTCCCCTTATAATAGTTGGTGCAATCGATTTTTCGGGTTAACAATAACTTCAGTTTTTTCAAAGAGAGAGGGTTATGGAACAGGAAATCAAAGCGTTCATTTCTTATTTACATAACGTTAAGAAAATGTCATTAAATACCGAGATGTCATACAATCGCGATTTGGCTAAGCTAAACCGGTACATGGCTGAACGGGGTATCGATGATGTTTCTAAACTGTCGCAGAAGGATTTAAGCGATTACATTGCTTATCTTACAGATAACAATTTTTCCCCTGCGACAGTTTCGAGAAACATCGCCTGCATAAAGAGCTTCTGTCACTATCTTTATAAGGAGCAGAAGATCACCGCGGATATTTCCGGCGATCTGAAGGCTCCGAAGGTAGAAAAGAAGATTCCCGAGATCCTTACCACAGGTGAAGTGGTAAGGCTTCTTGATCAGCCTTCGGGCAATTCGCCCAAGGAAGTCAGGGACAAGGCCATGCTTGAGCTTTTGTATGCCACCGGTATCCGTGTGTCCGAGCTGATCTCTCTTAAAGTTACCGACATCAATCTGCAGATGAATTTTATCGTCTGCCGTGACAATAACAAGGAACGTGTCATTCCCTTCGGTCGTGAAGCCAAGCATGCCGTTCTCGTTTACCTTGATGAGGTCCGCGACTCCATGCTTGAGAGCGGAGAAGAGGACATTCTTTTCGTAAACTGTTCCGGACAGCCCATGTCGAGACAGGGCTTCTGGAAACTCATTAAATACTATGCGAAGAAGGCCGGTATCGATGCGGACATTACGCCCCATACCTTAAGACATTCCTTCGCGGCGCACCTTGTTGAGAACGGAGCGGATCTTCGTGCCGTTCAGGAAATGCTTGGTCACTCCGACATTTCCACTACCCAGGTTTATGCAAACATGGGACGTTCCCGCATCAGAGAAGTGTATTCCAAGGCTCATCCCAGAGGATAGAATGGACAAAACGGTTTATTTTGACAACGCTGCTTCCACACCTTTGTGTTTGGAAAGCAAGCAGATAATGATCGGGGTCATGGAGAATTCCTGCGCCAATCCTTCCGGCGCCCACGGACCCGGGATCAAGGCCAAAAGAATAGTGAGTATTGCAAGGGCTGAAATTGCTTCAGCCCTTGATTGTTATGAAAAAGAAATAATCTTTACAAGCGGCGGTACCGAGTCCGACAACATGGCGATAATTGGGGCGGCTCTTGCCAATTCCGAGAAGGGACGTCATATCGTGACCACGTCCTTTGAGCACCATGCTGTGTTAAACAGCTGCAAGGCTCTTGAAAAAATGGGCTATAGAGTTACTTACGTCTCACCCGATAGTCAAGGCTTCATCACCAAAGAAACCATCGAAAAAGCGATCAGACCCGATACTATACTTGTTTCCGTCATGCATGCAAACAATGAGATCGGGACCATCCAGCCCATATACGACATAGCCGATTTTGTAAAAGAAAAGGGCATTCTTTTTCACACGGACGCAGTCTGCACATTCGGAAAACTGAAGATAAGCATGAAAGAATTAAAGGCAGACTTTTTATCCGCCAGTTCCCATAAGATCAACGGTCCCAAAGGCACAGGCTTTCTTTTTGCAAGAAGGGGTGCGGGGATTCTGCCATTAATAAACGGCGGAAGCCAGGAATACGGTCTTCGGGCGGGAACGGAAAACGTTCCGGGGATAGCGGGCTTTGGTGCGGCAGTGGCGGCAAGAAAAGGCAAAGAAGCCTTAAATATCGATAGAGTCGGGAAATTGAGAGACCTTCTTCTTGAAGGTATCATGGATGAGATACCGGATGTGCGCGTAAACGGAAGCCTTGAAAACCGTATGGCCGGAAACTTAAATGTGGCCTTTAAGGGAGTTGTGGGAGCTTCGCTTCTGATCCTTCTTGACGGAAAGGGAATCTGCGCCTCCACAGGTGCTTCCTGCAATCAGGCAAAACAAGAGCCGTCCCACGTCTTAAAAGCCATAGGGCTTTCGGACGAAGAGGCGGCCTCATCTGTTCGCTTCAGTCTGTCGGAATACAACACCGAAGAAGAAGTTCGGTACGTTATTGACGCCCTTAAAGACGGCGTTTCCTACCTGCGAAATTTAGGATCATAATTTTACGTAAGTGGCGGTTCTGTCTTTAAAGACGGAATAATACTTAAAGCCGCAGTCTGTGAGGATCTCATATGCTTTGTCAAAAGCAAGACCGATGTCCGAAGGCTTGTGAGCGTCGGAACCTACGGTAATTATCTCACCGCCCTTGTCTTTATAAGCTTTGATGATATCTCTACAGGGATTGGGCTCATGCATGCCGCGTTTGTAGATCGCGGAAGTGTTGATCTCGATTCCTTTTTCGTTTTCAAGAAGAATATTGATGACTTCATCCGTGAAGTTCTTGTAATCCATGGAATTGTAAGCAGCCTCGCCGCCCGGAACGGTGCGGGCGATGTAATCCATGTGACCGAGAACGTCGAAATTGGTAAACTGCTTTAAATTTCTGAGCATGGACTCGTAGTATTCGGTAACGGCTTCCTTGACGGAACGTCCTTCGAAAAACTTAGGGTCGTATGTATCGACGCCGCCCACCATGTGGATGGAACCGATTATAAAGTCAAATTCGTGGGAGTGAGAGAGTACCGCGTTCTTTTTGAAGCAGCATTCCTGAAGCCCCAGCTCGATCCCGAAACCGATGGTGATCTTGTCTTTGTACTGCTCCCTGAGTTTCAAAAGATCGTACAGATAGGAATCCACGTTCAAATCCCAGGCGCCTTCCGGATATTTTTCCGAAGGGGGTGCATCGAAATCATTGTGTTCGGTGATGTTGATCTGGGTAAAACCTTTGGATATGGCACTTTCCACCATATCCTTAAGGGGCGCCTGAGAATCGGCGCTGAAAGAAGAGTGCATGTGTTGATCTGCGAGAATCGGCATAGCGTTAACCTCCGTTTATTTGTTTTTCTGCAAAAAGCAGGGGTTTTCCATAAATATATACAAAAAGAATTATAACATTTAATTCTTTTTGGCGAAACCATACATTTATAAGATTTTAATAAGTATTTGTATTGATTTTTGTTTGTAAATACTATAAAATAAGTGCGCTGACAAAATTTTGACAATTCTTTTTGCGGGATTGCCAGAACCAATATATCTTATATTTCTAGGAGGAAATAATATGGCAGTAAAAGTAGCAATTAACGGATTTGGACGTATCGGACGTCTTGCATTCAGACAGATGTTTGGAGCTGAAGGATTTGAAATCGTTGCAATCAACGATCTTACCTCTCCCGAGATGCTTGCACATCTTCTTAAGTACGACAGCACTCAGGGTCGTTACGCTCTTTGCGACAAGGTTTCTTTCGGTGAGGATTCCATCACCGTAGACGGAAAGAAGATCACCATTTACAAGGAAGCTGATGCTAAGAACCTTCCTTGGGGACAGCTTGGTGTAGACGTTGTACTTGAGTGCACCGGTTTCTATACAAGCAAGGACAAGGCACAGGCTCACATCGATGCAGGTGCTAAGCACGTAATCATTTCCGCTCCTGCAGGAAATGACCTTCCTACCATCGTTTACAACGTAAACCACAAGAACCTTACCAAGGACGACAAGATCATTTCCGCAGCATCTTGTACCACCAACTGCCTTGCACCCATGGCTAAGGCTCTTAACGATCTTGCTACCATCAAGTCCGGTATCATGTGCACCATCCACGCTTACACCGGCGACCAGATGACCCTTGACGGACCTCAGAGAAAGGGCGACAAGAGACGTTCACGTGCAGCAGCTTGCAACATCGTTCCCAACTCCACCGGAGCAGCAAAGGCAATCGGCCTTGTTATTCCTGAGTTGAACGGTAAGCTCATCGGCGCAGCACAGCGTGTTCCTACCCCTACCGGTTCTACCACCATCCTTACCGCTGTTGTTGAAGGCAACGTTACCAAGGATCAGATTAACGAAGCAATGAAGAAAGCAAGCAACGAATCCTTCGGTTACAACACCGACGAAATCGTTTCTTCCGATATCATCGGCATGACCTATGGTTCTCTCTTCGATGCAACCCAGACCATGGTTCTTCCTCTTGACAACGGAACCACTCAGGTTCAGGTTGTTTCCTGGTATGACAACGAGAACTCTTACACCTCTCAGATGGTTCGTACCATCAAGCACTTCGGAAGCCTTCTTAAATAAGTTTAAGGCGACTATATGAGCTTATGGGCCCGGTCCGCATAGGGCCGGGTCCTTTTTTTCTTCATGATAAATCATGAAGAAAAAAACGCTCCGCGAGGATGCGCACTCGAGCAAATCGAAACTATTGCCGATGGCAATCGCTCTCGGCGCCTGAATTTCGCAAGCGAAATTCAATTTTAACCACATTAGGAGGATTTAGTATTATGGCATTAAACAAAAAGTCAGTTGACGATTTTAACGCCAAGGGAAAGCGCGTACTTGTACGTTGCGACTTTAACGTTCCCCTTAAGAACGGCGAAATTACCGACGATACCCGTATCGTTGCAGCACTTCCCACCATTCAGAAGCTTATGAAGGACGGCGGCAAGGTTATCCTTTGCTCCCACCTCGGAAAAGTTAAAGAAGGACCCAACGAGAAGGAATCTCTTGCACCCGTTGCAAAGGCTCTTTCCGCTAAGCTTGGCAAGGAAGTTGTTTTCGTTTCCGATTACTCTGTAACCGGCGAAGCAGCTACCAAGGCTGTTGAAGCTATGAAAGAAGGAGATGTAGTTCTTCTTCAGAATACCCGTTTCCGCATGGAAGAAGAAACCAAGCCCGAAAAGGCAGGCGAAAAGTTCGCTGAAGAACTTGCAGCTCTTTGCGATGACTATGTATGCGATGCATTCGGCTCTTCTCACAGAGCACATGCTTCCGTATCCGTTGTTACCAAGTATGTTCGTAAGAAGGGTGGCAACTGCGCAGTAGGTTACCTTATGCAGAAGGAAATCAACTTCCTCGGCAATGCAGTTGAGAATCCCGCACGTCCTTTCGTTGCGATCCTCGGCGGTGCCAAGGTAGCTGACAAGCTCAACGTTATCAATAACCTCCTTGAAAAGGCTGATACCCTTATCATCGGCGGCGGTATGGCATTTACCTTCCTTAAGGCTCAGGGCTATGAAATCGGTAAGTCCCTTGTAGACATGGAAAAGATTGATTACTGCAAGGAAATGATGGAAAAGGCAAAGAAACTCGGAAAGAAGCTCCTTCTTCCCGTTGATACCACCGTTGCTGCAGGCTTCCCCGATCCCATTGACGGACCCATCGAAGTAAGCGTTGTTGATTCCACCGCTATTCCTGCAGACAAAGAAGGTCTTGATATCGGACCCAAGACCGCAGCTCTTTATGCAGATGCTGTTAAGTCCGCTAAGACCGTTGTTTGGAACGGACCTATGGGCGTATTCGAGAACCCCACTCTTGCAAAGGGTACTCTTTCCGTAGCACAGGCTCTTGCAGATTCTTCTGCTACCACCATCATCGGCGGCGGCGATTCCGCAGCAGCTGTTAACCAGATGGGTCTTGCAGACAAGATGAGCCACATCTCCACAGGCGGCGGCGCTTCCCTTGAGTACCTTGAGGGCAAGGAGCTTCCTGGCGTTGTTGCTGCAGATGACAAGTGAGCGAATAAAGTGAGGAAAAGTCGTGTCAGACCCGTTTACGAGGTCTGACACGGATTTTACGAACGAATCGGTTGAGCAATGCCCCGTGCGAAGCACGGAAAAGGCGTTGCGAACACCGTCAGGATTTCGGGAGCGTAGCGGAGAAATCCGTATTCGCTCTACATAAAGGAGAATATAATATGTCAAGAAGAAGAATCATCGCAGGCAACTGGAAGATGAACAAGACTCCCAGCGAAGCTAAGGCTCTCTGCGAAGAATTAAAAGATCTTGTAAAGAATGACGCTGTAGACGTTGTTTACTGTGTTCCCGCTATCGACATCACAACCGTTGCCGAAGCTGTTAAGGGCACAAACGTACATGTAGGCGCCGAGAACTTCTACATCGAAGACAAGGGCGCTTTCACCGGCGAGATCTCCGCTCCCATGCTTAAAGATGCAGGCGTAGAGTACATCATCATCGGTCACTCCGAGAGAAGAGATATTTTCGGCGAGAACGATATCCTCATCAACGCTAAGGTTAAGAAGGCTTTTGCTTCAGGCTTAAAGCCCATACTCTGCTGCGGCGAGTCACTTGCACTCCGTAAGGCAGGCACCTACAAAGAGTGGATCGAGAGACAGATCAAGTGGGATCTTGACGGCGTAACAGCCGATCAGGTAAAAGAGCTTGTTATCGCTTACGAGCCTATCTGGGCTATCGGCACAGGCGAGACCGCTACCGCAGATCAGGCTGAAGAGGTTTGCGCACTTATCCGCAGCCTTATCGCTAAGATGTACGACGCTGCAACAGCAGAAGCTGTCCGCATCCAGTACGGCGGTTCCATGAACGCAGCTAACGCTGCAGAGCTCCTTTCAAAGCCCGACATCGACGGCGGCCTTATCGGCGGCGCATCCTTAAAGCCCGACTTTGGAAAGATCGTAAATGCTTAAATATGATTGAAACTGCAGGGAACGTCAATACGGCGTTCCCTGCTTTTATTTTAAAAATTAATATCGGGATAACGGGTTCTTTGTTAAGTTATCCGGGTGATAATGAATAAACACCTGAGAAAGCTTGACATAAAGATGTGGTTATACCCAGTTGACACAAATGTAGAAATTGGGTATAATGGGTATAACAAATTCGGAAGGTACAGGCATGGATAATTTAGAGAGAACAGCGCAAATTGAAGAACTGGAACGTGAGATTGCTTTGTTGCCGCCGGGAGGAATATCGGCAAAGAAGATCAGGGGAAAAGAGTATTATTATCACCGTGTTACGGTGAACGGCGAGCGTCATGAAATCTATGTCGATTTTGATAAGGTGGATGAGTTGCGTGCACAGATTGAAAAGCGCAAAGAAATGGAAGCAAAGCTCAAAAAAATAAAGCTTCTTGCGCCGTCAAAAAGGAAATCGGAGAAAGACAGGGTTTCCGTAAGCAGGTTTAAAACCTATGTTCGCATCGGGGATGAGCTCATAAAAATGGCATCTCCGGCAAAAAAATTCCGTCATCGTGAATGCTATGGCGCATTACATGACTTTATTTTTGGTGAGCAACAGGACAAGGTCTTTATTCTTTATGGCCTGCGCCGGACGGGAAAAACAACGATGATACGGCAGATCATCCTTGAAATGACGCCGGAACAATACAAAAAGACAGCGTTTCTTCAGCTTAATCAGACAAATACGTTGTCTCAGGTCAATACAGATATGCGCCTGCTCGAGGAAAACGGCTATGAGTATGTTTTCATCGACGAGGTCACCCTTATGAAGGACTTTATCGAGGGGGCTGCACTGTTTTCCGATATCTATGCTGCAAGCGGAATGAAGATCGTTTTGTCAGGTACCGATTCTCTGGGCTTCGTGTTTACAGAGCAGGGGCAGCTTTATGACCGCTGTATTATGCTTCATACCACCTTTATCCCTTATCGTGAATTTGAAAATGTGCTGGGGATCAAGGGAATCGATGAGTTTATCCGTTACGGCGGCACGATGAGCGCGAGTGGTATAAACTATAACGCAAAGTCGGCATTCGCAACCAAGAAGGGCGCGGATATGTATATAAACACAGCTATTGCGCAGAACATTCAGCATTCGTTGGAGCATTATCAGGACGGCGGTCATTTTCGTCTGCTTTACGACCTTTATAAAAACGGAGAGCTGACAAGTGCGATCAATCGTGTGGTGGAAGATATGAATCATCATTTTACGAAAGAAGTCCTTACGCGTACATTCCGTTCTTCCGATCTGTCAATCGCTTCACGCAATCTGCTGAAGGACAGAGAGAGGCCTGTTGACATAGAAAGCAAAATTGACCGCAAAAAAGTGGAACGTTCTCTGAAAACGATGCTGGATATCCTCGACAAAGAAGAACAGACGGTTGAGATCGACGAAGCACACGCAAGCCAGATTAAAGAGTATCTGTCGTTGCTGGATCTTGTTACAGAGATCAATCTGGTTTATTTGCCGGAACAGGGGGGACGTACGGCAAAGCCGGTATTCAGCCAGCCGGGTATGCGGTATGCGCTCGCTGAGGCACTGGTAACCTCACTGATGCTTGACGGAAAATTCAATTATCTTGATGCTTCCGATCGCAGGATTATCCTTGACAGGATTCTTAATACTGTCAGGGGTTTTATCATGGAAGAAATCGTTTTACTTGAGACCAAAACAGCACTGCCGGATAAAGAAGTGTATCATGTGCAGTTTGCTGTAGGCGAATTCGATATGCTTGTTTACGATCCGGCAACATTGACATGCAATATATATGAGATCAAACACAGCAAGGAACAGGTTCCGGACCAGTATCGCCATTTGATCGATGCCGGAAAATGCAAAGAAGCTGAACACCGCTTTGGTAAGATATTGGGCAAATACGTGATCTATCGCGGTATAACCACGGACTCGGAAGATATACATTATCAGAATGTGGAAGAATATCTGAAGAATCTTGCTTTATAATTCAATGCATTTTTTTCGCATGTATGAAACGCGTTCGCTCAGGCTCTGCTTTGTGAGCGAAGAATCAAAGAACCCGTCATAGCCGTGATATGCGCCCTTGATGACGCGGAGTTCAACGTTTACGCCGGCTTTTGACAGGGCATCGGCGTATTCCAGGCCTTCATCCCTAAGACAGTCCATTTCGCAGACTTCTATATAGGCATCGGGAAGATCTCCGAAGGAAGAGGCGCGGAGCGGGGCTGCGTATTTATCACAGCCTTTTAAGTACATATTCCACAT
>JAEEGK010004601.1_pt1 | contig 33719 bp, 29 predicted proteins | sample 8958771 | NCBI WGS metagenome assembly JAEEGK01 (sample SAMN16246547, study PRJNA631951) | gut metagenome | biome: gut microbiome; feature: rumen; material: SC-attached | host: Bos | place: Iran: Karaj | collected 2018-10 | reverse complement strand
GCGGCTTCCTCCACGACGCCGCTGCCGGCGAAGGTGTCGAGCACGGTTTCGCCCTGCCTAGTCACGAACTGGAGGATTTTTTCGCACAGGGTCAGCGGAAGTTCGCTTTGGTGAATCTTGTTATTCCTTGCGACGGGCGGGATGTCGAACATGGCGGGGAGCATCTGCGCGGTGCCGCTCATGTACTGGGGCGTCCCGGTGTCTTTTGTCTTTTTGGCATCGATGCGCAGGCTGCGCGCCTTGCCTTTCGAGAATATCATCACGTCTTGGGTGTTCTTGGACTTGCGCCCAGTATTGCTGACAAAGTTCCCCTTTTTCCAGGTGACTTTCGAGTAGTAGAGCAGCCCGCACTGTTCAGCGTACTTTTTGATTTGGTAGAGGTAGTCGTAGTTGTTCTCGTTTTCGGCGGGGAGGATTTCGACGAGGAAGCAGCCGTCCTTGAGCACGCGGGCTTTTTCCCTGAAGTCGTCGAGTGTGTACCTGAAGCAGTCGTAAGTGGCGAAGTTGCGGTCGCCGCCCTTGTTCGACTTCTTGTCTAGCCAGGGGTGATCGGTCAGGATGCAGTCGATGGAGGCGTCTTCGAGCATGGAGAGGTCGCGGCCGTCGCCTTCTATCACGACGCAGCTTTCGTCGCCCTCGATTGTCCTGTACAGGCCCTTGGCGACCCGCTCGAATTTTACGCCGAGGTTGTCGTAGATGCGCGCGCGGACGGATTCCTTCGGCTTGTCGGAGTTCTCGGAATAGGCGTCCTTGAGCGAGAATTCGCCCTTGTCCTTGAAACAGGAGTAGATGGTGTTTGCGAGTGATTTCATGCGCAGAAATATAGATCCGGCGGAGTGACAATTTGTGACAGGGAAAGGCCCATGTTCCGTTTTGGAACATATGAGTAATAGTAATGTGCAAATTTTGCACATTACTTTTCCATTTATGATTTTAAACCTCTCGAATTCGAGGGGGTAACTGTCGCAAATTTTGCGACAGTTCAATCCGAATTATGGAACCGTTGTTGTGATCAGCGAAGAAAAGGGCAATTTGCATTTTTTGCAAATTGCAAACCCAGACAAACCCGTAAAACCAATAAGCCGCTTTAAGGTCACAATTTGTGACCTTATAAAAGACGCCATCTTTAAAGTCGCAATTTGCGACTTTGAACATAAAACTTGAAGTCACAAAATGTGATTTCAAGTTGACCAGCGCCGTTCAAGGTCAAAAAATTTGACCTTGGAGTCTGCGAAATTCGTCGAAAATAAGCGATTTTTGTGCGGAAAGACAACTTGATGTCGAAAAATTCGACTTCAAGTTGGGGTGAATCTATCACATGTGCAAATCTTGCACATGTGTGTGCTGCAGCTGACGCAACTAGTTCCGTTTTGGAACTAGTTCAAAAAGTAATATGCAAATTGTGCATATTACTTTTTCACTTATGCTTAAGCTTATGATTTTTAAACTCCTCGAAATTTTCGAGGAGTTGAGCGGGCGAGCGGGGCGTTGCGGGGCCGGCGCCTGAGGCCTCCACCATACGGGGGCCATGCGCACTAGGCAACAAGTTGCCAAGTGCTGTCCGCCCGCAGAGGGGGTGTCCGGAAGACTTGCCCTGGACCCTATCGCCTTCGGCTCCAGGGTGACAGAAGGGCAAGGCTGCAGGCAGGGGGAGGCCTCCCCCGCCGAAATATATTAGAGAAATCTCTTGACACGGGCTGCGCGAGGATGTATATTTAGTGAACGGGTGTGCAGGTTTGTCCTTGCATATCCGACTTGAGATTACGACAATCCCCGTGACAGTCGGCATAGGCCTCCGGGCCCGTACGTGCATCCGCGATGGGGCGCATCCACCTTCTTGTGGGTGCTGTTGGATAGCTGGCAGGAACACGACCTGCTCGAGTGTGCGGCGAGTCCGCGCCAGGTAACGCCGGGGAAGACCCCCGCCAACAGCACTGCAAGATCATCCCTTATAGAAATACGAGAAATGGAGGTCGCAGATTGCGACTTCCAAATGGCTTCAAAGTCACAAATTGTGACTTTGAACGATGACCACAAAATTTTGAGGTCACAATTTGTGACCTCAAAAAGAGCGAAAACTTGATGTCGCAAATTGCGACTTCAAGTTGACATGCGCCCAAAAAAGGAGTTTTTAATGGAAAAAGACGAAAAAACGCTAGAACCCACTGTCGAGGACATGCCGATTACCCGGCAAATTCTTGTCATCCGGGATAAACAGGTCATGTTGGATCGCGACCTAGCGACTCTCTACGGGGTGGAAACGAAGCGCATCAATGAGGCTGTCAGGCGAAATCCCATGAAATTCCCTGAAAGATTCTGTTTTCAGCTCAAAAATGATGAATTCTCAGTTTTGAGGTCGCAATTTGCGACCTCAAAGAAGAGCGAAAACTTGAAGTCACAAATTGTGACTTCAAGTTGGGGCGGTGTCCGTAAAATGCCGTTCGCTTTCACGGAACAGGGAATTGCCATGCTTGCTTCCGTTTTGCATAGCGACACGGCCATTACGGCGACCATTCAAATCATGGACGCATTCGTCGAAATGCGACATATTCTGCTCAGGAACGGCGGTCTGGTCAACCGCCTGTCCAACGTGGAGTCCAAAATGCTCGAGCAGGATGCGCGTTTGCTGGAACACGACCATAAATTCGACACGATTTTCGAGGCGATGGACCGCGGCGAACTGCAGTCAAAGGGGCTGTATTACAACAACCAGATGTTCGACGCCTATGTGTTCGTGTGCGGGCTAATCCGGCAGGCGAAAAAGCGGATTGTCCTTGTGGACCGCTACGTGGACGAGAAGGTGCTCGCGATGATGCTCAAGCGCGGCGAGGGCGTGTCGGCGACCATCTACACCTACGACAAGAGCAAGGTTTTCGAGGTGGACCTGGCGACGTACAACGCGCAGTATGCCGACTGCCCGCTCAAGGTTCTGCCAAGCTACGGAATGCACGATCGTTTTCTATTTATCGATGATACTGCGTATCATTTCGGGGCTTCGCTGAAAGACCTGGGCACGAACACGTTCTTCTTCAGCAAGGAAGAATTCACGCTGGAGGAAGTGCTGAAGAAGTCGGAAGAAAAACGGATTGAGCTGGAACAGCAGCCGGGATGAGCACATCAACTTGTAAGGGATACTTACAAGTTGCCCATGAAAGGGCGGCAAAAATGAAAAACAGTTGCTTTTACACGTTGTTTATATTATATTTTGTAGTTGTATCAACTGCGAGGCGCATATGGCGATGTCAATTCTACAAATCCGCGTAGACGAAAATCTCAAGAACGAGGTGAGCGACCTGTTTGAAAGGCTCGGGATGGACATCCCGACCGCCGTTCGCATTTTCTTCAAGCGGGCTATCATCGAGAGGGGACTTCCGTTCAACGTGAACGAAATTCCTTCTACCACTGCGCAAGATAGCAGTCGACTGATGCAAGCCTTGTACGCTCTCAACGACGAGGCACACAAGAACGGAACCGCCGGGATGAGCGAAGAGGAAATCGAGGCCGAGATCAAGGCGGCTAGGGCCGAGAGGAAAAAGAAACAAAAGAAAATGTTCCCTGTTTAATTTAAACCCCTCAAATTCGAGGGGTTTGCGCTCTTTAGACCGACTTTGTGTCGTAGAGATTTTGGACAATCCTTATTTCGTCTCCCGCTTTTTCAGTTTCAACTTCTTTCTCTGTAAATGTATAATCCATTTTTTTCCTCTCTTTGGTTATTGTTCCTTATTTCAACAATTGCCAGACGCCCTTTACCTTGGAATGTTCGGAATTTATGTAGCCGAGTTCTTTCAAGTCGCTTATCGCTCGTTTGACTGTGATTTCACTAACGCCAAGGTTATCGGCAAGCCAAGATAACCTTGCCTTCGGATTGAGTTTTAACACCTTGAAAACATCCTCTACTATTTTTGATGGAAATTCAGGAACTTGTATTTTTGATACTTTTCTTGATACTTTTTGTGATACCTTTTGCGGCTGTTTTTCGTCCAAAATTATCGAATTTGAGCGAATTTCGCCATTTTTCGTTAAATAGCCATTGGCAATTGCCGCTGCGGAGTTGCTGAAGGCAACCGAAGACAATCCGACAATCGGGCTGTTGATTTGTTCCAACATGGATTCAACCGATGTACAGTGGTCTTTCCGTGGGCTGGGCACGCCGATGGGGGTCGCGAAAAATTTTGTATATTGCCTTATGCACCAGAAAGGGTGGTATTATTCAGTGACAAAATGTTCTTCTATAGGACACTTTAAGCTAAAATCGTATTCCGCATAAGTTGAATACTTGCCGAGTCCATGAATATTGATTTTTTTCCGGGTTCCTTTTTCCCCGTAAACAACAAAGTTCACAGTCGTCAGATTTTTCGGGTCAACGAGTTTGCCGTCGTCTGACTTAAATTCATCCCATGTCAAGCAACGTGTCACTACCTCAGAGCTCTTGGATAGCGTCGCCTTAGGCTGTTTGGGCAACTGACTAACATCATGAATGCCACTACTATTCATCACGACATCCATATCGGCCTCACTAGCATAAGTCACGCAAATGCCGCCCCAAGATTCTTTCACATCGCCGCTAAGCAAAGTGCTATCATAATGATCAAATCCGGCTACATAGAATCCGAGTCCCGCAAAATAATCATCCTTAAATACGGCCGTTCCACACAAGCCATCGTACAAACCGGTGCGCGCGCCTCCAGCACAAGAATCAGGGAATTCAACGCCACCATTTTCTTCCAAATATATGGAATCTTTACCCGTCAAAGGTTGCGTAAAGCTCGACTTATTTACGTCACTTGTATCTTCAATTCTATACCAACGTCCAGCGTGATCATTTCCAGACCAATTATAATCGGTATTAACATAGCCAACGAAATTCCACAGATCCGTGAGCAATGTACACTGTTCTTCAATATAAAGTTTACGGTGCTTGGTCGTATCGATACTTGAACTGCTGCGAATCCATGCCGAAGACGAACTTTTCGGAGAAATAACAGGCGTTTCAATAGAGCAAGCTCCATTGGCGGAATATTTACCAATAGCAGCCAGGTTAAATCTGAATTTTTCATAATCTACAGTACCCTTTACAGCAAACTGGATCGCACCTACCGCACGCCCCATATTGGGGTCACTCGGCGCAATTTCATTCCAAGTAAAGCATTTTTCAACAAGTCCACTGGACATTGGCAGTGCGACCTTGGGAGAATTCTCGTAAGGAATATCTTTTACAACAAAGTTCAGGTAAGCATCCTTTTCGGTATAGTATGTGACGCAAATACCGCCCCAGTTTTGAATATCTTCAAAAACAGGCTCCTCTTCATCAGAAAATCCAGCAATGTTAAACGAGATTCCGCCAACAGCATATTCAGAGCCATCCAAATCAATATCCATCGTTCCACAAAAACCGGCACAGTCCCAAATAATGTTCGCATACATATCAGGGCCATACTCCATCGACGGATACGATGGGAAATCAATATTAGCGTATGAGTTTGCAGGAGAAGCATCAAAAGGCACCAGCATACCCGCGTATTCGTCACGATCATTAAAGCCCGTTTTCACAAGGGGATCTCCCAAGCCCCCTTTCCACAGGCAGGTCAAGGAATCGTCATTGGGAAATTTTACAGTATTTTCATCATCAGGTATTATCCAATCATACTTAGAATATTTCGAATCGTAAGTACTGATTCCTCTGATATTGAAAGTTTTCTTATCATCGTCGCCATCGCTTTGAATCCTAAACATGATAGACTGGACTTCCTTTGCAGCCTCATCTCCAGTATAAATTTTGCTAATCTTAGAGGATTCTCCATTTTCCGCCCAACTACTGACATGAAAGCTGTTCCATTTTGCACATACAGTTTCAACATCGTCAATCTTGTACATATTATGAAGTGTAGGTGCAGGAGAATTACCTAACGTTGTTGTCCTTAGAGATCCCATAGGATAAGCTTCGAACGGCGTCGTAATGCTATTGGAATCAAATCCATCGACCAGGACCTTTAAATAAACGTCTATCAAATAATCAGATTCGTAAGTGATACAGATTCCTCCCCAAGACGAGATATCTGCCGTAGCGCCATCTTTGGCAAGCGGGATTTCAATACCGGCCCAGGGCTTGAGCATTAAATAATCGGGTTCAATCGACCCACATAGACCATCGCAATGTTTAAAGACTGAAGCCAAAGGAGTTGATGATTTTTCGAGTTCAACAGGGAAAATAATCTTCGAATCGCCCTGAAGACCAAACAAGTTGTCGCCAAAGGTTTGCCAATAGCCCGTGCTATCGTCTCCCGTATTGACCTTATAGTCTATAGCCGGGTCCCACAAGTTGTAGCGGGCCGTTTTGACCGCGCCACTCGAAGATGACGAGATTACGCCACCGTCAGAGGAGCTGCTTTCGCTAGGAACCGGAGGTTCCCAAGTTTCAGATTGCGACGGACTGCCATCGGAGCAGGCGATAAGGCCAAGTAACAAGGCGAGAACCAACGCGATAAACTTTTTCATATCCACCCCCCCTTATTCGGTCGCAAATATAGAAAAATTCTACATTTCGCCCCATGAAGTCGATAGAGGTAGTGGCAGGCGTTATCAAGGACGGCGAGAGGGTTTTCGCCACGCAGCGCGGCTATGGCGATTTCAAGGACTTCTGGGAATTCCCGGGCGGCAAAATGGAGCCCGGCGAAACCCCGCAGCAGGCGCTTGCCCGCGAGCTAAAAGAAGAACTCGCCATCGATGTGAGTGTTGGCGAGTTTATCTGCACCGTGGATTACGACTATCCGGCCTTCCACCTGACCATGCACTGCTTTTACTGCACCATCGCGGGCGGCAAGGCTCCCGAACTCTTGGAGCACGAGGCTGCCCGTTGGCTTACCCGCGCAGAACTGCACAGCGTAAACTGGCTCCCTGCCGACGTGGAAGTGGTGAAGGCCCTCGAAAAAGCCTAGTCCAGAATACAGCGGACGGAGAGCGCGGCTGTTTTCGACGTAGTCTGCGGCTGGCGGGTGTACCCGTTATAGAATGCTCCGTAGCTGGTGGCCGCAGCGGTTTCGGAAGCTGTCCAGAATGCCGCGTGAGTGCCTTTCCCGGTGAAGGAACCCGAAATCTGGTAGCCGCTGGGGGTAATGCCGAGGCCCCAGAAGTTGCCGCTCAATGCGCTGCTCTCGATAAACAATACACCGCTCTCGAGCAACGTGTCCCATTCCGCTTTCGAGGGCAGGCGGCTCCCGGAGGGGCAGATTCCCTTGACTGTGGTAGTGTCTTCGTCCCGGTACAACTCGGCGCTGTACGATTCCTCGATACGCATGGCCACGGTCCAGGTGTACAGGCGTCCGTTTTTCTTGCATTCGTTCGGGTCGTTGTCGTAGCACAGGCTCTCGAACGAGTCGTCGCTGTAGTTGAGGTTTTCGGCCATCCAGGTCTGTTCGCCAACGCGCACGGTCTTGTACTTGGTGCCGTCGCGCGAGTCCGGCAGCTCGCCGTACTTTACGTCGAAACCATCTTCCGTGCAAACGTAGTCCATGGATGCGTTGGAGACGGTTTTGCCGATGCTGCTTTTTACACAAGCCTTTTCCAGGTAGATTTCGAATGCCGTGGCCTTGCGGAACTTGCCGCCGTCGCATACGTATTTTTGCGTGGAGTCGTACTTGCCGCTGAACAGCGCGGTGCTGTCTGTTTTGCACGGGAGTCCTTCGGTGTCGGCGTCAAGCCCGGCCTTCCATCGGGCCGTGGCAAAGGCCGTGTCGCCCGACGGGCTCGTGTACAAGATTTTGATGATGTCGCCATGTTCTACATGGAGCTTGCCGTCGCCGGACTTATCCTTGGTGAACCTGATCGACTGCCTGAGCATGTTGTTGTCGACAATCTCGCTCGAGAACAGGTAACCCGCCGTGTCGGAGGTGGAAGTCACCTTGAACGTAGTGAGGAACGTACGGTCTTTCGTGTTGGTGTAGGTGACCGTCGCCATGCTGTTGAATCCTTCGTACTCCGTGGCGTTGAACTTGATAGAGTAGGGCTTGTAGGGGCTCTGGCGCGAGGGGTAGACGAGCATGCGCTGGGTAATCAATTCCTTGTACGTTTCGTCGTAGTACGATGCTGTAATGTACGTTGTGTCGGGAATCCACATTACGCCTTTCGCTTTTTCCGGGCTAACATAGAAGTAGGCCGAGAAACGCTCGTAGCTCTCGTTGGTGATAAGGTTGAGCGTGTCTCCCGTGAGCTCGTTCTTTATATGGATTACGGGGATGACACCATCCCAGTACGGGACGTTGTTGTCGTAGAGGCGTACGAAAATCACGGAACCGTCGTAGACCGCCATGACGTCGCCGGAGCCAAATACTAATGACGCCTTTGTCTTTTGCCTCCACACGCAAGTGTCGGAGACAGTCATCTTGGCGGACTTGTCGTCGTAATGGGCGATTATCGTTGCCGTGTCGCTTACTACAAATGTGTTCTTCCCGGCATCGCCGCTCGATGTGGTGATGGTGAACTGCCCGGAATAAATGCCCGGCCCGCCCTTCAGGGTTACCGAGTGCTCCTTGCTGGCGATGGTTAACGGCAGGTTGACCGAGTCGGCGGTGAGGCTTGCGTCTGTGAGCGTCACGTATATGTCGTGCTTTTCGCCGTAGAGCAGATCTTTGTTGAAGGTAATCGTGGCGAGGTCCGGGAGCGATGCCGGATTCCAGAAAAAGGCCTTGGTGTAGATCTTGTCGGTTTTCCCTATGTAGACCATGTGAATGGAGTCGCCCGGGATGGCGTGGAGCAGGTGGCCCTGGCTCTTGCCTTCCGTTACGTAGAACCACGTTCCGTAGCGGTCATAAACTTCGGGGTTCGGGTGTTGCGGGCCGGTCGAGTCCGTTTTCAGGGTGATTCCGGCCGTGTCGGAGTCACTGTAGATTTTTACGTATACGTTTTCCAAGTTTTTTTCGTAGGTGCATACCTCGACGGTAGCCATTTCGGTGCGGAATTGCGAGATGTTTACTTGGCCTATGAAACCATACGGCTCAAAATAGCTTTTCACTCTTGTATTGCCGGTGATAGTGGCCCTGGTGCCGTCGGGGCACTTGATGGTGTAGGTGCTGTCGACTTCGTCTACGATGGTGCAGCTCGTCTTGACCGGGATGGAGTCCTTCACGGAACCGTTCTTCCCGTCCGTGCCGTTCTTGCCATCGGTACCGTCCGTGCCGTTCTTTCCGTCGGAACCGTTCGAACCGTTTTTGCCGTCGGTACCGTCTGCGCCGTTCTTTCCGTCGGAGCCGTCCGCGCCGTTCTTGCCATCGGACCCGTTCTTGCCGTTTTCGCCGTTGGCACCGTCGTGTATCACGACTTCCGTGCCGTCGGGGCACTTGATGGTGTACGCGCTCTCGCCGCTTTCAAAAACGGTGCAAGAAGCAGTTTCGTTACTGTCGGTGGAACTCCCGTCGTCGCCGCAAGCGCCGAGCAAGAGCGTGAATGGCACAATGAGTGCCTGAGCGAGCAAGATCTTTTTCATCTAGCCTCCTTCCCAAAAATCATGATACATTAAAATACAATAATTTTTTGAAAATTTCTGGAAAGCCCCAAAAAAAGGCCCGCCGAAAACCGGCGGACCTTGGGGGTTGGTTATGGAGATTAAAAACTAGAACTGCTCGAAGAACTTGTGGACTTCTTCAGGAACCCAGGTGCTTTCCCAGTTCCAACCCACGCCCATGTTACCGGTGTCGTGGGCGGTCCACTGGTGGTCTCCCGGCCAGCTGCACCACTTGACGGGGAAGCGTTCGTCCACGTTCTTGAAGTCGTAGCACACGTGGCCGGTGTTGCCGTTGACTTCTTCGGGCTTTTCGCTGCTGGCGTCGGTGAAGTCTCCGTTCGCGTCGGCCTTGCCGTTACGCTTGAGAATGCGCGGGAGGGCGCTGGTCTTGGCGCGATTGTAGTCGCAGCGACCGTCATTCTTGCCATGGACATTCATCCAAGCAATCGGCAGGTTCTTCATGTTGTTGCCTTCAGGCAGCCAGATGTTGTAGTCGGCAACGGCGTATGTCGCGGCGGCACGCACGCGGCTCTGCATGTCTTGCATAAGCGAGTAGCTGAACATGGCTCCGTAGCTGAACCCGGTGATGAACACGCGGCTCGTGTCGATGCAGTAGTTTTCGTTCAAGGTGGTGAGCGTCTGGGCGAAAAAGTCGTGGTCGGGCTGGCCCTTGTTCCACAGGCCGCCAATCGCATCGAGAGAGACAAAGATGTAGTCGCCGTTCTTGTCGAGCACCTGTTGGCCGTAGTAAGGCGTGGGATGGTCATAGTCGGGGTTGTGGTGCACAAAGTCTTCGCCGTTGCTGCCGTAGCAGTGCAGCGCGAATAGCACCTTGTGCGGCTTTTTGTTGTCGTAGTTCTTGGGCAGGGTAACAAAGTAGGTGCGGTTGTCGCTGCCTACCCGAATCTGGAACTGGTCGCCGTTCTCGACGCTCTTGACCTTTTGCAACTTGGAATTGGAGCCACAGCCCTTGCTGGGCGTGGGGTCGTTCTTGAGCGCGTAGCCGAACTTGAACTGCGGCGCGGTCTTTACGAGTTTAACGTCGAGTGTGGTGTCGAGCGTGCCGAGCGGTACGGTGAGCGTATCGAAGCCTTCGGCCACAAAGCGGATGGTTTCGCCCTGCTGCACTTCTTTGGCGAGGGTGCTGTTGCGCGTGAACTTGAAGTTCTGCTTGGCGTTGCCTACCGAGACTGGCGCAAAGTAGGTGCCGCGTGCCTTCACCGCGCTGCTCAGGTCGTAGGTGCCCGAGCCCTGCAAAGTCTTCTTGAAAACCTGGTTTCCGAGCGGGTCGTAAATCTTCACCTGCACGGGAGCGCCGCTGCTCTGCGAGTACGTGAGGATGCCGTTGCTTATGCCGATGTAGCCGACGGTATTCCTGGTGGCGTTGAGGCCAATCGTCTCTTCTTCGTGGATGGTGAATTTGCCCTGGTCGTCGGTGGTTGTGGACTTGCCCTCTTTCACGAGGTTCACGGCGACTCCGTTGAGGGCTTTGCCCTGCTCGTCCGAGACGGTGCCCGAGACGGTATAGGCAGACGCGAGCCCGCAGAACGCCAGTAGGCACGCTGCCGTAAGAATTTGGGGTTTTCTAATGCTCATTTGTACTCCTTTTTTCCCTGAACGACTCCATGGACTGTCGTTCATGTTATAATCTAATGTATGGCGGGCCCGAAATGCCTTGGCTTTGGCTTATGCGCATGGATGGGTTGTCAATAAAAAGTTTTTTACAATCTGCAACGTTTTCGGCATTTTCTATATTTGCGCCCATGAAAAAGATATCCCTTACGGGCATCAAGCCCACCGGCACGCCGCATTTAGGCAACTACCTGGGCGCCATCCGCCCGGCCCTTGAACTTTCGAAGACCTACGATACGGTCTACTTCATCGCCGACTACCACGCCCTCACCACCGTGCAGAACGGTGCCGAGATGCGTGCGAACATCTACAAGATTGCGGCGACCTGGCTCGCTCTTGGCCTGAACCCCGAAGAGGGCCTGTTCTACAAGCAGAGCGACATTCCGGAAATTTTCGAACTCAGCTGGGCTTTGAGCTGCTTTACGCCGAAGGGATTCATGAACCGTGCCCACGCCTACAAGGACAAGGTGGCCAAGAACGAAGCCGCCGGCGAAGACCCGGATGCCAACGTGAACATGGGCCTCTACTGCTACCCGTGCCTGATGGACGCCGACATCTTGATGTTCAGCGCCGACATCGTGCCCGTGGGCAAGGACCAGAAGCAGCACGTGGAATTCGCGCGCGACATCGCCATCAAGTTCAACAAGCACTTCGGTGAAGACGTGTTCACCATCCCGGAACCGGTGTTCCAGGAAACGACGGGTATCATTCCGGGTCTTGACGGTCGCAAGATGAGCAAGTCGTACGACAACGTCATCGACATCTTCCTCGAGAGCAAGGCCCTGAAGAAGAAGATCGGCAAGATCGTGACGAACTCCCAGGGCATCGAGGAACCGAAGGATCCCGAGACCTGCAACGTGTTCAAGCTGTACAAGCTGTTTGCCACTCCGGAACAGACCGAGGCGCTCGCTGCCCGCTACCGCGCTGGCGGCATGGGCTGGGGCCACGCCAAGCAGGAACTCCAGAACGTTCTCGAGGAACACCTGGGCGCTGCCCGCGAGAAGTACTTCTACCTGCTTAACCACACCGAAGAAATCGACAAGATTCTCGCGTACGGCAAGGAGAAGGCCCGCGTCAAATCCAAGGCTATGATGGAAAAAGTCCGCTCCTTACTCGGAACGTACTAAGCCTCGACCATCCCAAATCGTCATGGCGGATAATCCCAAACCGTCATGGCGGGTAATCCCAAATCGTCATGGCGGGCCACGACCCGCCATCTAGATTCCACGAAGTGGAATGACGCATTAGAAATCCACAAGGATTTGTTTTTCTTGGCGCGGAGTATCTATATTGTGGAGCATGAGGAGTATCGCCTTGTGGATTTGCTGTATGGTGCTCTCGGCTTTTGCGGCCGAGGCCGCTGTGGCTGTACCGCAAGATTCCGCGTCGTTTCCGACCATCCCATTGCCGCGTCAGTCGGCTTACCTCGGTAAGGGTATTTCCGTGGGTGTGGGCGGCGGCGTGTACAAGCCTTCGCACGACTGCGACTGCCTGGGCGTGTGGCAAGGGCAGCTCGAGTACTACTATTCCAAGTGGGTGAGTGCCGGTATAGACGTGCACTTTTTTGGCGGCGACCTCGACTCCGACGTGATGGTGCTGTATCAGCGCTACAGGATGGATGTGCGCGGGCACTTCCAGTACAAGTCGTTCGACGTATTCCTTTCGCCGGTGCTCGGCCTCGAGACTACCGACATCGATGAGTTCCGCGACGAGTGGGACAACCGCGACGACGAATGGTGGCGCCCCGGGCATGCGAAGGACTCCGTGAAATACCTGGAAGACTGCGAAAAGCTGTTCAAGCTAGACGGATTTTCGGGCGGTGTCGAACTCGGCGTGGGCTGGAGGTTCACCCGGCTCTTTGGCGTTACGGGAGACTTCTTGTACGAATACAACTTTTCGGGTGCGCACCTGCTTACGCTCTCGCCGGGCTTCGCCTTCAGCCTCAAGGATGTGTGGCCCTGGGCAAATCGCACTCTCGCCTCGCTGTGGATTTCGGTGGAGGCTTCGTTCCAGCGCTACTTCAACAGGGGAGTGCCCGACTGGGCGTCCACTGGGTTCCTGGGGCTGCAAGTCGGCATTTGAAATACTATATTTGTACCGTCTAAAATTTTCCTAAAGGACATTCAAAATGGCTAAGAAAGAATCCAAGAAAAAAGTGGTCCTCGCCTATAGCGGTGGACTCGATACTTCCATCATCATCCCCTGGCTCAAGGAAAACTACGATTGCGAAGTGATCGCTTTCGCCGCCGACCTCGGTCAGAACGACTTCCCCGACGCCAAGGCCCTCGAAGACAAGGCCCTCAAGACTGGCGCCAGCAAGTGCTACGTTCTCGACCTCAAGAAGGAATTCCTTGAAGACTACGTTTGGCCGACCGTTCGCGCCGGTGCAAAGTACGAAGGCACGTACCTCCTTGGTACCTCTTTCGCCCGCCCGCTCATCGCCAAGTACCAGGTGAAGATTGCCGAGAAGGAAGGCGCTTACGCTGTTGCTCACGGCGCTACCGGTAAGGGTAACGACCAGGTCCGTTTCGAACTGACCTACGCCGCCCTGAACCCGAAGCTCCAGATCATCGCTCCGTGGAAGGACCCGAAGTGGACGTTCCACAGCCGCGAAGACGCTATTGACTACGCTGCCGCCCACAAGATTCCGCTCAACGGCATCAGCAAAAAGAAGATCTACTCCGAAGACGGCAACCTGTGGCACCTCTCTCACGAAGGTGGCGTTCTGGAATTCCCGGAACAGGAACACAAGTACGAATTCCTCAAGCACACCGCCACGTACGAAAAGGCCCCGAACAAGGCCGACCACGTGACGATTACCTTCGAAAAGGGTAATCCGGTGGCTATCGACGGCAAGAAGATGGGCGCCGTTGAACTCCTCGAATACCTGAACAAGATTGGCGGCAAGAACGCTTGCGGCCTCCTCGACATCGTCGAAAACCGCCTCGTTGGCCTCAAGAGCCGCGGCGTGTACGAAACTCCGGGTGGCACGCTCCTGTACAAGGCTCACGAATGCCTGCAGCAGCTCGTGCTCGACAAGGAAACCTTGTTCGAAGCCCAGAAGATGTCCATGACGTACGCGAACCTCGTGTACAATGGCCAGTGGTTCACTCCGCTCCGCCAGGCTATGGACGCTTTCTTCAACGAAGTGAACAAGGTCGTTACCGGTGACGTGACCCTCAAGCTCTACAAGGGTAACATCATTCCGGCCGGCATCAAGAGCCCCTACAGCCTCTACGACATGGGCCTCGGTGGATTCACCGATGTGGACATGTACGACCAGAAGGACGCCACGGGCTTCATCCGCTGCTTCGGCCTGCCGCTCAAGACCCGCGCCCTGTTGCTCGGCAACAAGACGAACGTCGACTTCGGCAAGGAAGTCAAGCTCCCGAAGAAGTAGGATGTCATCCTCCGAAGGAGGACCCATCCGGTTACATACTGGTGCTTGACTGACATATTGACAACGTCATGGCGGGCTTGACCCGCCATCTAGCAACACAAAAAAATCCTCGGTTCAACCGAGGATTTTTTCATGGTACTCTCGCTTCGCTCAAGTACCAAATGCTCGGCTCGGTCATATCCATGCGAGCATGGCTGCGACTCTCGCCTTACGCATTTGTCCACATCCCACATTACACACTTCACATTAGAACTCCACCAAATATCCGGCGCGCCAGTTGATGGTCGGGGCATCGTGATCCATGAAGTGGTAAACGGGGTAGCCCACCTGCGTGAAGAATCCGTACAAATGAACGCGGGCTTCTGCCGAAATGTCGGCAGTCTCCACGAAGTTGTACGGGTATAGAATTATCGCGCCGTTCGCGTCGTTCACGGCCTGGTGCATCTTGTTGGGGGCCTCGGCGAATTCGTAGCCGCCGTTTACGCCAACGTCGAGCGAGAAGGGGAGATTCCAGAAAAAAGCCCAGCCAACGCCACCGCGCGCCCCGGTCCAAAAGTCGTTCTTGCCGGCCCTGGAGCCGAACCCTTCAACGTGCGCGTATATGGCCTTGTAGCCGAGTTCCACCACGGGCGACATGGGGATTAGGCTCCCTATGGAAACGCCCGCACGGATTCGCCAGGGCGAATCGTTGACGCCTTCCGGGGCCGCAAAAGCGGACATGCCGCAAATGAGGCAGACGGAAAGCAGTTTTGACAGCGGAAATCGGTGCATGTATCCAATAATAGAAAAACTTGCCTTGTTTTCCGTTTTTTTTGTTATATTATTTCACATATCGTATAACCTGGGCTTATGGATTGGACATAGGCCGTAAAAAGAGGACCGTTATGAAACTCAAATCTCTAATTATGGCGTGCGCTACTGCATGTGCCTTTGCCGCTCCTGCCATGGCAGAAGGCGGTATGTTCGAAGGAGCTCTTCCCGAAAACTGGACCGCCGACGTGGTCGCCGGTGTCAAGTACAACTTCTACAACTTCCACAACTGGCAGCAGGACGGTACGTCCAACTACACGTGGATGGTCACGTTCGACGCCGACGTGCAGGGTAAGTGGAAGGTCGCCAACTGGCGTAACCTCGTCGATATCGACCTCGGCCAGACCTGGACCGAGGGATTCGGCAAGCGCAAGAGCGCCGACAAGCTCTTCTGGGAATCCATGCTCGACTTCAACATGACCGAAGTCCTCAAGCCCTACGTCGGTAACCGCTTCGAGACCCAGATGATGGCCGGTTACGAATACACCGAAGACGAAGACGGCAACGAAATCAAGACGCCGGTCTCCAGCTTCATGGACCCCGCCTACGAAACTCAGGTTGCAGGTCTTGCCTACATCCCGAACGACATGTTCAGCCAGCGCCTCGGTTTTGCTAACCGCATGACCATCTCCAACGGCTACGGCTACGCCGACGATCCGGACACCAAGAAGTTCGAAAAGTTCAAGGACGAACCGGGTCTCGAATCCATCACCGAATTCAAGTACAACCTCTCCGACATCGTGAGCTTCAAGAGCCGTCTGTGGGCTTTCTGCAACTTCGAAGGTGTTGAAGAAATCGACGGCAAGTGGGAAAACCTCCTCTCCGTGCTGATTGCTCCGCTCATCGAACTCCAGGTTGGCTACGACATGGCCTACGATATCGACCAGGACGAAGATGCCCAGTACAAGACGATGGTGCTCTTCGGCATCACCTGGCGCTGGTTCTAATGAGGTCATCCCCCGAGTGTAACGAGGGGGACCCATCACTCTTGTACAAGCGCTTGGGTAGGACTAGCGAAGGTATAAAAGTGATGGTTCCTCCTTCGGAGGATGACAGGCCAAGGATGACCCTTCCTACTACCTACAACCTACAAATCCCCCCGCTTCGGCGGGGGCTTTTTGTAATTCGGGAAAAAGCTTACTGCTTTAGCAGTTCGTCCATCCAGGCGTCGCGCTGCTTGCGCAATGCTTCGAGCGACTTTTCGTCGGCGCCGCTTGCATCGCAGGCCTCGGCGAGCGCGATGTATTTTTCGCGCAGTTCCTTTGCCCTGGGGTATTCGGCCTCGAGCGCGGTAAGCGCCTCGATGATGGCCTTGTCGGAGTACAGCCTCGAAATGCCCTCGAGCGTGCGCGCGATGGCCGCTTCCGCATTCCCGTCGCGTTGCTCGGCCTCGGCTTCGGCGAACTCCAGGGGCCTGGTGCGATCCACGAACTCGCATTCCCTCACGTACAGCTTGTCGCATTCCACGTAGTTCGCGTTCCTGTCGGCAAGTTCCAGCTGCTCCTTGATAAAGGGGCGGTACCCGTCGGCGTCAAAGGGTGCGTTCACGGAGTCGCAGAACTCCTTGAGGTTCTGCAGGCTGCCCTCGGCGGGGTTGTTCAGCAGGCACTCCTTGAGCACCGCCATCTTGTCTTTGGGGGCGAGCCGCTTGAACGATTCTGTCTTGGCGGCATTGGCCTTGACGTGCAGGTAGAAAATGCGCAAAAGGAGCAAAAAAATGGCGATTGTGAAGAGAATTCCAGCTGTCATGGCCCAAATGTACCCAAAAATGGGGGTGACCGTGCCCCGAGGTCTGTTCAAACCCCTTGTTTTGCGTCACAGAAAAATGGTAAAAGTGTTTTTTTAGTGTTTTTTACCAAATGGGGAGGATGAAATATCGGATTTTGGTTTATATTTAGGTAGTATATGTTGGAACATGGACCTGCATGAAAATGCAGGCGGAGATTGGACTATATGAAGCTACAACAGATCCTGATTGCCGGACTTGCTTTCGGCTCTACGTTTGCCTTTGCGGGAACGGTTAACTGTACGTCGGACCCGACCAAGCAGTGCGCCGAACTCGATATTATCGTGCGTGACTTCCAGGTGACGCACCCCGACTTTGAAAACTTCCAGGAGGAAGCTTACAACAGTATTTACAAGAGAAACAACTTCGCGTCGTGGGTGTATCCGGGCTATGCCGATAACGCCGAATGGCAGGCACGCCGTAACAACTACGTCGACTGGGCTTGCGGTAACAGCCAGACCCCGGAATACGGTATTCCGGTCGGTACCGACGGCTATCCCAAGCAGACGCTCACCGCTACTGGCGCCATCTCCACGTTGCCCGACTACCTGCAGTCGAAGCTCTCTCAGGCCGGCTACACCTGGTACGGCGAGTTCAAGGATTGCCACATGGACGCCAAGCTGAACCCGAAGGGCTTGAAGATCATGCGTGGCTATGCGCACGAACTGTGTGCGAGCGAAGCCACCACCGCTACCTGGGGCCCCAATACGGACGACGTCTCTAAATCCTGCAGCGGCAAGGTCTGTAACCAGCACAGCTGGTCCCAGATTGTGTACGTGACTCCCGGTATGGCTTCCCGATTCCTCACGTTCGATGCCAACCTCGGCGAAGACATGATGTACGAACCCATCATGACCAGGTTCCGCGCCGCTTGCGACAACGGCTACTTTGACCAGTGGTATGCCGACCGCGACGGTAACGGCAACATGTTCCAGCCGCTCGGCATCAACGCCCGTATGAACACGGTTCTTCAGCTCCCGCTGGTGGCCGGAACCAAGAATACCTTCGAAATCGACTACAACTGGAACAACGGTGGTTACTTCCCGCTCGACGTGGTCGACGCGAACAATACCTGGCAGGCCCAGTTTACCGGTGGCGAATGCCCGTACGGCTTCCCCTGCCAGTTCGGCCCGCAGTCTCTCTCCATTTTCTGCCCGCCCTACTCTTACCAGTGGGCCGCGAACCAGACCGACTATCTTGAAAAGTCTACAAGCGCCCTTTGCACGGCATGGCTGAGCGCCGGTGGCCCGAGGTCTCCTCTGGCGGCTGCAACGGCTACCAAGTCCGACCAGACTCTCGGCATGCTCCATCTCCGCAACTACGGCTTCACCATGATGGGCTACGCCAAGTTCAAGTACAACAAGGGTGCCGGCGAAGTGTTTGAATTCGCGGGCGACGACGACATGTGGATTTACGTGGACGGCGTGCTGGCTGTGGACCTCGGTGGTACTCACCTTGCCGCTCCGGGTAAGGCCGACATGGACTTCCTCTCCATGAACAACCATGGTTGCCATGAGGGTGAACCGCTTTCCACCTACAAGGGCGACAACGAAAACTGTGACCTCGATCCGGCAGGTGGCTGGAAGAACGGTTCCTGGCACCACCTGCACTTCTTCTACGCCGACCGCCAGACGGACGGCTCCAACATGAAGATCCATTCCACCCTTTCTGAACTTGCCAAGTCCCGTTACGGCCAGCCGGCTGTGGGCGAAGCGGTGGTGAAGGTGGACGAAGACGGTTCTGTCACCAACAGCTTGTTCCTCAACACGGCTCTCGACCCGACGACTGTTGAAATGATGCAGTCTTCCGGCGCTCCTTCCATCCTCGTGATTCGTGAAGTAGTCGATCCGGTGACCGGTGCTAAGTCTACGGCCGTCTATGGCTACTACGTCAGCTCTATGACCGGCCCCACCGACAAGGGCTCCGACGGTATACTCTACAACTTCAGCGGTGAACTCAGGGACGCTGCCGGCAATGTTATTTCTGGCGGCCTCCTCGGTGGCGACAAGATTGCGTTCAACGTGATGTACGACGACGGCCTCCGCGACGACGGTAACGACGGTAGCTACACTTCTGCCGAATGGGAACAGTTGATCGGTTGGACGATGAAGATGCCGTTCCAGATCAAGTCTACCACGGGCAAGGCTGTGGAAGGCTTCGACCCGAAGGAAGACTGGGCCGACATCCAGTACACCGCCGTGGCTGTTGTGGACATTATTCCGGACGATCCGGGTATTTCCCGTCCTGACTTTACGCAGCAGTCCGAACAGCTTACCAAGCTCGCTGGCAGCGACGGCCTCAAGGAAGACATGACCGCCGACCTGGTGCTCATCTCCATTCCGGCCGTGCCTGGTTCCAACCCGCTTACTTGGGCTTCCGATAACGCCGAAGACCTCATGAAGTCCCTCGGCGGTGCCGTGCCGACCTCCGTGAACGGCATCCCGGTGAATGCGACTAACGTTACGGGCCCCATGCAGGGCACCAACCAGACGCTCTGCTTTAACGACGGTAGCGACGCCAAGGGCAACTCCAGTAGCGAAAGCTGCACGAGCTTCGCCTTCGCGACTACGCAGCCGTTCCACGTGAACATCCGCGTATTCGACCACCTCGGCAACTTCGTGAACCAGTTCAACAAGAGCGTCACGAGGGAAGACTTCAACAAGGCTCTCGCCGCTGGTAATAATGGCGAAGGCAAGGTTGTGCCGGGCTGCGACGCCGAACATCCGCTTTACGGCGGTACGGGCGCCATGCTCGCCAACATCAAGGTGTACCCGGTTTCCCAGAACGGTCACTTGCTCGCTACCGGCCCGTATATCTACCAGGTGGCCATCGTGATGGAACAGTACGAATACTGCTACATGAGTAGCGGTGCCAGCCCGACCATCATGACCATGCCTTACATGCGTTCTGCTGAAACTTACCGCCGTGGCTACCGCCGCGAAAAGCCCAAGAAGTAAGCCCTTCGCACTGCAAGAGTTTGCCCCGCTCTACGAGCGGGGCTTTTTTTGTTTATCGTAGTGCGTCGCGGGTTTTGTTCGTCGCGAGTTTGAACGTCGCGGGGCGTCTGCGAGAGTCCGCGGGATTTTTCGTCGGGGTTACAGGACGTCGGCGAGGAGCGCGAACGGCTCGGCGCCGGTGATGCGCACGTCAAGGGATACGCCGGCGGGGAAGCTCCCTTGCACGGCTACGGGGCGGTACGCCGCGTTGCGGCAGATGGTAGTCCCTTCGCGGTAGCCGGGCTTCTCGGTAACGGCGGTGCAGCGCGTGCCCACCCACTTGCGGTTGTTCTCGGTGGCAATGCGCTGGAATGCGGCGGCCAGGGCGGCCGAGCGCTCGTGCTTCACGGTATCGGCAACAGGGGCGTACTCCGGTGAAGCGCCTGCCTCCATGCGGGCGGCGGAAGTCCCGGGGCGTGCCACGAATCGCGTGATGTTCGCGACCGTCGGGCGCGTGCTCTCGAGAAGCTTAAGCGTTAAATCAAAGTCTTCTTGCGTCTCGCCCGGATGCCCGACAATCAGGTCGGTACTGAGCGTGAAGAGGTCGCCGAACCTTTCTGCGATGGCGCCTGCTACGCGGGAGTAGTCTTCTACGGTATGCCTGCGGTTCATGGCCCGGAGTACTCGGTCGCTGCCGCTCTGCACGGGCACGTGGATGAACCGGTACAGGCGTTCGTCGGCAAAGCAGTCCAGGAGCGCTTCCAGGTACGGTGCCATGTGCCGCGGGTTGCCCATGCCCAGGCGAATCTTGTAGTCTCCCGGAACGTGCGCTAGAATCCTCTGCACGAGTTCGGCAAGGTTCGTGCCTATGTCGAATCCGTAGCAGGCACAGTCTTGCCCGCTCAGCTGGATTTCTTTGCAGCCGTCGCCAACGAGTTGCCGCACCTGGCTCTCGATGATTTCCGGCGAATAGCTGTGCAGGCGGCCCTTCACCAGGTGCGTACTGCAGAACGCGCAGGCATCCAAGCAACCTTCCTCGATGTTCACAATACCTACGTAGGGCGACTCGCGCAGCGTTGCCATCCCTCTTTCGTCATCCTCGCTACGCGAGGATCCATCACGTCCCTCGTCATTCCGGGCTCCGCACTCCTCGTCATTCCGGCCCCCGCATTCCACGTCATTCCGGCCCCCGCATTCCACGTCATTCCGGCCCCCGCATTCCACGTCATTCCGGCCCCCGAGCCGGAATCTAGCAGTAATCTCCTCGCGATTCGTATAAATTACTTTATCTGTAATCCTCGCGATTTCTTCGCGCAAGTCTTTCGGCGCGCATCCGGTGATGTAAATCTTGGAATCGGGGTATTCGTCAATCACGCGCCGCAAAAGCTTGATGGCGCCCGCGTTGCCCTTGACCGTGCATACGTTCAGGTAGAATTCGTCCGGGACATCCTTGGAACCTTGCTCCGGGAATCCAAAGCGTACGCTGTCCCTTTGCGAGAGTATTCGCGCAATCTTTTCGCCGTCGCCAAAATTCGCGGCGCAACCCTGGTTTACAACGGCAATCATCGTACGAATTTTTCCAGGATGATTCCCGGGTAGTAGTGCGTGAGGATGGTCGCGAAGTCTTGCCCCGCGGCAGCGCGTGCGCGCACGCCCATCTGGCACATGCCTACGCCGTGCCCGAACCCTTTACCGCGTATAACCCATCCGCCGTCGTCGTAGCCAATGCGGAAAAAGCTGGAGGGGAGAATGCTGCCGTTCTTCTTGAAAAGCCAGCGCACCTTGTCGCCCACCACCTGGAATACGCCCTTGTCGGTATCGACTTCGAGCGTGAGGATGCGCCCGCTCGGGAGCGTGTCCAATATGGATATGGAACGCACGTCGCTGAAGTTCGTGATTTTTGACTTGACTTCCTTGGCGTTCTGCTTGAACAGCGTCACGGTCTCTTTTTCGCTGAACTTGCGTTCCCACTGCGAGTAGCTCGATTCGCTGCACCAGGGCGTTCCGTCGGGGCGCAGGTCCGGTTTGCTTTGCAGGTAGGGGAGGTTCTCGCGGCCCCACGTGGCGAGCGTCTCGGTTTCGCCGCCGCAGGTGGAATGGTAGTAGGCGATGATGAATTCGCCGTTGTACATCATCACGATTCCGGCGGTGCCCTTCACGGCGCTGTCGGTAAGCGCGGTGGCGCTTGTGAGGCCCTTGTAAACCTGGTCCTTGGTGTCGGCGTAAATGTCGAACCCCATGGCGTCGCGGCTGTTAAAATGCTTGTAGGCGTAGGTGCGCGCGGCAACGGCCTGCGCTTCGAGCGCGCTGAATCGGCTGCTGTCGAGCTTGCCGATTTCGTAGGGGATGACTCCGCGGAGGTACTGCTCCACGTCCACCTTGTTCACCGCGAGAATCGTATTGCCCTTGGCTGTCAGCTTGATTTCGCCGGGGTAGCAGCTGTAGGCGAGTTGCTTTTTGCTTGGCGCTATGGAGGTGCAGCGGCCCGCCTGCGTAAACGTTTTGGCCGCGACGGTCTCGGGGCGTGACTTGCCCTTGGCCACCTTGAGCTTGCCGCTTGATGCGGTAATATGGAACTCGTCGCCGCCGTGCTTTACGTACAGTTCCTTTTCGTCAACATATATGCCGACGCGTACGGGGCGGTTCAGGTTCGCGGGGATTTTTTGCGCGTGGATGGAGGTGTCTGCGGCGCTTGTATTACCAGTGCCGGAAACGCTCGTGGCTTCGATGGGGGCGAAGTTCAGCGGGACCTCGTCGGCGGTATCAGGCGCCGCGCTTTTTTCGGGAGTCGCGGGCACTTGAGCAGGCTTTTCCACCGCCTTGGGCATGTCGGGCAAATCAAAGCCATCGTCTTCGGCGAAAGACATCGCCGAAAACGCTAGCAGGCAGAGCCAGATTTTAAAGCGCCCGGAGCACACTCACTATCTCTTCTTCAGCTTGGCCTGCGTGTCCTTGGCCATCTTGCGGAGCTTGGACTGGTTGAGCGTGCGGTCGGCCTGCGAAATCTTGTCCACAAAGAGGTCGCCGTTCAGGTGATCCGTCTCGTGCTGGATGCAGCGTGCAAAGAGCCCTTCGCAGTCGTGAATCTCCTGCGGTTCCCCGTTGATGTCGAAGAAGCGGACGCAAACCTTGTCGGGGCGCACCACGTTGCAGAAAATTTCCGGCAGCGAGAGGCAGCCTTCGTCGTAGTCGGCGGGCTTGGCGTCGTCTTCGGCTTCCCATTCGGGGTTGAACATAATGTAGGGGCGCGGCTCCTCCTCGCCGGGAATCGCCGTGTCTATAACCACCAGGCGGATATTCCTGCCGATTTGCGGAGCGGCAAGCCCGCAACCCGGAGCGTCGTACATGGTTTCGAGCATGTCTTTCGCGAGTTCGCGGAGCTCGGGCGTAATCTCTCTAACGGGCTCGCTCTTTTTGCGGAGCACCGGGTCGCCGTAAATGCGGATGGGGAGGATGGCCATGTTCCAGGTCCCTTACTTCTTTTCTTCGGGCTTGGCTTCGGCGCTGATCACGCGGAGGATAGCCTGCTTTTCGAAGTCGATGAGCGTGGTGGAAGCGGTGCGGACCGTAATGATGTTGGTGCCTTCCTCGATGTTGGTGACGGTGCCAACGATGCCGGCGGCGGTCATGACCTTGTCACCCTTCTTGAGGGCCTTGCGCATTTCTTCCATCTTCTTCATTTCCTTGTTCTTCGGGCGGATAAAGAAGAGCCACATCACCACGAAGAGGAGGATGATCGGCATGAGGCTTGCGAGAGCGCTGGGCTGTTCGGGCTGTGCGGCATCCTGGGCGAAGGCGGCGATGGAAGAGAGGGTCACGAGAAGTGCAGAAAGTTTCATGGTTTGCCTTGTTTTAAGGTGAAGGTTTATTTCGGGAAAAAATATAGAAAAGAATGCGGAATGAGTTGTGATTGATAATTATCCATCATCCATTATACATTATCCATTATCCATTGCGGCGTAGCCGCTAAACCAAGCTCTTGTCGAGCAGCGGGAATATGCGGTTGAGCTCGAGCAAATCGAGGATTTTCTCGAAGTCGGCGAAGAAGAAGTTCACGCTTTCCAGCGGGGCGTGGATGTCGAACGCGCTGGAGGGTTCCAATAGCTTTTTCTCGACCAGCGGCGCGATGGTCCTGGAGGTGAGCGTGAGCCCGTGCATGGACTTTTTCGCCTCGGCCTTGAGCTGTTCGGTGGTGATGGTGCAAAGGCCGTTCTGCAGCGGCACGTTGCTTTCGCGGGCAATCTTCACGAACGTCGTGAGTACCATCTGTTCCGTCATCGAGAGAATGTTCGGCGACACCTTCTGGTTCAGCGCGCGGTACTGCAGCGTTTCGTACAGCAGCGGGATAATCTGCAGGCTTTCCACCTTCACGTTCTTGTCGGCGTCGCTGCCGCACACCTTGAGCAGTCCGAGCGATTCCAACGATTTCAGAAGGTTGTCCGTCTCTTCGTCGGGCGTGTTGTTGAGCGCGAGAATCTTCTTGTGCAACAGCGAGAGCGGAATGGAGTCGGCGCCGGTCTCCTTGAGGTGCGCCGAGAAAATGTACAGCAGGGAGGGAAGCGCCTGTATCAGGTCGTTCTTCCGCTTGTTCTCTTGCGCAATGCGGTTGCGTGCGGTAAGGAAGGTCAATATGGACTTGAGCCAGCCCGGGTGCTTGTCCAGCGTGGACTGCAATGTGTGCTGCTCGATTACCAATATTTCGGTATCCTCGGCGGCGCGGAGCGTTAAGTCGCGCGGTTCGCTTTCGAGCAGGCTGAATTCGCCCACGATGCTGCCGGGGCCAAAGTTCTGCAGCGGTGCGCCTGCGTCGGCCTTGGTGGAACCGACCAGCATTCCCGACTTCACAATGAAGAGCGTATTCGCCTTGTCGCCTTCCAGGCAAACGTATTCTCCGGTAGCGATATGCATTACAGCACCCCCCGGATGTTGGTCTCGTAGCGGAGCGCCGCGAGGTAGTATTTTATTTTATCTGTATTCGGCGAGAACGTGTTGCCGCGGCCGGGCTTGAACCAGCCGAACTGCTGCATGCGGATCCATTCGGTAACGTCTATCTGCAGCTTGGCCTCCTTAAAGAAGGCTATCCAGGCGGGCGCGTCCATGCTCGTGGACTGGTCCACCGACGATATCTTTACAAGCAGGCGCTTTTGCGCGAGGCTCAGCGTGAAGGGCTCCCAGTTCACGCCGTGTTCGGTGGCGTTCTGGTAGTCCACGAATATCTGCAGCAATAGCGTGTTCACTACATACACGGTCGTGTCTTCGCCGGTGCCTTCCTGCACCAAAAACTTGCGGCGGGCAAGCGCCTTGATTTCTTCGTTCACTACGGAAGAGGGAATCCTGGTGAGCCAGTGGAATTCGTGGATCAAATCCTTCAGGGGGTACTTCTTCTTGGCTTCCAGGTGGCTGCAGTATTCGGCGAGGCTCTTGAGCGTGTTCTCGCAGCGCGTGTGGTGCAGCGCGTCCTTAAGCTTGCGCGTCTTGGACGAGAGGCTGCGGATTACGGCCAGCATCCATACGGGGAGCGTCTTGAGCTCCGATTCCATGCACTCCTCGGTGACCACGGTAATCGTCGAATCTTCGGTGGCCTCGATGGCGTAGCGGAAGTTCTCGTGCTCCAGCAGGGCGGCCACGCCCACGAGGTCGCCTGGGTGCATCTTGAATACGGTCGTCTTGATGCCGTTGTTGCGGTCGATGGCGGCAAGTTCGCCTTCGTCGAGGATGACGATGTTGCGCTCGCCGGAGTCCGGTGAGTATACAACAAAACCCGCCTTCACGCGGGAACGCGTGGGCGGGATAACTTGCTGGCGGGAATCCCCCGTAATCATCGGGAAATAGCCCTCTTAACCCCTAATTAGGCTTCGCGCTCGTCGATACGGGCGGCCTTGCCGCGGAGGTTACGCATGTAGTAGATGCGAGACTGGCGGACCTTACCGTTGCGGTCGATCACGATGGAGTCGATGCGCGGGGAGTTCACCGGGAAGATACGTTCGACGGCCACGGCGCCGGACATCTTGCGGACGGTAACGGTCTTGGAAATGCCAGTGTTCTTCTGCTGGATAACAACACCCTTGAACGGCTGGATACGTTCCTTGGTGCCTTCAATAACCTTGACATTAACGGTAACGGTGTCGCCGGCGCGGAATTCCGGAATGTCGGTCTTCACGTTTTCGTTGTGGATTGCTTCAATGTTCAGGGACATAATTGTGTACCTCTTTTTATTTGTCGCCAAATTTAGTATTTAATTCCAGTTTTTCAAAGATGTCGGGGCGTCTTTCCTGCGTTCTTTTTAACGATTCTTGCCTCCGCCACTCGGAAATGTTCTTGTGATGGCCCGAAAGCAGCACTTCGGGCACCTTTTTGCCTTCGAATTCCTCCGGTCGGGTGTAGACCGGCCACCCAAGTACGCCCTGGGCGAAGGAGTCCGTATCCCCGCTTTCGCGGTTCCCGAGAGCCCCGTCAATCAGCCGGACCACGGCGTCGGTCAGGAGCATCGCGGGCAGTTCGCCACCGCTCACCACGAAATCGCCTATGGAAATCTCCATGTCGACCTCGGTCTGGCGTATGCGGTCGTCGATACCCTTGTAGTGCCCGCACACAAGCACCAGGTGGTTTTCCTTGGAAAGCTCCTCGGCAATCTTGTGCGTGAAGGGCACGCCGTCGGCGGTGAGGTAGATGACCTTGCCGCCGTCCTGCTTTACGCCTGTGCTGCGGATGGCCCCGGCCAGCGGTTCAGGTCGGAGCACCATGCCCGGTTCGCCGCCGTAGGGAACGTCGTCCACCTGGCCGTAATCGTTGATGGCGAAGTCGCGCAGGTAGACGGTGTTGAACTCGAGCAGGCCCTTGGCTTGCGCACGTCCCATGATGGACTGCTTCATGGGGGTGAACATCTCGGGGAATATGGTGATGCAGTCAATGACCATCATGCCTCCCCGTCGCCGTTACCCGGGCGCGCCTCGGAACTGTGGTCCTCGGGGCAAAGCGCGCGCAGGTAGTCCGCGTTGCAAACAATGAACCCGCCGTCTTCGTCAATCTCCACAACGCAGTCGTGGATCCACGGGGCGAGGATGCGTTTGCTGCTGAACTCGGCCTGGTGCGATTCGTCGAACTTGATGTCGAACGCGTTCACGGTCGGGAGTTCTTCCACGCTCACCACTTCGCCAATGTCTCGGCCGTCTTCGGTGTGCACGCGGAACCCTTCCAGGTCGTCAACGTAGTACTCGCCCTCGGGGGCGGGGAGCCTCTCGGACTCGGGAATCATCAGGTCGCCGTTCACAAAGTGCACCAGCGACTCGGGCGTGTCGTAGCCCTTGAATTTCAGGAGCCACAGCGTGTTCGCGAGCTTGGAGTCTTCGATTTCCAGGTCCACTTCCTCGCCGTTCGTCTTCTTGAGGCGCACCTTCTCCAGGCTCTCGTGGCGGTTCAGGTCGTGGGTCAAGGGCATGGCCTTGATATAACCTTTCACGCCATGCGTGCGCATGAGCTGGCAGACAGTGATATAGGCTTCGGATTCAGGCATGTGGAATGTGAAATGTGGGGTGTGGGGTGTCATCCTTGGCCAAAGGCCGAGGATCCATCACGTTCATACAGGCTCTTGGCTGATCGCTTAAGGCAGGGCTAAAAAAAGTCCCGTGCAGAAATGCGCGGGACCTTTGACATAAAGTCGAATTATGCTTCGGCCGGAGCTTCGGCAGCGGGTTCGGCCGGGGCTTCAGCAGCGGCAGCGGCTTCGGCAGCAGCGGCGGCTTCAGCTTCCTTGGCGGCCTTTTCGGCTTCGATCTTGGCGAGAGCCTTCGGGCCGAGCTTGGCCTTCTTTTCCTTGTCGGCGCGCGGAGTGGCGGTCTTGCCTTCGATGGAGCGGCCGGCCTTCACTTCGTGGAAGAGGTCCATGATGCCGACCTTCTTGAGGAGGCTACGGACGGTGTCGGACGGCTGGGCGCCAACAGAGAGCCACTTCATCACCTTTTCCTGGTCGAAGCGGATTTCCGGCTTCTTGAGGTTCGGGTTGTAGAAGCCGACCTGTTCGATAAAGCTATCGTCGCGGGCCTTGCGGCTGTCGATGACCACGGCGCGGTAGATGGGGTTGTGACGCTTGCCGAAACGAGCGAGACGGATAACGGTTGCCATTTTAACCTCTTTTGGGTATCCCCGGATTGCGGGGGGTGTTGTTCATTTTTGGCCAAATATAACAATTCACATCTTGTGTGTAAAGGACGGAATGTAAATTTTTTCCGTCCTTTACAGATAAATTAACGTCAAAAATCACTAAAAATGGCGATTTTGAGCTAAAATCGCCGATTTTTACACTAATCTATACACTAATCCATAGGCGTAATCTGCGGCCTAATTCTGCAGAGGGAGGTGACCATCTCGGCAAAAGGCCTCCAGTACGGGTCTTTGTAGAAAGGATTTATGCCTTCCGGGCACGATTCGCAGTCCCAGGGTTTCAATTTGACCAGGCATTCCACGCCGCGTTCGTTGTTGTCGATGAATGTCCCTCCCTCGGCTTCGCAGGAGTCCCGGAATGCTATCGCGATATCGGTAATGAGTTCGATGGCGCTGCGGCTCAGTCTTTTCGATACGGTGCTGTCGTCCGAGGAGATGTGGCCGCTGTAGGTAAGGGTATCCCCTACCATTTCGCAGCTGATGCGGTCACTACTTCCCCAATAATATTCGGATACCGTCCCGGTTTCCAATTGGACCCTTGGAGGGAGGCACCACATGGGATTGTCCGGATGGTCGGGGCTCTCGACGCAGCGGTGGCTGACCATGATAGCCTGGCTGAGCGTGTTGCCATCTAGCCAGCTTTCGGGGATGGAATCCGTCTGGTCCGGTGGATCGATGCGTACGTGCTGGTATTCGTCGTTGTTGTCAGGTACTTGCGACAGCGCTTGTTCCGGGGCCGATGCGTTATCGCTTGAGCAGGCGTACAGCGCGAGCGCGGCGAGCCCGCAAATGATTGTCTTGATGTTGTTGTTCATAGGTTTCCTCCTAACGGTTTATGGTTTTAATCGCGGCAGATGCCGACGATAAGTTCTACGTACTTTTTCCAGTTCGGGTCCACGTACTGCCTAGCTTGGGACAGGTGTCCGGCGGTTTCCAGGTCGCAGGTGTGGAGGTGCTGGCCGTCGATTTCGGTTGTCGTGTCCGCATCGAACACGCCTCCTTCGGCGATGCAATCCGTTTCGAAATCATCCGCGCTCAGGGAATCCGGTAGGGTGAGGTACTTCCGTATCAGCGAATCGCCTGCATTGACGGAATAGGCGAACCAGTTAGAATCGGTTCCGCAGGCGAGCGATTCGAAATCGGTGTCGACATTTTTGTACAGCGTCCCGTTCTTCACCTTTACGCCCGGGTTGCGGTTCGGGTTGTCTGGATCCGTAATGATGAGGTCGTATGACGAGTGAACCGACGGGTATTGCGGTTCGGGGGCGACAAGCGTATCGGTTACAAGCCATTCGGCAAGCGCGCTGTCGAGGGCGGTTACGGAGTTCGCCTGCTCGTCGGTACCGGCGGTGTTGTCTTTGCCGCAGGCGGCAAGCGCTACGAACATGGCCAGCAGGGCGAAAGTGCTTACAATCTTGAGTTTCATCATGGCCGATTCTCCTATATATTGTCCGTAAGCGGGAAGAGTTGCAAGTTCAGACGGTACACGCGGTCGATTTTCCGGCTGCTGTTCGCAAGCGCGATGATGCGGCGGCGGCACTTGTTCACTTCGTCGTTGATCCTCGCGAGCGTCCAGGCGTCTACGCCCATGGTGACGCCCGAGATGTTCCTCTCGCGCACGTCGACCGTGTCGATGGCCTCTTTCGCGAGGTCCGTCATTTCACGGTTCATGGAACGCAGCGCAAGCGGGATGGCCTCGGTTGAGCCGGTGATGGCCTTGTGCGTCTGGCGGTAAACGTTCTCGCCGGTCTCCTCGAGGAACTTTGCGCGGGTGAGCATCGCAAGCGAATCGCGCACCTGCTGCGCGGTGTAGATGTGCTTGATGCGCTTCGCCATCTCGTTGGGGAGCGCGCCAGGCATCAGGGGAGCGAGCTCGCGCACGATGGAGTTGATGGCGGAATCGTAGTAGGCGAACGTGTCGGAATCTATAACGCGGGCCTTCTGCTCCCTGGCGATGCGGGTGAGTTCCGCGAATGCGGCCTTCTTCTTCGTGTCGTTCTTCGCGTTCCCGAACTCGACCATCTTCTCGAAGTAGGTGAGCTCGTAACCCGTAAGCCCCATCGCGTTGGCCACGCGCGGAAGCCCCACGCGGCTGAGCGAACTCTTGCCTTCGCTCACCAGCTTGAGGTACGACGGCGACGCGAACCCTGCGACCTTCGAGAATTCGCGCCAGGTGAATCCTGACTTCTTCTTCTCCTCGTAGAAGTCGCGCATGTAGCGTCGGTAATCTTGATATTCGGTAATCGGTTTCATATCGCGTTCCCCTTTGCTTCCAATATAGCTTGAAAAAGTTTGAAAGTCAATATGGAATGATACAAAAAACGTGTTTTTATGCTTAAAACGCAGAAAAATGTGATATATGAAAAATTATTTTCTGTGAATGAAACAAAAGGGGCGCTATATGATACGGGCGGGAAAACCATAGTCGTCCCGCCCTCGTAAAAATGCCTACTTCTTCTTCTTTTTCTTCTGCTTGGGCGGCGTGTAGTTGCTGCCTATCTGGGCGCCGTTGTTCTGCTTGCGGGCCATGTCGCCCACCTTCTTGAACATTTCCTTCATGCCCTCGTACTGCTTGAGCACTGCGTTCACACGGGAAATCTCGGTGCCGGAGCCCCTCGCGACGCGCGCCTTGCGGCTGCCGTCGAGAATCTGCGGCTTCTTCCTTTCCTTGGGGGTCATGGAGCTGAGTATGGCTTCCACGTACACGAGCTGCTTCTCGTCAATCTGGTCGAGCGGCAGCTTGTTGAGCCCCGGAATCAGGCTCAAGATGTCCTTGATGCGGCCGAGCTTCTTGATGGTGCGCAGCTGGTTCAAGAAGTCGTTCAGGTCGAACGTGTTGTTGAGAATCTTCTTCTTGAGGTCCTTGGCGTCTTTCTCGTCAATCACCTGCTGCGCCTTTTCCACGAGGCTCACCACGTCGCCCATGCCGAGGATGCGGCTTGCCATGCGGTCGGGGTGGAACAGCTCGATATCGGGGAGCTTTTCGCCAACGCCTATAAAGCATATAGGCACGCCCGTCATGCGCTTGATGCTGAGGGCTGCACCGCCGCGCGTGTCGCCGTCCATCTTGGAGAGGCACACGCCCGTGAAGCTGAGTCGCTGCCAGAAGGTCTCGGCCACGTTCACCGCTTCCTGACCGATCATCGCGTCGGCCACGAACAAGATTTCGTCGGGGTGCACGGCTTCCTTGGCCTTCTCGAGTTCCTGCATCAGCTCTTCGTCAATCTGCAGGCGGCCCGCGGTATCGTAAATCACGAGGTCAAAGCCGTTGTCCTTGGCGTACTGGTAACCGTGCTTGATGATTTCCACCGGGTCGCCCTGGCCTTCGTCGTACACGGGAATGCCGATAGACTTGCCGAGCACCTGCAACTGCTTGATGGCGGCGGGGCGGTACACGTCGGCGGCCACCAGGAGCGGCTTGCGCTTTTTCTTGCTGCGCATCCACAGGGCAATCTTGCCAGCGAAGGTCGTTTTACCGGAACCCTGCAGGCCCGCCATCATGATGCCGACCGGAGCGGGGCCGGAGAGGTTGATTTCCTTGGTTTCGCCACCCATGACGTTCACGAGTTCGTCATGGATGATTTTCACGATCTGCTGACCGGGGGTCACGGAAGTGAGGACTTCGGAGCCCATGGCCTTTTCCTTGACGGCCTTCACGAAGTCGCGGGTCACGTTGAAGTTCACGTCGGCTTCGAGGAACGCACGGCGCACTTCGCGCAGCGATTCGGCGACGTTTTCTTCGGTGAGCTTGCCCTGCCCGCGCAGGTTCTTGAGGGTAGATTCTAGAGAGTCGGTCAGCTGTGAGAACATAGTGAGCGGTAATATAGAAAAAAAGAAAGATAAATGCTAAATTTGCGTGCCATGAAACCCTTAAGCCAGCGTACCGAGACCTTTACCGATTCCGTTATCCGCCGAATGACCCGCATCGCGAACGCCTGCGGGGCAATCAACCTTTCGCAGGGATTCCCGGATTTCGACCCTCCGGAGGCGCTGACGAAGCGGTTGTCGGAGGTGGCGCTTACGGGCCCGCACCAGTACGCCATTACGTTCGGTGCCCAGAATTTCCGCGAGGCGCTGAGCGACAAGCAGTTCCATTTTAGCGGCCTGCGCTACGACCCGCAAACGGAAATCGTCATCACCTGTGGCAGTACCGAGGCGATGATGGCCTCGATGATGTCCGTCTGCAACCCTGGCGACAAGGTCGTGCTGTTCTCGCCGTTCTACGAGAACTACTCCGCCGACACAATCCTCTGCGGGGCGACTCCCGTGTACGTGCCGCTTTCTCCCGTGGACCTGAGCTTTGATGCCGACGTTCTGGAAAGCGCCATGAAGCAGCCGGGCGTGAAGGCTCTCGTGCTGTGCAACCCCGCGAATCCGAGCGGGAAGGTCTTTACCCGTGAAGAACTCTCGGTGATTGCCTCCCTGGCGGTGAAGTACGACCTGTACGTGATTACGGACGAGGTGTACGAGCACATCATCTACGCGCCTCACCGTCACACGTATCTCTCGACGCTCCCGGGGATGTTCGAACGCACCATTGAATGCAGCAGCCTTAGCAAGACATACTCGGTGACCGGGTGGCGCCTCGGATACGTGCTTGCCGCGGCCCCCGTGATGGACCGCGTCAAGAAAGTCCACGACTTTCTGACGGTCGGCGCTGCCGCCCCGCTGATGGAAGCCGCCGTGACAGCGCTCCGCTTCGACGATTCGTACTATGCGGGCCTTCAGGCGCACTACACGCACATGAAGCAGCTGTTTACAAACGGTTTGCGGAACTTGGGACTTCGCTTTACTGAACCGCAAGGCGCTTACTTTGTCCTTATTGATATTTCTGAATTCGGGTACGGCTCGCGCGGTTCCCATGCCGGTGACAAGCTGCCCGATGAACAGTTCTGCATCGACATGGCGCAGAAGGTGGGCGTTGCCGCGGTGCCCGGCTCCAGCTTTTTCCGTGAACCGGTGGACCACCTGGTGCGTCTCCATTTCGCCAAGAAAGATGAAACGCTAAACGATGCGCTGAATCGCCTCGAAGGCCTCAAGAAACTGAAGCGTTGATTTTTTAGTCACTTTTTCTATATTTGTCGCCCAATATGGTCGACGCGATACTCAATAAGTTCTACAGGCCGTCAAAATTCAAGAAAAACGGCGACGTGAAGGATGTGCTCGTGGTGGCGCTTCCGATGCTCTTGTCGATGTCGTTCGACACCATCATGACGTTTATCGACCGTCTGTTCCTCTCTAAGCTCGGACCTGCCGAGATGAACGCGGCGCTTGGCGCTGGGGCGGTGCAGCTTGCGCTCACGATGTTCTTTACCGGTGCCATCAGTTACACGACCGCGATGGTGGCGCAACGCCTGGGAGCCAAGAAGACGTCCGACTGTGCGCGCGTCTTTATGCAGGCGGTGTACCTCTCGCTGATTTCCGTGCCGCTCCTGTACCTCACGATTCCGCTGGGGCACTTGGCGTTCGGCATGGAACACTTGCCCGCCGACCAACTGG
>JAEEGK010004600.1_pt1 | contig 33720 bp, 22 predicted proteins | sample 8958771 | NCBI WGS metagenome assembly JAEEGK01 (sample SAMN16246547, study PRJNA631951) | gut metagenome | biome: gut microbiome; feature: rumen; material: SC-attached | host: Bos | place: Iran: Karaj | collected 2018-10 | reverse complement strand
CTTTAAAGATCAAGAAAAACGTCCACAGCTATCCTCACAGCTGGCGTACGGACAAGCCGGTGATTTACTTCCCTCTGGACGCCTGGTTCATCAAGGCTTCCGCAGTGAAGGACCAGATGGTGGAACTGAACAAGACCATCACCTGGAAGCCGGAATCCACCGGAACCGGACGCTTTGGCCAGTGGCTGGAGAACATCCAGGACTGGAACCTTTCCCGCAGCCGCTTCTGGGGCACCCCTCTCCCAATCTGGCGTACGGAAGACGGCAAGGAAGAGAAGTGCATAGGCTCCCTCAAGGAGTTCTACGCGGAGATTGAAAAGGCCGTGGCCGCCGGAGTTATGGCAAGCAATCCTTTCAAGGACGCAGGCTTCGACCCGGAGGATATGTCCAAGGAGAATTACGACAAGATAGACATCCACCGTCCTTACGTGGACAACATATTCCTTGTATCCGACAGCGGACGCAAGATGACCCGCGAGACGGACCTTATTGACGTCTGGTTCGATTCAGGCGCAATGCCGTACGCACAGGAAGGCCTCCGCGGCCTGAACGGCGGCAAATTTGGCATCACCGCAGACTTCATTGCGGAAGGCGTTGACCAGACACGCGGATGGTTCTACACCCTTCACGCAATCCACACAATGGTAAGCGGCACACCGGCCTTCAAGCGCGTCATCTCCAACGGCCTTGTCCTTGACAAGGACGGCAACAAGATGAGCAAGCGCCTTGGCAACGCCGTGGATCCTTTCCAGCAGCTTGACAAGTACGGCCCTGACGCCCTCCGCTGGTATATGCTCACCAACTCCCAGCCTTGGGACAACCTCCGTTATGACGATGCCGGAGTGGACGAGGTACGCCGCAAGTTCTTTGGAACGCTTTACAACACATATTCATTCTTCGCGCTGTACGCAAACGTGGACGGCTTCGATCCCGCCGCTCCGCAGGTGGCCCTCAGCCTCCGTCCGGAGACCGACAGGTGGATCATCTCCCTGATGAACACACTCATCAGCAACGTCCGCGCAGCTTACGAGGACTATGACATCACCCTTGCAGGACGCCTCATTCAGGACTTTGTCTGCGACCATCTTTCCAACTGGTACGTCCGCCTGAACCGCAAGCGTTTCTGGGGCGGCGGCCTCACCAAAGACAAGCTGGCCGCATACCAGACCCTTTATGAGGTTCTCAAGAACATCGCTATCCTGTCCGCTCCTATAGCTCCGTTCTATATGGACCGCCTCTATCTGGACCTTGTTCCGGACGGAGAGGAGTCTGTACACTATGTGCTTATGCCTGAGGCTGATATGGACCTTGTAGACAAGGACCTCGAGGAAAGGATGGCCCTTGCGCAGAAGGCTACCTCAATGGTACTTGCGCTGCGCCGCAAGGTGAACATCAAGGTACGCCAGCCGCTTTCCAAGCTCGTGATTCCCGTCATCTCCGACAAGCTCCGCGCCCAGCTGGAAGCCGTGGAAGGCATCATCCTGAGCGAGGTGAACGTCAAGGAAGCGGAGTTCCTGCCGGACACCACCGGAATCATCACCAAGAAGATCAAGCCCAACTTCAAGACCCTGGGCAAGAAATACGGAGCCAGGATGAAGGAGATAGCCGCAGCCTTCGGCGCTATGGACCAGCAGACCATTTCTGCAATCCAGGCCAGCGAGGCCGCCGCAGAGCAATACAGCCTTGCCCTCGCCTCCGGCGCCGTGCTCCTTGAGCCCGGTGACTATGAGATCTCCTCTGAGGATATGCCGGGATGGCTCGTGGCAAGCGAAGGCCAGCTCACCATCGCCCTTGACATTGAGGTGACCCCTGAGCTCAAGGCAGAGGGTGTAGCACGCGAACTCATCAACAGGATCCAGAACATCCGCAAGGATTCAGGATTTGAAGTTACGGACAAAGTATCCGTGGAGATCTATGCAGGCGACGAGAACTTCGCCCAGATAGAATCTTCACTTGCAACATATAAGGACTATCTCGCATCCCAGACTTTGGCAGTGTCAGTAGAAATGCTTACCTTGGACAAGGCAGACGACAAGGCAGTAGAGGTAGAGTGGGGCGATGAGCCTATAAAGATAAAAGTAACCAAGCAACAGATTAATACTATGGCAGAAGAGAACAAAACCCGCTACACAGACGAGGAACTTGCCGAATTCAAGGCAATAATCCTTGAGAAGCTGGACAAGGCCAAACAGGAGTACAACACCCTGAGACAGGTTGTTATGCACAATGGCAGCAATGACATCGAGGACACCTCACCTTCTTTCAAGACAGTTGAGGACGACGGTGCCAACCAGCTTTCAAAGGAAGAGGCCAGCCAGCTGGCCCAGCGCCAGTACAAGTTCATCCAGAACCTTGAGGCTGCGCTTGTCAGGATTGAGAACAAGACTTACGGCATCTGCCGTGAGACCGGCAAACTTATACCAAAGGAAAGACTTCGCCTTGTACCTCACGCAACCCTCACAGTTGAGGCTAAGGAAAAGCTCGCCAGAACAGGAAAGAAGTAGCGATGGCATTGTCAAAGGGGAAGAAACTTTTGATAATGGGAGCAGTATTGCTCGTCATTGACCAGGTGACAAAGATCCTGGTCAAGACCAATATGTCCATAGGAGAGAGTTTTCCCGTGATTGGCCAGTGGTTCAGGATAGCCTTCATTGAGAACGAAGGAATGGCATTTGGAATGTCCTTTGGCGGGGTGGTTGGCAAATATATACTCACTGCTTTCCGCATAATCCTCTCTGGCATCCTTATCTGGTGGGTCCGTGACCTTATCAAGAAAGACAACCCTATGGGCCTTCTCATTCCCCTGGCCCTTATCACCACCGGAGCCATTGGAAACGTAATTGACTGCGTCTTCTACGGTGTCATCTGGGACTACGCCCCTCTTTTCCAGGGCAAGGTAGTGGATATGCTCTACTTCCCGCTCATAGACACCTATATTGGAGGGAAACACATCACATTCTTCGATCCGGTATTCAACATTGCGGACAGCTGCGTCACCGTTGGTGCCTTCTGGTTCGTCATCTATTCCCTCTTCCATCCTTCTGTCTTAAAGGAAGATAAATAAACAAAAACCGGTCATTTGGCCGGGTTTTCTGTTGTAAATGATTATATTTACGCATAATGAAGACTTTGGAAGACGCCCCGTTCATAGTTATTGACCTGACTTCCGGGCTCCACGCACGGAACAAAACGGTCCACGAATACTACAATCTTGTCCGCAATGATGTGGACTGGCGCTACTATGGATACTGCCCACCGCTTGGCAACATAGACATTACCAGGTTGGGCGCGGAGCCAGGCGCTGAATTCATAGACGGTGTCACCGTGGTTTACGCCAGCAAGACAAGGGCATCCCTTGACAGGGAAGTGGTTGCTTTCTGCACCAATGCAAGGGTATATCACAAACCAAAGACAGATGTATTCCTAAGGAGAACGGTATGGTACAAGTCAGAGAAAGTGGATTGCGCATATTCCCTTGAATCCGACAGCCTTACGGACCTGTCCCATTATCCGTACAAATTCAAGATACGCCTTTCCCATTACGGAGCGGCCCTGCTTGGCGGACAAAGGTACTTCAAAGGCCAGAATCCAGAGTTTGACGCAGAACTGCTGGCATATCTGAAAGACTGCCAGGCCGGCCAGGACGCCCTTGAGGCGGAGGCCTTCCAGCGTGGCTTCAACCTGGAAGGAAGCGTCCCGTCAGGCGCAGTATGCGAAGCAGGCGCCTCCCATAAGACCTTCCTTACAGAAAAAGGCCTCCCGTATCTGGAGGCCCATAAGTTGGTTCCGGGCGTTGACGCCCCCTGGAATGTGGTCCTGCTGTGCCCGCTCTGCCGCCGTAAGCTGCAGTATGGCACCGCGCAGACCAAGGCGCAGGTGCTAAGGGCGCTGTACAAAGCGCGCAAGTCCTATCTTGAAGAGGCTGGAATCAGCCTTCAGGACTTGCTTGCGCAGTATTGAAGCGCCGCTTCCACAAATCCCTTGAACAGAGGATGAGGTTTTTCCGGAGTACTTTTGTATTCCGGATGGAACTGTGACCCGATAAAGAACGGGTGGGTTGGGATTTCTACTATTTCAGTCAGCCCAGTCTGAGGGTTGTGACCTGAAGCCACCAGTCCTGCGTCTGTGAAGTCCTTAGCGTACTTTGCGTTGAACTCATATCTGTGACGATGCCTTTCTGAAATATCCTTGCAACCGTAAATCTTGTATGCTAGCGTCCCTTCCTCAAGTGTGCAGTCGTATGCGCCAAGACGCATCGTACCACCCTTCATAGTGGTTTTCTTCTGTTCTTCCATCAGGTCTATCACCGGATGGGTGGTGTCAGGGTAGAGTTCAGTTGAGGCGGCATCGGCAAAGCCCAGGACATTGCGGGCGAACTCGACCACGCACATCTGCATTCCAAGGCAGATGCCCAGGAAAGGAATGCCGTTCTCGCGCGCGTATTTTATGGCGTGCACCTTCCCTTCAAGGCCTCTCTGACCGAATCCCGGTGCCACCAGAATTCCGTCCATCTCTTTCAGGATGTCAGCGGCGTTTGTTTCGGTGATGTCTTCGCTCAGGATGGAGTGGACGTGAACCTTGCAGTCATTCGCAGCTCCTGCGTGTACCAGGGCCTCCAGGATGGACTTGTAGGCATCCTGCAGGGAGACATATTTGCCTACCAAGGCTATGTCAATCTCCTTTGACGGATGCGCAAGGCGGTCAAGGAACTCACACCACCTGCCCAGGTCCGGAGCGTTGAAGTTTTCTATCTGCAACTTCCTGACTACCAGTTCGTCCAGGTGCTCTGCGTGCATATTCAGGGGGACCTGGTAGATGCTCCAGGCATCGATGCTCTGGATCACGTGGCCAGGCTTGACATTGCAGAACAGAGCTACCTTGCGCTTGATGTCATCGGACAGAGGATGCTCAGTGCGGCAGATAATCACGTCCGGCTGGACTCCGCTCTGCTGCAGCTTCTGCACGGAGTGCTGCGTAGGCTTAGTCTTTAGTTCCTTGGCGGCGTTCAGGAATGGCACCAGAGTGAGATGGATGCTCATACAGTCCTCTTCAGGGAGTTCCCACTGCAGTTGGCGCACAGCCTCTATGAATGGCTGGGACTCCATATCTCCCACGGTTCCGCCAATCTCGGTAAGGATGATGTCATACTTGCCGTCCTGCCCCAGAAGCGTCATACGGCGCTTGATCTCATCCGTTATGTGCGGGACAATCTGTACGGTCTTGCCCAGATATGCGCCCTCGCGCTCCTTGGTAATAACTGTATTGTATATTCTTCCGGTGGTGACGTTGTTTGCCTGTGAGGTATGGACCCCAAGGAAACGCTCGTAGTGGCCCAGGTCTAGGTCAGTCTCCGCACCGTCTTCCGTTACATAACATTCCCCGTGCTCATACGGATTGAGTGTCCCGGGGTCTATGTTTATGTAAGGGTCAAACTTCTGTATGGTCACCTTCAAGCCCCTGGCCTGAAGAAGTTTAGCAAGGGATGCCGCGATAATTCCTTTCCCAAGGGAGGAAACTACGCCTCCCGTAATGAAAATGTATTTGGATTTCATTGTCTGTACTTTAATATTCGTCCCAGGAGCGTATTGCAAGGCCCTCTACGCCAATCTTGCAAAGGGCGTAGATGAAGGCGCTGGCAAGGCGCGCGTTGGTAATCAGAGGGATATTGTGGTCAACGGCTGAGCGCCTAATGGCAAAGCCGTTCTCCAACTCCCTCCTGGTGAAATTCTTGGGTATGTTTATGACCAGATCCAGTTTGTGACCCTCTATATAGTCCAGGGCGTTTGGCTGCTTGCCGGAGTCTGGCCAGTGCAGGATCTGGGATTCAATGCCGTGCTGCTCTAAGAATGCTGCCGTTCCGGATGTGGAATAAATCTTATATCCATATTCTTTAAGCAGTTTGCAGGCATCCAGCAGTTCTACCTTGGAGTATGAAGGTCCGGAGGAAATGAGTATGCCCTTTTCCTTTGAAGGTATGCTGTATCCTACGGACAGCATACTCTTGAGCAGGGCCTCATAGTAATTGTCACCAATGCAGGCCACCTCTCCGGTAGAGGCCATATCCACACCGTGGACAGGATCTGCCTGAAGAAGCCTTGCAAAGGAGAATTGGGAACTCTTCACACCCACATAGTCTATGTCCGCGAAGTTCTTTGCGTATGCCTCCACCTGCTTGCCCAGCATAATGTCAGTGGCAAGGCCAATGAAGTTGAACTTTGTGATCTTGGATACGAACGGGAAGCTTCGCGAAGCGCGCAGGTTGCATTCGATCACCCTGAGCTCGTTGTTCTTTGCAAGGAACTGGATGTTGAACGGACCGGATATGTTCAGCCCCGCAGCAATCTTGCGGGCGATCTTCATTATACGGCGGATGGTCTCGTAGTACAGCTTTTGAGCGGGGAATACAACCGTGGCGTCGCCAGAGTGAACTCCCGCGTATTCTATGTGTTCGCTGATAGCGTAGCATTTGATTACTCCATCCTGGGCTACGGCGTCAATTTCAACCTCCTTGGCCCTCTGAAGGAACTCAGTTGCCACTACCGGATGCTCCTGGCTCACCACGGCTGCGTTCCGCAACGATTCCTCAAGTTCGTCACGGCTCAACACAACTTTCATTGCTGCGCCGGAGAGGACGTACGAGGGGCGGATAAGGATGGGAAGCCCCACTTCATCAGCGAAGGCGTTGACATCCTCTATGCTGGTAAGTTCCTTCCAACGTGGCTGGTCTATCCCAAGGGAGTCGCACATAGTGGAGAACTTCTCACGGTCTTCGGCCATATCTATGGATTTGGCCGATGTGCCCAGGATCCTGACGCCGTTTGCATCCAGCTGCATTGCAAGGTTATTGGGAATCTGACCTCCGGTGGAAACTATCACTCCCATAGGGGATTCCAGCTCACATATGTCCAGGACCCTTTCAAGGGAGAGCTCGTCAAAGAACAGGCGGTCGCAAATGTCATAGTCCGTGCTGACGGTTTCAGGGTTGTAGTTTATCATAACTGCCCTGTAGCCGCTTTCCTGGATTTTCTTTACAGCGGTTACGCTGCACCAGTCAAACTCCACGCTGCTGCCAATACGGTACGCGCCGCTGCCAAGCACTATCACGGATTGTCCGTCACGCTCGAATTCTATGTCGTGTTCGGTGCCGTTGTAAGTGAGGTACAGATAATTTGTCTGGGCGGGGTATTCACCGGCCAGGGTGTCAATCTGCTTGACTGCGGGAAGGATTCCCAGTTCCTTGCGCTTGGCGCGGGCCATCATTCCGGCTTTGTGCAGGTCCTTTTCTGTCTTGCCGGCAACGAACCTTCCTATCTGCCAGTCAGAGAAGCCCAGTTTCTTGGCGCCCAGAAGCGTCTGATAATCAAGTTCTTCCAAAGAAGGGACATCCTCAAGCCGCTTCATATACTGGTATATGTTCTGAAGCCTGAACAGGAACCACTTGTCAATCTTGGTGATCTGGTAAAGGTCATCTATGTCGTAGCCTTCGTCAAAAGCCTGGCATATTGCAAGGATGCGCTTGTCTGTAGGGTGGCTCAGTTCGTACTTCACGTCAGGGATGTCCAGGGTGTTGCCAACGAATCCCCTCAGCCCCACGCCTACCATCCTGAGACCCTTCTGGATGGCTTCCTCGAACGAGCGTCCTATTGCCATAACCTCGCCCACTGACTTCATTGACGATCCGATGAGCTTGGATACCCCCTCGAACTTTCCAAGGTCCCAGCGCGGAATCTTGCACACCACGTAGTCCAACGCGGGCTCGAAGCACGCGGAAGTAACCTTGGTGACGGCGTTGGGGATTTCGTGCAGGCCGAAGCCAAGTCCCAGCTTGGCGGCCACAAAGGCCAGCGGGTACCCCGTGGCCTTGGACGCCAGCGCTGACGAGCGGCTGAGCCTGGCGTTCACCTCAATCACGCGGTAATCGTCTGAATTGGGATCCAGGGCGTACTGTACGTTGCATTCGCCAATGATTCCTATGTGGCGTATGATGTCGATGGCAATTCGGCGCAGCCTGTGATACTCGTGGTCGCTGAGCGTCTGCGACGGCGCCACCACAATGCTTTCGCCGGTATGGATGCCCAGCGGATCCAGGTTCTCCATATTGCAGACGGTGATGCAGTTGTCATAGCGGTCGCGCACAACTTCGTACTCTATTTCCTTCCATCCCTTGAGGGATTCTTCTATAAGGATCTGCGGAGAGTAAGTGAAAGCGCTTGAGGCCAGTTCCTCCAATTCTTTGTCATTAGTGCAGAAGCCGGAGCCGAGGCCGCCAAGTGCGTACGCAGCACGTACAATGATAGGGTAGCCTATTTCCTTGACCGCTGCCATCGCTTCTTCCATATTGTTTGCTGCGATGCTCCTTGGCGTCTTGACGCCAATGTCGCGCATCATTGAGGCGAAGAGTTCGCGGTCCTCTGTGTTGATTATGGCCTGGACCGGGGTTCCAAGTACCTGCACGCCGTATTTTTCAAGTACGCCGTTACGGTACAGTTCTACGCCGCAGTTCAGGGCGGTCTGGCCGCCAAACGCAAGCATTATGGCGTCCGGACGCTCCTTCTCTATCACTTTCTGGACAAAATCGGCTGTGATTGGAAGGAAATAAGTGGTGTCGGCAATGTCTTCTGAAGTCTGGACCGTGGCAATGTTGGGGTTGATTAGCACGGTTTTCCTGCCTTCTTCTTTGAGTGCCTTGAGGGCCTGCGATCCGGAATAGTCAAACTCTCCAGACTGGCCTATCTTGAGGGCTCCCGAGCCCAATAAGAGTATTTTTTGAATCTCAGCCATTTTTCTTGCCCTCCTTGTATTTAGCCATATTGTCCACAAAAACAGAGAACAGATTTTCCGTATCTACCGGGCCGCTGGATGCCTCAGGATGGAACTGGGTGCTGAAGAACGGCTTTGTCCTGTGCCTGATTCCCTCGTTGGTGCCATCGTTCAGATTAGTGAACATCACCTCCCAGTCTGAGGGAAGGGTAGCGGGATCTACGGCAAATCCGTGGTTCTGTGAAGTGATGAAGCACTTCTGGGTCCCGGGCACTATCACGGGCTGGTTATGTCCGCGGTGTCCGTATTTCATCTTGTATGTCTGCGCTCCGGATGCAAGGGCCATAAGCTGATGCCCAAGGCAAATGCCCATTATTGGCCGGTCTTCCTTCAGAGCGTATTTCAGGTGCTCTATTACGGGAAGCAGCAGGGCGGGGTTTCCGGGACCGTTGGAAACGAAAAGTCCGTCATAGTCCGCGCCCCTGAAATCGTAGTCCCACGGAACCAGGGTAACCGTCACATCGTGCTTGAGAAGGCATCGTATGATGTTGTTCTTCATTCCGCAGTCCACCATAAGAACTTTGTAACGGCCGGTACCAAAGGTCTGGACTTCCTTGCAGGAAACCTGTTCCACCAGGTTCTCAGTGTCCGGATCGTAGAATCCTGGATCCACGCCGTCGAACACTATCTTGCCCAGCATCGCACCCTTCTCACGCAGCTTCTTTGTAAGGGCCCTTGTATCCAGGCCATACAGGCCGGGCACCTCCCAGGCCTTGAGCCACGCTCCCAGGCTGCGCGCGGAGTCCCAGTGGCTGTAATTTTGGGAATAGTCCGATATGATGAGCCCCGTGCACTGAATCCTGTCGGACTCGAAGAATTTAGACAGACCGTTCTCCTTCACATCCCCGGGAACGCCGTAATTGCCTATCATTGGGTAGGTTGGAATAAGGATCTGCCCTTTGTACGAAGGATCGCTGAGGCTTTCCGGATATCCCGTCATTGCGGTGTAGAACACCAGTTCCCCGCTTACGGATTTCTCATATCCGAATGAGAAGGCATCGTAACTGCTGCCGTCAGATAGAATGAGTTTAGCTTTACTCATCGTTATAGTGATTTAACCAGTTCAGTCAACTTTTCCATAGCTTTCAGGCTTTTAGCCTTGGTGTTGAAGGCTGTCACCCTGAAATAGCCCTCTCCTCCCTGACCGAAGCCTGCTCCGGGGGTTACAACCACTCCCGCGCGGTTAAGCAGGAGGTCGAAGAAGTCCCAGGAAGGCATCCCGGCGGGAGTCCGAGCCCATATATAAGGCGAATTCTCTCCACCCGTTGGTTCCAGCCCGGCTTTCTGGAGGCTGCCCCTGATGACGGAAGCGGTGTCCAGATAGCCGTCTATGACGGCTTTTACCTGCACCTTTCCATCGGGGCTGTAAACAGCCTCCGCACCTCTCTGGGAGATGTATGAAGCGCCGTTGAATTTGCAGCTTTGCCTTCTGTCCCACAGATGGTTGAGGGATATTTCCTTCCCTTGGGCGGACGGCGCGGTCAGCTGTTCGGGAACAACTGTGAACGCGCAGCGGACGCCCGTGAAGCCTGCCGTCTTGGAGAAACTCCTGAACTCTATGGCACATTGCTTAGCACCCTCTATCTCGTAAATGGAGTGGGGGATAAGGGGGTTGCGGATGAAGGCTTCGTATGCGGCATCGTAAAAGATTATGCTGTGATTGGCCAGGGCGTAATCAACCCAAGCCTTCAGTTTGTCTTTTGTTATTACCGCTCCGGTGGGGTTGTTGGGGTAGCATAGGTATATGATGTCCAGTTTCCGGTCAGGAATATCCCCTGTGAAACCGTTTCCCGCATTGCAGGGTATAAGCACTATTTCCCGCCCAGCCATTGTGTTGGTGTCCAGGTAAACAGGGTATACGGGATCGGTTATTCCTATTACGTTTTCTGCAGAGAAAATATCCCCAATGTTGCCGGTATCGCTCTTGGCTCCGTCGCTGACGAATACCTCCGATGCCTTGATTCCAAGGCCGGCGTAATCGTTGTCCACGATGGCCTGGCGAAGGAAGTCATAACCCGGTTCCGGGCCGTAACCGCGGAATGTCTCGCTGTGGCCGCATTCTTCCACGGCCTTGTGCATTGCCTGCACTACGGCCGGGACAAGTGGCTGCGTGACATCCCCTATACCCATCCTGATTATCTCTGCCCCGGGATTCTTCCCGCTGAAGGCGGAAACCCTTGAGGCAACCTCGGCAAAGAGGTACCTCTGTTCCAGTTTCAGGTAATTGTCGTTTATGAGGCTCATACTTCCACGCTTCCTTCGAATACCGTTACGGCCGGACCGGTCATTACAACCTTCCGGCTGGCCTTGTCACAATCTATTGTCAGGCTTCCGCCGTCCATTACAATTGTGCAGGTGCCCTGGACCAGGCCGCGCTCCACTGCGGCTGCGGCTGTGGCGCAGGCGCCCGTGCCGCAGGCCATCGTTATCCCGCTGCCTCTCTCCCAGACCCTCATACGGATGACACCGGTGGAGATTACCTTGGCGAATTCCACATTGGTCTTGTCCGGGAATGCAGGGTCACATTCTATCACAGGCCCGTATTTGTACAGGTCAAGCGTGTCCGCATCGTCTTGGAATGTAACGTAATGGGGATTTCCCATACTTACACCCATCCCTTGGAATATGCGGCTGTCTACGGTCATTTCATCCGGAGCGTCCGTCAAGGAATAGCAGCCCATTTCCACGGCAACGCTGGCCACCAGACCATCTTCACCAATGTTCAGGTGCAGCATCTTTATGCCCGAAAGGGTTTCCAGCGCAATGTCCGTCTTTGAAGTAAGATGCTTGTCATACACATATTTTCCCACGCACCGCGCTCCGTTGCCGCACATCAGGCCTTCGGATCCGTCGGCGTTGAAGATACGCATACTGAAGTCAGCCACCTTGCTGGTGCCTATCAATATGATTCCGTCCCCGCCAATGCCAAAGTGCCTGTCACTGAGCCTTACTGAGAGTGCAGATGGATTGGCGATTGGGAAACGGCCTGCATCTATATAGATGTAGTCGTTTCCCAGTCCTTCCATCTTGGTGAAAAACAAAGTTTTCTGTCCCATCTTACTTTCTATTGAGATAACTGTCAACTTCAATGGCCGTCTGCCGTCCGCTTGCGATGGCCCTTACCACCAGGCTGGCGCCTGATTTGGCATCGCCGCATAGGAAGACATTGGGGCCGAAGGCAGGATGCTCCGGTTTCAGGAATCCCATTGCCAGAAGCACCATATCGCACTCTATGACTTCTTTTTCTCCCGTCTTCTCCATCCTGGGGCGTCCCCCGTCAGGGGAAGGCACCCATTCCACGCGTTCCACTTCCACTCCGCAGACGTTGCCTTTGCCATCGTCCAGGAACTTGTTGGAAGCCAGGCTCCAGCGCCTGGTGCAGCCTTCCTCGTGACTGGTGGAGGTGCGCAGCACCTGGGGCCAGTACGGCCACGGCGTGGCCGGGTTGTACCCCTCCGGCGGCTGCGGCATTATCTCTATCTGGGTTACGTCAAGTGATTCCTGCCTGTGGCAGGTGCCAATGCAGTCGCTTCCGGTGTCTCCGCCGCCAATGACAAGCACTTTCCTGCCTTTGGCACTGACAGTCTCTTCTGGGGAGAAGGTCTCTCCCTCAAGGATCCTGTTCTGCTGGGAAAGCATCTCCAGGGCAAAGTGGATGCCCTTTAGATCCCGTCCCGGAATGTCCAGGTTCCTGGCCTGGGGAGTGCCTGTTGCAATTACGTAAGCGTCATAGCCTTCAGGGAGTTTTTCAAGGTCTATCTCGGTTCCGCATATAAAGTTAATACCTTCTTGCGTCATATGGTCAACCCTGCGGTTAATTATGTACTTGTCCAGCTTGAAATTTGGGATTCCGTAGCGGACAAGGCCGCCCGGTTTGCCCATTTTGTCAAATACTGTGACCTCGTAACCCTGGCAGTTCAGGCGCGTGGCCGCGGACAAGCCCGCCGGCCCGGCGCCAATCACTGCCACCTTCTTCCCGTTCCTTGCATACTGCCGGGGTTTGATATAGCCTTCTGCAAATGCTTTTTCTATTACCGAGCACTCGTCTTCCCTTATGGTTACGGGAGCGTCTATGCAGTGGTTCAGCACACAACTCTTTTCACAGAGGGCGGGGCATACCCTGCCGGTGAACTCCGGGAAATCGTTGGTGGCCGTAAGCAGCTTGAACGCCAGTTCCCACTCTCCGTGATAGATTGCGTCCTGCCATTCGGGGGCCTTGTTGCCCAAAGGGCAGGCCCAGTGGCAGAATGGCACTCCGCAATCCATACAGCGGGATGCCTGCAGGCGGCGTTCGCCCTCGTTGAGGAACTGTTCCACTTCGCTGAAGTCGCAGATCCTCTCATATATAGGTCTGTGTCCCGCTTCCTGGCGGGGTACAGTCAAAAATGCCTTAGGATTTCCCATTGTCAATAATCTCTCTGAACGTTGTCAATCTTTTCCTGAATCTTGCGCATAGCCTCTTCCTGAAGAACCTTCTTGTACTCGATAGGAGTAACCTGGATGAATTCTTCCTGATAACGGCTCCAGTCCGCGAGCATCTCCGCCGCCAGTTTGGATCCTGTACGCTGGTAGTGCTCCTCGATCAGGGCTTTGAGCTCATCCCTGCGGGCCTTTTCCTCTATCAGACTCAGTTCTATCATATCCATATTGCAGTAGTAGTCAAAGTCGTGGTCCTTGTCCCAGACATAAGCCAGGCCTCCGGACATACCGGCTGCAAAGTTCCTTCCTGTCTTTCCCAGTACAACCACGCGTCCTCCGGTCATATACTCGCAGCAGTGGTCTGAAGTGCCTTCAACGACTGCAATAGCCCCGGAATTGCGTACGGCAAACCTCTCTCCCGCCTTTCCGCAGATGAACACCTTGCCGCTGGTTGCTCCGTAAAGGATGGTATTGCCGGCTATGGCGTTCTCAGAAGCCTTGAAAACCGAACGCGCGGGCGGATATACGGAGATGATGCCTCCAGAAAGGCCTTTGCCCATATAGTCATTGGCCTCACCCTCCAGCCTGAACTCCACGCCCTTTGCCAGGAATGAGCCGAAGCTCTGGCCTGCGGAGCCCTTGAACGTTATGTTCAAGGTGCCGTCCGGCAGGCCCTGAGCGCCATACTCTTCCGTAATGTGACCGGACAGCATAGCTCCCACCGTGCGGTTTGTGTTCACTATGTCGTAAGTGAGAGAAATTGGCTGCCTGCTGTCCACCGCATATTTTGTGGCGGCAATGAGCTCGCGGTCAAGGACGTTGAAGATATTGTGCTTCTGGTCCCTCTGCTTGCGGATGGCTGCACTTCCTTCAACCCTGTGGAGCAGTTTGCCAAAGTCAAGGCCGGAAGTCTTCTCACTGAGCTTGCTTCCGTCTATCTCAATGAGGTCGCTCCTTCCAATTATGTCTTCGAACTTGCGGAATCCCATCTGCGCAAGATACTCGCGTACTTCGCGCGCCAGGAAAGTGTAGTAGTTCACAAGGTAATCTGCCTTGCCCCTGAAACGCTTCCTTAACTCAGGATCTTGGGTGGCGACGCCCATAGGACAGTTGTTGGAGTGGCACTTGCGCATAAGCACGCATCCCAGCACAATCAGCTGCGCGGTGCCGAAGCCAAATTCTCCAGCGCCAAGCAGCGCCATTGAAACAATGTCCTTTCCGGTCTTCAACTGGCCGTCCGTCTGGAGTTCTACGGATCCGCGCAGGTTGTTCATTATAAGCGTCTGCTGTGTCTCCGCAAGTCCAATCTCCGGCGATATTCCCGCATATCTGATTGAGGATATTGGCGATGCGCCCGTTCCTCCTTCAGCGCCTGAAATAATAATCAGGTCCGCCTTTGCCTTGGCTACGCCGGCGGCAATTGTGCCCACGCCGCTCTCCGCTACCAGCTTCACGCTGATCTTGGCCTTGGGATTGACATTCTTGAGGTCGAATATCAGCTGCGCCAGGTCTTCTATGGAGTAGATGTCGTGGTGCGGCGGCGGTGATATGAGGGAAATCCCCGGGATTGAATGCCTTGTCCTGGCAATAATGCCGTTCACCTTGTATCCTGGCAGCTGTCCGCCTTCGCCTGGCTTTGCGCCCTGAGCCACCTTTATCTGGATCTCCTCTGCATTGACCAGATACTCCGTGGTAACTCCAAAGCGGCCGGATGCCACCTGTTTAACCTTGCTGTTCAACGAAACGCCGTCCTTGGCGCCCTTGAAGCGGGCCTCGTCCTCGCCGCCCTCGCCGGTGTTGCTCCTGCTTCCCAACTTGTTGAGTGCCAGCGCAATGGTCTCGTGAGCCTCTTCGCTCAAGGCTCCGAACGACATTGCGCCGCCCACGAACCTTTTCACTATGCTCTCCTCCGGCTCCACCTCTTCAAGCGGAATGGGATTCTGCTTGAAAGTGAAGAAGTCCCTCAGGAACAGAGGTTCCTTGCGGGAATCTACCAAGGAGGTGAACTCCTTGAATTTGGAATAGCTGCCTTCGCGCGTCGCAATCTGAAGCGTTGCGATGGCTTCCGGAGTCCAGGCGTGGCGTATTCCATCCTTCCGGAAAGAGTACTGTCCCACCATTGGAAGGATGTCGCTCCCTTCCTCATTGAAGGCCTGCGAGTGCAGGCGGATGGCGTCCTTTGCAATTGTTCCCAGGCCGATTCCTTCAATAGTTGAGGAAGCGGTGCCGAAGTACTTGGAAAGGAGCTCGCTGCTGAGGCCTATCGCCTCGAAAATCTTGGCCCCGCGGTAAGAGCGTATTGTGCTGATTCCCATCTTGCTGAGAATCTTCAGCAGGCCCTTGTCCATTGCCTTGATGTAGTTGTGCCTTGCAGTGACTTCGTCCATCTGGAGGGCGCCTTTTTCAACCTGGTCCTTGATGACGGCGAAAGCCATATAAGGGTTCACTCCGCTTGCACCGTATCCCAGCAGAAGTGCGGCGTGCATTACCTCGCGGATCTCACCGCTTTCCACTATAAGCGCGGTCTGGACCCTTTTCTTTATTGAAACCAGATAATGGTGAATGGCGCTCACGGCCAGAAGGGAAGGAATGGCCGCGTGTTCTGCGTCAAGCCCGCGGTCCGTAAGGATTATATAGTTGATGCCTTTGTCAACGGAGCGCTCTGCCTGTTGACAGAGAGACTCCAGGGCTTCGCTGAGCCCTTTTTCTCCCTTTGAAGGGTCAAAGAGCATAGGGAGTTTCTCCGTGTTGAAGCCCTTGTAGCGGATGTTGCACAAAGTATCAAGTTCAGTGTTGGTGATGATAGGCTGGGGGAGGCGTACCATCTTGCAATGGGAACTGTCCGGAGTAAGGATGTTCATACCCACGGCTCCGATGTATTCCGTCAGGGACATTACAAGTTCCTCCCTGATAGGGTCAATAGGAGGGTTGGTCACCTGGGCGAACTGCTGCCTGAAGTAGTTGAACAGCAACTGGGGTCTGTCGGACAGGACAGCAAGTTGGGTGTCATTACCCATTGAGGAGATTGGTTCCTGGGCGTTGGAGCACATAGGAAGGATAACTTTCTGGATGTCCTCCCGGGTGAAGTCAAAGCCGCGCAGCTTACGCGCATAGTCTTCCACTTCGTAGTCAGCCTTGCGCCCGCTGCGGAGCTTTGCCAGCTCCGTCCGGCCCTCGGAAAGCCATTTCCCGTAGTCCTGCCCCTCTGAGAGGCTCTTCTTGATTTCCTCGTCTGCTATGATTTCTCCAGTCTCCGTGTCCACCAGCATTATCTTGCCAGGCTGAAGACTGCCTTTGGTGCGTACTATCTGCGGGTCAATCTTGAGGCATCCCGTTTCGGAGGCGATGAGCATAAGGCCGTCTTCTGTGACAAGGTACCTTGAAGGACGCAGGCCGTTGCGGTCCAGCATACCTCCGGCATACCTGCCGTCAGTGAAAAGCATTGCAGCAGGGCCGTCCCACGGCTCCATCAGGATGGAGTGGTACTCGTAAAAGTCCTTGAGACTCTGGCTGATAGGGTTCTTTTCGTTGAAAGATTCCGGGACCATCATTGCCATAGCGTGAGGCAGGCTCATGCCGGACCTCACGAAGAACTCCAGCGCGTTGTCAAAAGAAGCGCTGTCACTCATTTCCGGCTGGATGATGGGGGAGAAATCCTTCACATCTCCAAGCGCCGGGGAACTGAGCACGCTCTCGCGCGCTTCCATCCAGGAGCGGTTGGAGCGGATGGTGTTAATCTCTCCGTTGTGAGCCAGCATCCTGAAGGGCTGGGCGAGGGACCAGGTTGGGAAAGTGTTGGTGCTGAAACGTGAGTGCACCATTGCCAGGGCGCTGGTGAAGAACGGGCTTCCCAGGTCAGGGTAATACTCCCTGAGCTGGTTGGAAGTGACCATTCCTTTATACACGATGACGCGGTTTGACAGGGATACAATATAGAAATCCCTGTCACTGATCCTTCTCTCGATATGCTTGCGCAGCAGGTACAGCTGGGTCTCGAACTTGCTGACCTCCTGTGCACCCGTTATGAATATTTGGACTATCTTGGGCTCCGTCTTCTTAGAGGCTGCTCCCAGTACATTTGAGTCGACAGGTACTTCCCTGATATGGAACAGGTTAAGTCCTGCCTTTTCAGTCTCCTCACGGATTATGTCCATATAGCCGGCGGCCAGTTCCGTATCTTTGGGCAGGAATACAAGGCCGGTGCCGTATTTCAGCCTTTCCGGAACAGGGATGCCCTGGAGCAGGATGAACTCGTGCGGAATCTGAAGAAGGATTCCGGCGCCGTCTCCGCTCTTGTTGTCGGCGGCCTCGGCCCCGCGGTGCTTCATATTCTCAAGCACCGTCAGGGCGTTGTCCACTAGTGAATGGGATTTGTCACCCTTGAGGTTTATGAGCATTCCAATGCCGCAGGCATCGTGCTCATATTCCCTGGAGTACAATCCTTGGTTATCTTGTCGCATAAGCGGGCCGTTTAGTTGATGAACAGGATTTCACGATACTTTGGAAGCGGCCAGGTGCTGTTGTCGCAGATCTCTTCCAACTGGTCTATGAACTTGCGGATATCGAACAGGGAATCGGCAATCTCGTGGTATGCCAGGGCTTTCTCATATTCGCACTGGATCTCGTTGGCTTTGGCCCTTGCGTGAACCATTGCGTCTACGCTAGTATGGATTTCCTTGATAAGGAATGAGATCTCCTTTATAATGCCTATCTGGGTCGCTGCCAGCGTCTGGTAATCGTTGGGGAAGGACTCCTTGCAAAGGTCAATGTTCTGCAGAAGCCTTGTCTGGTAGTCGATAGCGGCGGGAATGACGTGGTTGATTGCCATCCTGCCCATTACCCTGGCCTCAATCTGGACCTTCTTGCTGTAGGTCTCCCACTTAACCTCGTTGCGGGCCTCCAGTTCTTTCTCTGAATAGATTCCCAGGCTTGTGAAAAGCTTTATTGCATCCGGGGAGGTATAAGCCTTGAACATCTTTGGAACGTTTGTCTCGGTGTCCAGGCCTCGCTTTGCAGCTTCGGTCTTCCACTCGTCTGTGTAGCCGTTTCCGTCAAAGCATACTACGCCTATGATGGACTTGATAATTGGCTTGAGGCAGTCCATAAAGGCAATGCTCATCTCCTTTCCGGCGGCCATTTCCTTGTCTACGGCGGCCTTGAAGGCTTTCAGCTGCTCCGCTACGGCGGCGTTGAGCGCAGTCATTGCGCCTGCGCAGTTAGCGCTTGATCCAACGGCCCTGAATTCAAAGCGGTTTCCGGTGAATGCGAACGGGGAAGTCCTGTTCCTGTCAGTGTTGTCCACGAATATCTCCGGGATTTCAACTATTCCCACGGACTGGCCTTTCTTTCCGGCAATCTCAATTGGAGTGTCGGAGGGAACGGTGAGCAGCTTGTGCAGCACATCGGTCATAGTCTTGCCAAGGAAGGCGGATACTATTGCAGGCGGAGCCTCGTTTGCACCAAGCCTGTGGGCGTTGGTGGCTGAGGCGATGCTGGCCTTCATAAGGGCGTTGTGCTTCTGCACTGCGGCCAGTACGTTTACAAAGAATGTGACGAACTGCAGGTTGCCCTTGGCATCCTTTCCAGGTGCAAGGAGCATTGTTCCGGTATCAGTTCCCAGCGACCAGTTGTTGTGCTTTCCGGAACCGTTGATGCCCTCGAAAGGCTTCTCGTGGAAGAGGACTACAAAGCCGTGCTTGCGGGCAATGCTGTTCATCACGTTCATTATTATCTGGTTCTGGTCGTTGGAGAGGTTGGTTTCACCATAGATTGGCGCAAGCTCGAACTGGTTGGGGGCAACCTCGTTGTGGCGGGTCTTCAGGGGGATTCCCAGTTTGTATCCGGCAATCTCAATGTCGCGCATAAAAGCGGCGACCCTTGAAGGGATGGCTCCAAAATAGTGGTCTTCCAACTGCTGGTTCTTTGATGAAGCGTGGCCCATCAGGGTGCGTCCGGTGAGCATCAGGTCCGGCCTTGCGGCGTACAGGTCTTCGTCCACAAGGAAATATTCCTGCTCCCATCCAAGATAAGAGTAGACCTTCTTGACGTTGGGGTCGAACATCTGGCAGATGGGAACCGCAGCGTCGCTTACGGCCTTGAGAGCCTTCTTGAGCGGAGCCTTGTAATCCAGAGCCTCTCCTGTGTAAGAGATGAAGACGGTGGGGATACAGAGCGTGTCGTCCTGGATGAAGACAGGTGAGGTAGGGTCCCAGGCGGTGTAGCCTCGGGCCTCGAAGGTGGCCCTGATGCCACCGCTTGGGAATGACGATGCGTCAGGCTCCTGCTGAACCAGAGAGGTGCCGTCAAACGTCTCTATCATTCCGCCTTTCCCGTCGTAGTCAAGGAAGGAGTCGTGTTTCTCCGCAGTACCTTCCGTCAAAGGCTGGAACCAGTGGGTGATGTGGGTCACTCCGTGCTCCATAGCCCAGGTCTTGATGCCCGCGGCCACTTTGTCTGCAGTGGAGCGGTCCAGTGTCTCTCCTTTGTCAATGCAATTGACAAGGTCCGTGAAAGTCTTGGCGTCCAGATACTTGCGCATCTTTTCGCGGTTGAACACCAGTTCTCCGAAATAGTCGGAGGTCTTCATAGCCGGAATCTCTACTGTAGCGGCCCTCTTCTTGAAGGCGTCTTGAACTACGTCAAATCTTGGATTGTTCATAATACTCTTCTTTATGACTAACTAACTTTTATAATGCTTGGTTGTGAATGTCTTTTACGGCGCGGCCGCTGGGGTCGTTGACGCCGTTGAAGGAAGGATCCCAGCGGAGCGCCTCCGCGGTGGAGCAGGCCACGCTGGGTACGCTGGGCACGCTGAGGGCGGCGCTGTTGCTGGGGAACAGCTCGCTGAAAATGGAGCGGTAATAGTACTCTTCTTTGTTCATTGGGGTGTGGATGGGGAAGCGCTCAGCCGCGTGGGCCATCTGCTTGTCGCTTACCAGTTCGGAAGTCATCTGCTTGAGGCTGTCAATCCAGCCGTAGCCCACTCCGTCGCTGAACTGCTCCTTCTGCCTCCATACGATGCTGTACGGCAGAAGGTCTGTGAATGCTTCGCGGACAACCCTTTTCTCGATCTCCTTGCCCGGGCACATCTTCACCTCAGGCTTAAGGGACATTGCCACGTCCAGGAACTCCTTATCCAGGAAAGGCACGCGTCCCTCCACGCCCCAGGCGGCCAGGGACTTGTTGGCGCGCAGGCAGTCGTACATATGCAGCTTGCTGAGCTTGCGGACAGTCTCTTCGTGGAACGCCCTTCCGTCCGGGGCCTTGTGGAAATAGAGGTATCCGCCGAAGACCTCGTCCGCGCCCTCGCCGCTCAGGACCATCTTGATGCCCATACTCTTTATATACCTTGCCAGAAGGTACATTGGGGTGCTGGCGCGAACAGTTGTAACATCGTAGGTTTCAATGTGGTAGATAACGTCGCGGAGGGCGTCCAGACCTTCCTGCACGGTGTAGTTCACTTCGTGATGGACCGTGCCTATGAAGTCCGCCACTACACGCGCCTTCTCCAGGTCCGGAGATCCTTTAAGGCCTATTGCAAAGGAATGAAGGCGCGGCCACCAGGCTTCGCTCCTGTCCTGGGTCTCGACCCTGTTCCTGGAATACAGTGCGGCTATCGCCGATATGACGGAACTGTCAAGGCCGCCTGAAAGCAGTACGCCGTAAGGCACGTCGCTCATAAGCTGACGTTTCACGGCAGCTTCGAGCGCGGGCCTGAGGCTCCTGGGGTTCACGGTGCTTTTCTTTACGGCGTCGTAATCGAACCAGTCGCGCTTCCACCAGCGGCGAATCTCGCCGTCCCTGCTGTCCAGCAAATGTCCCGGAGGGAACGGCTCGTACCGCTCGCACATTCCCTCAAGGGCCTTGAGTTCGCTGGCAACGTAGGTGGTGCCGTCATCATCGTATCCTATGTAAAGTGGGATTACCCCGATGGGGTCGCGGGCAATCAGGAATCTGTCCTGGGCCTGGTCATAAAGGGCAAAGGCAAAGATGCCGCTCAGGTCCTCCAGGAAATCGATTCCCTTCTGCTTGTAAAGGGCCAGGATCACTTCGCAGTCAGAACCGGTCTGGAAATCGTATTTCCCGGCAAGGTGGTCACGGATACCCTGGTGATTGTAAATCTCTCCGTTCACGGCCAGGACACAGGTCCTGTCAGGAGAGAATAGAGGCTGCCCTCCGGAAAAAGGATCCACGATGGCCAGCCTCTCGTGGGCCAGCGTGCAATGCTCGCTGCAATAGACTCCGCTCCAGTCCGGTCCGCGGTGCCTGATACGGGTAGACATCTGCAATGCCTTTTCGCGAGTCTCCCGCTGGGAGCACTTGCTGTCAAAAATGCCAATAAAACCACACATAGCCTTAAAAAGTTAAAAGGGCTGATTCCCTGTTGGAACCAGCCCTTATATCTTTGTTACTAACTAACTTTCATTTCCTGTGCCCCTACGACTGGTGGATAGAACACAACAACTCAAGAACCTGATTCTGATTCTGGTTCTTGCCATTATTGCGCTGATTGTTCCAATAAAATCCAGTCATTGCTGTCTCGTTTTCCGGTACTAATTTACAAATAATTTTAATAATGCAAATATTTTTTCCAGTTTTTACGCATTTTTTTTAACTTAGTGAAGACGTACTTATATAATATATGGATGCAACTTTGCAATTGATTCTGGCGTTCGCCGTGGGGCTTCTGCTCACTGCGGTGGTTGCCCTTTTGGTGGCCGGGAGAGTGGTTAAAAAGCGCGTTTCATCCGCCCAGGAGGCGGAGAAGGCGCGCGGAGAGGAGGCGCTGCAAATGCAAAAGACCCTCTTTGATGCCGATATCGCCCACGCACGCGAGAGGGAAGACGCCCTGCGCGGCAAGATTGACGAGATCAAGAGCGAGGCGGCTGCGCGCATAGAGGAAGTCAAGAAAGACTACACCAAACGCAACGAAGATGCGCTCGCCGCCCTTCGCGAGAAGTTCGACGAGACAATGGCCAAGGTGAGCGCCCAGGTCAAGAACGAGACTTCAGAGATGCTCAAGGCCCGCCAGAAGGAGTTCTCCGAGGCCAGCAACCAGAGCCTGGGACAGATAATGGCCCCGCTCAAGGAGAACATAGCCGAGCTCAAGAAGCGAATGGAAGACGACAACAAGGAGCAGGGCGAGCGCAATGCAGAGATGCGCGAGCGCATCAAGACCCTGCTGGAGCATAGCGACCTGGCGCGCAAGAGCGCCGATGAGCTGGCGGAAGCCTTCAAGCACGGCAGCAAGATGCAGGGAGACTGGGGCGAGACCATCCTCGAAGAGCTCCTGAGTTCCCAGGGCTTGAAGGAGGGAGTGCACTTTGACTCCCAGCCGGTGATCACCGGTCCCGACGGAAAGCCCGTCAAGAACGAGAGCGGCGGCATTATGCGCCCTGACATCATCCTCCATCTGGACGAGAAGAGGGAAGTGATCATAGACTCCAAGGTTTCCCTCACCGCATATGTAGATTACGTGAACGCCCAAAGCGCGGCGGAGAGGCAGCAGTACCTGAAAGCCCACGTAGACAGCATCTGGAAGCACGTCACGGAGCTTTCGGCCAAGGACTATTCCTCCTATATAAAGTCACCCAAGGTTTCGGCAGGATATGTGATAATGTTCGTCCCCAACGTGGGAGCGCTGTGGTCTGCGCTTAACGCTGATCCCGTGCTGTGGCGCAGGGCTGCGGATTTGAACGTTTACATTGCCGATGAGCAGAGCCTTTACGGCGCGCTGAAGATAGTAAGCGCCACCTGGACGCAGGTAGTGCAGGCCCAGAATCACGAGAGGGTATATGAACTGGCCCAGGAGATGATAGACCGCGTGGGAATGTTTATGGAGAAGTACAAGGCGGTGGGAGACGCGCTTAACAAGGCGCAGGCGGAATACATAGACGCAGGCAAGAAACTGGACGTCAAGGGCCAGAGCATTCTGAACACATCGGCCAAATTGATAAAACTGGGAGCCAAGAACAGCGCCAATCACCCTGTCCAGGCCCTGGTTGACATAGATGACATTCCAACTCTGGAATAAAAGTCACAAAATTTTACAAAATAATTTTGTTTATAATATAAACTTGTTTACATTTGTACCGCAATCAGGACAGACTGCGCAGCTGTACCCGGTTGCAATACAGTGTAAATAGTTGATATTATGGAACAAAACAAAGAAATGACGGCAAGCGAGAGCCTCGCCCTCATAACAGAAACATTGAACAACAGCCGCAGGGCTATTCTCCGCAACAACTCCAAAGGCTTCATTCTCTGGGGTGTACTCCTCACGGTTTTCTCATTGGCTATATACCTGCTCTGGCATTATACAGGCAGCCCGGCCTGGAACTTCCTGTGGTTTGCCTTTTCTGCTATCGGTTATCCTCTTGCCAATGTCATATATAAGAAAGACAAGAACACCCCTACCAGTGAGATAGGGAAGGCTATAGGTTATATCTGGGCCCTGTTCGGAGTCTTCTCCCTGACCATAAGTATGATTGCAGTGTTCTGGGTGCCTATGAACCTTTTCCTGATCATCATATTGCTTCTGGGTCTTGCTGAGAGCATATCAGGAGTCCTCCTCAAGAACTGGCCCATCATCATCTGCGGATTCCTTGTAGGAGTAGGTGGGGCTGTGACTTCCTGCCTGCTTCATACCGAGGCCCTTACCCTTCTTTTCACCCTGGGAGGAATTCTCCTTGCAATCACCGGACTTATTGTCAAATCCCAATACAAGTAAGCTATGTTCCCTAAACTGGACCCGTTGCTGCACTCAGAGTTGAGGCTGGCCGTGATGTCTGTCCTGGCCGGAGTGGATTCTGCGGACTTCTCCTTCATCAAGAAGCAGACAGGAGCTACGGCAGGGAACCTGAGCGTGCAGATTGACAAACTGACAACCGCCGGATACATAACGGTTGAGAAAGGATTCAAGGGCAAGATGCCCTGCACCACCTGCAAGATCACCCCTCAGGGGCGAGACGCCTTCCAATCATATGTCGATGCCCTGAAGGAATACCTCTCCGCAGGGTTAGATTGAAGCCATATCACGCCCTAATTGGCGAATGGCCTGCAGAATCTGCTCTGTTCGCTTTTCAGAGGGCTTCTTGATACCATAGATGTATCGGGACAAAAGGCTCTTGTTGATACCAATTGTTCTTGCGACTTCCGAAACATTCAACTGGGGGAAACGTTCGAACACCTTGGCAATAACGTTGTCAGAGTTCGGCTCGGCTTTCACAAAGAAGCTGCTGATGTGGATGTCCTCGTCAATTTCATCCCAACGAAGGTCATCACCCTCCAGCCCTATCTCATATTGAGCCCTTTGTTCCGGAGTCGCTTCCAACAATAAGGGGAATGCCTCCAGCGGCCTGCTGTAGGTATTCTCCTTATCGGTTTTTATAAAGATCCTTCCGTCCTCAAACCATACTTGGATGATTCTTTCCATACTGTTACTCATCAAAATACTCTGACATCATCAGTTTCAACATTGATCTTAACCCTTCCGTGAATTAAGTTAGGTTAAGGCAAATATAGGGATAAAATTTTATACCCACAAGGAATGCACTGCAGTCAGACTGCATGGCATTCCTTGACGAGAACAATCTTCCAGGTATTGGAGAGTGGATAACCAGGAACAAACTAGGCACCTTCATAGGTGTCAAAGCTTCTTCTGGATTCTGTGTCTATCCTCTTTACTTGCTGTTCAAGGAGAGGATATAGTATGAAAGAGGCTCCCGGAGAAATCTGGGAGCCTTTTTCTTTAAACAATTGATTGGTTACTAATTATCTGCATGCAATAACGGTGAGATTACATTTTGGGGAAGGCTATAGATGTCAATCTTTATACTTAATAATCGAGACATCCCAATTGTATCTTAAATCCGCTATTATCTGCCCTTTCTTAAACCAAATCTCTGTTAGATTCGGATTTGAATAACACCATAATAGTTTAAGTTCAGTATTGTTACTTACGTCTAGACTTGTCAATTGATTATCATTGCAATACAATTCCTTAAGACCGGTATTATTACTTACATCAAGACTTGTTATTTTATTATCAGAGCAACTTAGTTGCGTTAGTAATAAATTATTGCTTACATCTATGCTGGTTATAAGATTTTGCCCAAAGCCTAGCATAAACAAATCCGTGTTTTTGCTTACATCAAGGCTTGTCAACTGATTTTTGTAGCAAACTAAATCTTGAAGCAAGGTATTTTTGCTTACGTCAAGGCTTGTCAACTGATTATTATTGCAATAAAAAACCCTAAGCAAGGTATTTTTGCTTACGTCAAGACTTGTCAACTGATTACAATCGCAATACAGGATATTTAGTTGAAGATTATTACTTACATCAAGACTTGTTATTTTATTATCTGAGCAAGTCAGTCCTCCTAGTTGAGTGTTCTTACTTACATCTAGATTTGTCAATTGATTATTGGAGCAGTCCAGTACACGTAGTTGAATATTATTACTTAAGTCAAGACTAGTTAATTGATTAAAGCCGCAATTCAAATAAGAAAGACTTGTGAAATACTCAATGCCTTTCAAAGAGGAGATATTCTTATTACCTACAATGATGTCTGTCACAGTCGCAGCTTCTGCTATTGATATTATACCGTCATTATTTTCATCAAAGCGGTCAACACAAAAGGCCTTAAAGATAGCGTCCTCAAAAACAACGTATTGTTCTGCTGGGCTGACTGTAATATAACACTCTGCCGTCTTACCTCCATCGTTAGTCCTAACGGTAATCTTAGCTGAACCGGCAGCATTTGCGGAAACGACTCCTGATGAAGAAACAGTAGCAACGGTGTTATTGTCAGATGACCAGGATACAGACTTATTTGTTGCATTCGATGGGAAAACCGTAGCCGTTAGGGCTTGCGTATCTCCCTCAGTCATTGACAGGGTTGAATGATCTAAACTAACACCCGTTACAGAAACTGTGGCAGGCTTGACAGTGATATTACACATTGCCGTCTTTCCTCCGCAGGAAGCTGTGATTATAGAAGAGCCAGACCCTGATCCGGTAACCTTTCCGGTATTGTCTACGGTAGCAACGGATGTGTTGGAAGAAGACCAGATTACAGTCTTATCAGAAGCATTCTCCGGTAAGACAGTGGCAACCAAGGAAGCAGACTCACCAACGGTCAAGGTAAGGGACCCCGAAGAAAGGGTAACGGATGAAACGGGGACTTCTTTAGGATTGATTGTCACGTTGCAATTATCAGATTTATCACCGCATGAAGCCGTAATGGTCACATTTCCAGCTTTCAATGCAGTCACCAAACCATTATCGCTTACAGTTGCTATGCTCTTGTCAGAAGTTCTCCACTGGACAGTCTTGTCGGTTGCGTTGTCAGGCTTTACTGTCGCAACAAGCGTCTCCGTATCGCCTTCCGTAAGGTCTAGTGTATTATTGCTTAATTCAATGGACTCAACTTCAATAATCTTCTTTGCTACCGTAACCATGCAAGTAGCACTCTTGTCTCCCGCCATAGCCGTAATGGCAGCAACTCCTTCTTTGAGAGCAGTGACCTTACCTTCTTCTACAGTAACGATAGAAGTATCTGAGGAACTCCAGGTAATAGATTTATCTGTTGCATCCTCTGGATTAACAGTAGCTATGAGTGTCTCCGACTCACCTTCTGTAAGCGCTAATCCTTCTTTTGAAAGAGTTACGGAGGTTACTTCAACGGTTTTGGGATTAACTGTTATGGAGCATGTTGCCGTAAAACCACCATCATCGGACTTAGCGGTAATGGTTGCTTTACCTGCTTTAAGCGCGGTAACTTTCCCATTATCAACACTCGCGACACTTCCATCACTGCTTGACCAGAGTACAGTTTGATTATCTGCATTCTTCGGGGATATGGTCGCGACCAATTCTGCCGTTTCTCCTTCGACCAATGTCAGAGATGTGGAGTTCATGGTGACACCCGTAACCTTTACAGGTTGAGGCAGGGGCTGAGGTTCCGGCTCCTTTCCGCATGAGGCTCCGAACAAGAGACTAATGCCAAAAAGCAGCCATAAAGACCAATGCTTCATAGATATTATGGTTATTAATTTCAGTTTAATCATTCAAATATAATCATATTTTGAAAAACCTTTGTGGCCAAGGAGAGGATATAGTATGAGAAAGGCTCCAAGATTTACTCTAGGAGCCTTTCTCTTTTAATTGATTGTTCATTGAAAGGATATAAACAGTATGAATACTGTCATTGCAACATCTTCTTTATTAGCCTTTCTGACCAGAAAAAACCTAATTCGGCTATTAACACACAGACCAATAAGGAGCCAATGTTACAACCGATTTCATACCAAATTCCATTGTCATCTGGAATCTTTGTTAGCGTAATACAGTAACTAACTGTGGCGACAGCATACAAAATAAAACGGATAAAAAAGGATCTTCTTCGTAGTTTATTTGCCCTAGGATAAAGCTCACTATTATTCTTTTTAATTTTAATTAGCGTTACCTGTGTAGCAATAAAAAACCGTTTACACTCTCTAGCTATCCACCTAATATATAACAAAGCAACAATAAGAATAATTACTACAGACCACCACGGAAGTAAATCTTCTTTGATGCAATAACGGATAAATATAAAACCTCCCAGCAAAAAGACCAGACACGCTAGGAATGTAATAGAATCTCTTGTTCCTGAAGTTTCCTCGTATGCCTGTTTAGATAACTCTATTGCTTCTTTTTTTTCATTTTCTTTCCGTTCTGCCGCAAGTGCTTCTTCCTGCTTTATAGCTTCTACTTTGGAATTGAAATAGTGTTGTAATTCTTCAGTGGTATTTGCCTCAAGTTTTGATGTCTGTCTGTCATCTATTAAAAAAAGTTTATCTTGCTTGCCATCTTGCTGAAAAGCCATTAGATAATCATCTGAATAAACAAGATGAAACATCTTTGAGCTATTATTACAATTAATAATGATTGCATTAGTAGGCACTAGCGACCATGACCCTTTTAAAACATCGCCATCAATAGATAATATTAACTCGCCTGAGCTATTGAAGATATATACATACCTTGATCCGTCATCACTAAATGCCACCCATGCTTTGCCATAAAGTGATTGAGGATCAAAAGCTATTTCACTTAAAAGTACCTCAGGTATACTTATATGATAGGTCTTCATACAATACTTTATAAAATCAGATACACGCGCTATTCCCGCGTTTTGCATTCGTTTAGATAATTGTGCTATACTTTTTGAACTCAGCTTAAAAAGGTGTCCTTTAGTTCGCGTTCGCAACAATATTCACAAAGATTAAAAACTGAAGAAAAAAAGAAGAAACTTCTATTACTATTCACCCCATTTATTAAGCACTCCTTCTGATCCTTCTGTATTTTCATTTGAATGAAGTACCCATGGTCCAAGTTGATAATCCTTCTTGATCAATTGACCTACAGTATTATACCTATGAAGAGTGATTCCAAGCATCAGCCCATCAGGAGGGGTACAGTTCTCAAGATAATAAAGCACTCCATTATTATCTTTCATTTTGACCTGCATAGCAATTACGTCCCATTCGAGGATTACTACTTTTATAGTTTTTTCCATAGAGTTAATAACGTATCAAAGTTCAACAATTTTCATGTTCAAAGTTAATTAACAGTTGTCATACTATCAATATGATAACAGAAAAGGCTTCCGGTTTTACGAGATCATTTTTATTACATCCACTTGTATAAAGAATCTGGCAAAATAAGTAAAAAAGTTATAAGGATGCAACGATCTCATTTATAGAGGATTAGCTTTTTATTTATAGCTGTTTTTTCTATTCTTTTTTTACTTATTATTGCAAAAAAAACTATGAACAAAGTATATTTAATAGGTGTTAAGAAAAGGCTAGAAGAACTCAGCAAAGACCTCTACATTGCAGAGAGAACAACAGATAAACGCAGCAGAGAAAAAAGAATTAGGGAGGCAAAAATAGCTATATCAGAATTTGGCAGCACTTTCCCCAGTGACTTACAAGGAACCCTTCATACGGATATTGGAGCTAACCCGTTAAGTTGGAAATGGGTTAGCAGAGATATTGGCAAGTGCATTGAAGTAATAGAGCGACTCATAGAAGAAATGCCTGACGAAGAAGTCTAGCATCAATCCACTCAGTCACTTATATTTGGAAGACCTCGCATACCGGTTTATGGTGTGCGAGGTCTTTTTTTTATCTAATTCGTATCTTTTATTATATTTGCATCGTCTTGACAACGTGGGATTGCAGATTGGTAGCCACCCACCTTAGCGCTTATTAAAGGGAGGTCAAGGGAAAGGGTAAGCCAAACAGCCCCTTAACTATATAGCAGAGGCTTCGGTCTCTGCTATTTTGTTATGCTTATGTCTGTGTATCCTTCCATCTGAAGTCAATATCAATGTCTCCTTGAACCTGTCCTCAACGGCACGGATTCCCACCTTTACTGAATGCAGCGACTAAAGATTTCGCTAACACTTTGTCGTAAATCTTTACTCTTATACTGGAAGACTCCAGCCTTTTGAATAGCGTTAAATAACGGTTAAAAGACGCTGAAATCACAACTTTTTCACAACCCCAGCACAAAAGAAAAGCACTTACGTCTCCGTAAGTGCTTGATTATCACTTGTCTGGATGACTCGACTTGAACGAGCGACCTCCTGGTCCCTAACCAGGTGCGCTACCAACTGCGCCACATCCAGAATTGTGGCGCAAATATAAACAATTTTTTATTATTCTCCTAATACGCACCATTTAACTATGGGAATCCTGCGTATTGCTTCGTAAAGAAGGGGAGAAAGGCTGAAAACTGCTACTGTAAGGATAGCGTACATTGCTGCCGGAGGGAGATTTGTGTGAACCTTCAGGGTGTATCCCACGGCTGCGATTACCAGGTAGTGGACAATGTAGATGCCGAAGCTGGATTTGGTCATATAGCCTGCGAACTTGCCTGTGTGGTCAAATTTGGCTTTGAACCAGGCCATCATCGCAAGGCACATAAGCCAGCCGTATAGGGTGTTGAGAGGGCTGCCAAGGTATTCAGGGGAAGTGTTGTCCTGGCCGAAGGTTGTGGCTATCAGGATGATACCGGAGATGGCTGCGCATATCAGGAGGGGGCCCCATACTTTTTCTAGCCTTTCCTGAACTTCATCGTGGGAGAATACAAAGTAGCCCAGGAGGAAGGGGATCAGGTAGAACAGTGGCTTGTACAGGTTGAGCAGGCCGTCCAGGGATTCCGGACGTGGATTCCTGATCAGTGTATGCTCGCCTGCCCAGAACAGGATGCCAAGGAGGATTATTGGTACTATGCCGGCCTTTCCGCACCAGTTCCAGAATCTGTCGTTCTTGTCCAGTTTGCGGACTAAAAGCAGTACAAGGCACAGTAGCCAAAGTACCTGTATGAACCAAAGGGGACCGATTCCGCTGAAGGCCATAATGAAGTACTTTGCAATGGCGGGGATTCCGTCAAAGACGCCTTCCCTGGAGGCTACTACGGTGTTGAAGTAGCCTACCATCCAGTGGAATACAAATAGGCCTATGGTGCCGGGGACAAGCAGCTTGCGCGTGCGGGCTTTGAACCATTCCTTTGCGGAATGGTTCTCAAGCGCATAGCGCGCGCTGATTCCCGCAAGGATGAACAGTATTGGCATAAACCACGGGTACAGGATGTACATTATGACATCCTGGTACTGCGGGCCGTCTCCAAAGCCTCCAATGCCTCCAAAGACACCTTTGTTGTTGTAAAAATAGATTACGTGATAGAACAGCACCAGGAGAACTGTCACCCAGCGCAGATTGTCAATCCAGTGTTTTCTCATTTTGTAAGTCCTTCCATAGCTTGGTCGACGATGCTCTGAATTATTTCAGTCTTAAGCAAGGCTATTCCTTTCTGGTCCCCGAGCATCATCAGGGTGTCACCAGGCTGGATGTTGTATATCTTTCTGGCGTCCTTGGGGATAACTATCTGCCCCTTATCGCCAACCTTTACTACTCCAAAGATGTATTTTCCGTCTTTTTCGTGCATTTTGTAAGAATCGTTAGAAATTTCCCACAAATATAACAAATTAATTAATAAATTTACACTATGAAAAAAAGAATTCTATTTATTATAGCATTTGTCCTTCTGGCATTTGCATCCTGCAGCTATAAACACTATACATACCTCAGGGCTGCAGAAGAAAGAGAGGCATTTTCTCCAGCACAACAGGCAGAGTATGACGCCTTTATTTGGCGAGCGGAAAGGAAAGACAGGGACGCCCTGCCCAGCAGTTTCCGTACCTGCCAGAGCGAACTGAGAGTCCGCAGCGCCGTTTCCGGCTATGATCCTGATTTCAAGCCCTCTACCAAGGGTCTGGCAGACCTGAAGGTGAGCGCCAGCTCGGACTTCAGCGCCGGGGAGCTGGATGCCGTGATCGCGGAGATCCGCAAGGTGCACGACGGCCCGATCACGGTCGTGGATCTGCGCAAGGAGACGCACGGTCTGCTGAACGGCAACCACGTGTCCCGTTACGGCAAGCAGAACTGGGACAACATCGGTCGGGGCCGCGAGGAGATCATCTCGGAAGAAGAGGCGATGCTCCACGGGACCGTGGGCACGCAGGTGGATTTTGGGGGCCGCCCGGGCGGCCGTTCCAACACGCTGGACGTCACTTCCGCCCAGACGGAGGCTGAGCTCTGCGCCAGCCGCGGCATCGGCTATTTCCGCCTGACGGTGCTCGACCACTGCTTCTCCGATCCGGAGAGCATCGACGAGTTCATCGCTTTCGTCCGGAACCTTCCGGCGGACACCTGGCTCCACGTCCACTGCCAGGGCGGTGTGGGCCGGACCAACATGTATCTGGTATTCTATGATTTCCTGCGTAATCCGGACGTGCCGGAGAAGGACGTGATCTACCGCCATTTCAACCAGGGCGGCAACTTCATGTACTACAAGGGAGACAAGCCGGGCGAGGCGGCCTACAAGGTGCCCCTTGCCCAGGAAAAGGCGGAAATGATCCCGCTGGTCTACAAATATATCCAGGAGCAGCAGCCCAAGGGCTTCAAGCGTACCTGGACGCAGTGGAAGGCTAAACAGAAACAGAGATAAAGATGGAACTGAACGAACTTAGACTCGACATCGCTCGGAACCAGAAGAGCGGTCTGCATTTCATCCTGGCCGCCATTTTCATCTGGACCCTGATCCTGGTCTCCCAGCTTCTCGATCTGTCCCTGCTGCAGCAGAACATGTTCATTTTCTGCGGCTCGGCGGTGCTGATTCCCTTCGCGCTGCTCGCTTCGAAGATCCTGCACGTCGATTTCCAGGGCAAGGGCAATCCGCTCTCCAAGCTGGGGCTGCTGTTCAGCCTCAACCAGCTGGTCTATATCCTGATCGCGATGTGGGCCTTCGCGGAGTCTCCGGAGCACATGCTGATGATCTATGTGATCATCTTCGGTGCGCATTTCATGCCGTATTCCTGGCTCTACCGTTCTCCGGCCTATCTCGTCATGTCGATCGCGGTCCCGGTCGCGGCGCTGGTCATCGGCCTGACGCTGCCCCGGTACTTCCTCGCCCTCCTCGCGCTCGTCGCGCTGGTCGCCCTGGCCTTCGCCCTCCACCGCGAGTGCAAGAAACGCTAGGCTCCGGGATCACCCTTGCCGCACGGGTTGCCTTCAGGCAGAGGGTGGTTGGCGTTGCGCCAGTTTTCCCAGCTGGTGCGGCGATGAAAGAACGTGGACTCTTGAAGGTGTGAACATCCTGAGAATTTTGTATTTTTGAAGAGCGGACACTTGAAGTCGCAGAATGCGACATCAAGATAGAAAGGCCCGAGTATTGAACTGACTATGAGAGAAGAGTTAAAAGTTTTGAATTCTGGGGTGGTCATCAGCGACCATCCTGTCGAGAAAAAGATATTTACCATTCGTGGCGTCCAGGTTATTCTTGACCAGGATCTCGCGATACTATATGGCGTAGAAACCAGGCGACTCAATGAACAGGTCAAGCGCAATATCAGCCGCTTTCCGGAAGACTTCATGTTCCAACTTACTTCAGAGGAGTTCAAAAACTTGAAATCGCAAAATGCGACATCAAGTTGGGGCGGTCGCAGAAAGCTTCCCAATGCGTTCACGGAACTCGGTGTCTCCATGCTCAGTAGTGTGTTGACTTCTGAAATTGCCATTCAGGCCAATATTCAGATTATGCGGGCTTTTGCCGCCATGCGTCGCTTCTTGGTTTCCAACGCGCAAGTTTTCCAGCGTTTGGAGAACGTGGAATACAAACTTATCGCTACCGATCAGAAAGTTGAAAGGCTTTACGACATGCTTGAAGAAGGAAAATTGGAGCCCAAACAGGGCATTTTCTTCGAGGGCCAGATCTTCGATGCGTATAGTTTTGTTTGCGGCTTGATTAAGCGGGCAACGCGGGAAGTCATCCTTTTCGACAACTTCGTTGACGAAACCATATTGAGCGTTCTTGACAAACGTGGCGCCGGTGTCTCAGAAGCAATCTATTGGAGGAAAATCCGTCCG
>JAEEGK010004597.1_pt1 | contig 33734 bp, 20 predicted proteins | sample 8958771 | NCBI WGS metagenome assembly JAEEGK01 (sample SAMN16246547, study PRJNA631951) | gut metagenome | biome: gut microbiome; feature: rumen; material: SC-attached | host: Bos | place: Iran: Karaj | collected 2018-10 | reverse complement strand
CTTCAGTGATATTATCAGGAATTGAAAAAATATCTTTATTTTCATTAACTTGATTAATTTTTTCCAAATCTATTTTATTATTTTCAATTTTTTTATCTTCTTCATTTTTATTTTCCTTTGGATTTTCTATATCATTATTAGTTTGATTTCTTATAATCGTTTCATCATTTTTGGCATTTGATAATCTTAATTTATTTTCAGGATTTTTCTTTCTTATAGTATAATGCCTATGAACTACATTTATTTTTTCAAATTTATCTGGAGTTATATTATCAAAAGAATTATTTAATGGATTATCGCTATTATCTTCATTATTTATTGAATTTTTTGGTTTATAATCGATATCCAGATTTAAATTTTTTCTTAATTCTTGAATATTATTTATTGCATCTAATAATATTGAACATAAAAAATTTCTTATATCAGCTTTTCTTGATAAAGATCTTAATAAATGATATACTAAATTTTCATCATTTCTAAAAATGTTATATGATGCATTATTGTCATTATTTAAGATTTCTTTTGGTAAATTCATCATATTTTTTTCAAGAATTAAATAAATTAATAACATTAATTCTTCTTGAATAAAAGAACTATTTATGGTATCTTCATAGCAAAAATTGACTAAAAAATCACTTAAATTTTCATAATCTTCTTTATCACTTTTTTCAATCAATTTTAACATCATTTTATTATTATTTCTTATCAAAAACAAAAAATTATATATATCTTTATAAAGATCACTTCCTTTTTCTTTAAAATAAGACACAGGTTCAGATATAAGTTCATAAATAATATTATTTTGTAAATTATTCGATTGGCAATAATCATAAATTTCTTTCATTTTTATTTTACTTTTATAATAATTAAATGTATTCTTATTTATATTTTCCAAAATTTGATCCTTATTTGTTTCGAACCTTATTTTCATCGAAGAAATTTCTTTTAATATATTCTGCAATTTCAATATTTTTTCAAATGTCGATAATTTTTCGATTTTTTCGAATTCTTGATGCTCTTTTTCTTTTGCTAAATTTCTTTTCACGACTGTATTAGTAGAAGTCGTCCCAAATTTCGACATCTTATTTAAAAGTGCCGAATCTAATTTCTTCGGCTTATTTGTGATGACTTCTTTTTCTTCTTGATGTTGTTTTTTGGTCATACTTTCTATTTTTAATTGGATGCTATTACGCAACATTTTTTATTTTTTTAATTTATTTAATTTATTTTTTTGAGTTTTTATTTTTTATTAATTTTTTATATAGAGTTATATTTTTATAATTTTTAGAGAAAGTTATTTTAGTAATTAAAAAATTATAATTTTACTAAAGAAAATATTAAAATATTTTTTGAAAAAATAAAATTATTTAAACTAAAATTTTTTGACCTAATAAATTTAATTTGTTTTTCTTCCATTAAGAAAAAAAAAAGAAGAATTTTAAAAAATAAAATTTCTTTTAATTAGTTTTTATATAATATTATAATATTTTTATTTTTACTATTTTTATTTTCATCAATAAAAATTAAAACTCATTACTATTTTAAAAATATTTAATTGTTATAAACAAAAATGATTTAATATTAATTATTAAATGACAGAATTAAATATAATTGAATTATATAAAAAATATTCCTTTGCAAAAAATTGCTCATTATATTATTATTTTTTATATATTTAATGTTTTAAAAATATAAATGAAAAAAGAAAATGAAAATGAACTACTAAATTTAAATTTAAATAAAAATAAAAACCAAAATAAATCAGCAAATTTTGTAACTGGAATTAAACTTCACTTTTTTCATTTAATATATATTTTAATCCAAAATCAAGCAGATGAAGTTTTTTTAGAATCAGTATTAATAATTTTTCAATTTATTCAATTAATTTCATTTCCTTTATGTGATATTTTTAAAGATGGATGGAAAAAAAAATATTATACAACAATAAGTTTATTTTTTCAATATACAACAATAACACCAATTTTTGAAGGAAATAATCAATTATTTATAGTAATGTATGTTTTTGTAATAATGTATGTAATATTTAATATAATAATATTTTCATATGGAATGTATTTAGTATCAAAATATCAATTAAAATCAGAATTTTTAATAGATTTATTAATAAAAATATTTAAATTTGATGCTGTAATTTTTCTTCCAATTACAAAAATGTTATTTTGTGTTTATGGATGTGAAAATGATAGAATGAAATATGCAAATGATATAAAATGTTTTAAAAAAATACATTGGGGACTTTGTGTTATAAGTGGACTTATGATTATTATTTATTCATATTTATCATTTGTAGTTCATATTATTTTTTATGAATTTCATCCTTCAAAAAGAGCAATAATGGCAAAATTAATTTCAAAAACAGATACTCAATTAATTTTAACTAAATTACTTTTAGTATTTTTTTATCAATTTTTCCCTAAAGAAGATTTATTACTTTCAACAATTACTTTAATAATTGGATTATTATTCACTTATGAATTTTGGAAATATAAACCATATTTTGATAGATATATTACTAATTTATTATTAGTAATGTATCTTACTTTTGCTTGGTCTTGTTTTGTTTGTTTTATAAGTTTAATATTAAAAAATACTGAATTTCAAGGTGGAATGCCAATGTTTATTTTAGGAGCTTTAATTATTTTAATTGGAACAAATTTTGCTACTCCAAAATATTCTTTAAATGAAATTTTAGGTTTTGATCAAATTATTTCTGAATATGAATATTTAAAATATATTAAATGTTATTTGAAAATAATTGAAAATTCTGAAAAAGATATTTTAGCAAGAGATAATATTATATTATTTGGTTATATTGCAGAATTTGAAAAAACATGTACAGATGATAATTGTGCATTAAAACATTTTATGAATGAAGATTTTAATACAGATAATTTATATGATTCAAGAATTTTTTTATTACAACATGGAGAACTTTTATATAAAAATGCTTTAACAAAATTTCCAAGTTCAATTAGATTAAGATTATCTTTTGGTTTATTTTTATATGATAAATTAAATAAAAAAACAAAAGGAATGAATGAAGTATTTTCAATGAAAAATCAAATAACAAATTTAGAAGATAGTTTCTTAATTTATAGAGTTGAAAGATATATGGAAGATTCATCAGATGGTAATTTTGATAATGATGGATTAATTTCTTCAGTAACTTATAAATCAATATTAAATAGTTTTAAAAATTTAATAAGTAAAATTACAGTTAATTATATTGAATTTTGGTCATTATTAGCAGTTAGTGAAGATAAAAGAGCAGATAATTTTCATAAAATGAGTACAATTGGTAATAAAATTAGTCAAAGTTTAGAAGAAATAAATAAAACTTTTGAAAATTTAATTAAAGTAAATCCATCTGATCCAGATGTTATTAAATTATATTCTCAATTTTTATCAGAAGTAACAAATAATCAAAAAAAAGCATCTTTATATAATAGTAAATTAGATGAATTAGAAATGAAAAAAAATAAATATGATGAAAATAATTTATATACATTAAATTATAAAGCATTAAGTAGATATGAAGATAAATATATTGTAGTATCTGGTCAAAATTCTTTATTTGGAAACATAATAAATTTATCTCCTTCAATATGTCATTTATTTGGTTTTACAAAAAATGAATTATTAGGTCAGAAATTAGATTATATTATGCCAGAAATGTTACATGCTCCACATAAAATTGTATTAATGGATAGATTAGAAGATTTTAAAAAACATGCAATTGCAAAAAGAAAAGAAATTGTTTCTACAACTCATTCAATGTTAAAAGATGTTATTTCTTATGGGATAAATAAATTAAAATATTTAGTTCCAATTAAATTAAAAAATGGTTTAGTTTCAACTGAAGAAGGAGAAATATATTTTATAAGTAAAGTATTTGAATTTGATACTGTAAATAAAAAAAGAGATTATGAAGGTTGTTTAGTATTAACTGATATTGATTTAAATATTCAAAATTTTACAGCAGAAGGAATAAAATTATTAAATTTAAATTCATCAGTAATAAAAAATAATATAGAAGTAACAGATTACATAAAAGAATTTAATGAAAAATTCTTAAAACATATAGTATCAATAGAAGAACCAGCACCAATTAATAAAATTAAACAATTAAAAATGCATTTAATAAATAAATTATTTAGAAATAGAAGTAAAATAACATGGAAATATGATGGTTCAATAGTTAATGCAAGTTATAAAATGAAAAATTATAGTAAAAATATTGATAGTTCTCGTAAATCAAGTGATATAAATTATAAAATAGAAATTAATAATAGTGTAAAAAGAAAAATAAATGTTCAATCTACTCCAAAAAGAATGCCAACATCACCAAAGAAAATAATAAGAAGTCCAGATAAAAGAAAAAGTAAAAGGACAAATGATAGTAATACAAATATTAGTAATAGTAATTATAATTTTGAAAGTAATATTTCATCATCAATAAATAATTCAAAAGTTGTATCTTTTTCAACACAAAGTCCAAATATAAATAGAGTTAATTCAAATACTTTAAAAGGAGAAGATTTTTTTTTAACAGTTGAAGATGTAATGATTAATCATAAACAAATAGGTTTTATTTTCAAATTTGAAAGATTAAGAATGATGCAACCAAAAGAATCAACAATAATTTCACCATCATCAAAACAACCATATAATGGACCAACAATAAAATTAAAAACATCAACTAATTCATTATCAAAATTTAATAATTCAATAACAAATAATTTATTTAATGTTGAACCTAATTTCATTCCAACAACAGCAGAAGAAGATGAATTTATAATTGATATACAAAAAATGGCATTTACGCAAATAAAACCTAAAACTTATTTATCACAATATGATTTAAAACAATTAGCAGTTAAAAAAATTGCAACAATGACTGGTAAAAATTCAAATGATAATTCTGAAAGTGAATCTGAAAATGAAGAAGAATTTGAAAGTGATGAAAGTTCAAGTGGTTATGAAGAAATATCAGAAGCAAAAAGTGAAAATAATAAAAGTTTTATTAGAGAAAATACAAATTTATCAAAAAATAAAATTTTTGAAGAAAAAAATCATATTGATGATTATTATCATATTGATATTACACATATTACTTATTATATTTATGATTTTAAAAATGGAGGAATTGATATTTGTAAAGATAATTCATATAAAATTAATCCAGTTGAACAAAAGACAATTGAATATAAAAGAGAATTAAATGAAAATACTGAATTTACTAATAATGATAATAAAAATGATAAAGGAAAAAATAATAATAAAAAAAATGAAAATAATGAAAATGAAGAAAATTTTTATGATGAAAAACAAATATTATTAAAACAAATTAAACAAGCTTTAAATAATAAAGAAACTCATTCTTCTATTATTAAATTATGTCTTGCTTCTTTTGTTATTTTTTTATTAATAAGTGGTTCAGCAATTTTGTGTTTAATTGCTTTTTTAAACGGAAAAAATGGAGCATCTAAAAGTTATAATATATTATCAAAATCAATTTTATTTCATAAAAATATTTTAGTAACTATTTTTTATATAAGAGAACTTTTATTAATTAAAATGGATGAATATAATAATACTTATATTCCAAATAGAGATGATTATTTTAGTAATATTTCTTCAACTTGTTATGATTATTTTATTGATTCAATTTATTTATTATCTAATTTATCAACTTCTGTAGAAACTTTAAGTGAAAAAAATAAAGAAAGATTAAAAAATAAAGAAATTAAACTTGAAATAATTGATTTTGAACATTCAACATCTGATGATATTAAAATTAAAACATATAATTTAACTGTATTTAGTGCTTATGATGAATTAATTGCTGCATTATATCATATTTCTCAAATTAATATTGAGAAAATTAATCCTTTTTGTGATAATCTTTTTTATTATATGAGAAATTGTTTAAATTCAATTGAAGTTGAATCAAATGAATTAATTCAAAATTTTGTGGATGAATTTTATAAAACAACAAAATCAAAAAGACATTTTATTATTATTTGTATGGGCTCAACTACTTTATTATATATAGTTTGTTATTTTATTTTTATATATTTTTATGAATTAGTTGAATTAAAAAAAGAAAGTTACTTATCAGTTTTTTATGAAATAGGTAATTCTTTTATATATAATTCATTAATGAGATGTGAAAAATTTTCTCAAAAATTACAAATTGAAAATGATAATATAAATCAAGATAAAGTTTCATTTGATGATGAATCTGAATATTATAGTCAAAATTCAGATAATATAATGACAATGACAACTACTTCAGCAGGTGAAAAAAATTCAAATAATCCAAATCAAATGAAAAATATTACAAAACATATAGAAAAATTAAATCATAATACAACAAATAAAAAAAAAGGGATTTTAATATTAGTTTCTTTATTAACATATACATTAATCACATATTTATTTTTTTATACAAGAATGTTAACATATAATTATTATGCTAAATTTACTTTTTATGGTTCAAATTATCAATTAAAATATTTATATCCTTTAATCGCTTTAAGAGAATATTATTTTGACCCTTTAGAATCAATTCAAGGAATTTATGCAAAAGATTTTCTTGAAAATTTATTAGAACATTTTTACGATGATTCAAAAACAGATATGATAGAATTAAAATCAAGTTTATCACGTCTACCAAAATCATTCAAAGATTATTATAATAAAATATATACAAATAGTCTTTGTTATACAATAGAATCACTTTTTATTAATTATCCAAATCCAGAATATCCAAATTGTACTCTTTTTTATTCTGGAACAATAGAATATGGTTTAAATACAATATTAAATTATTATCTTGAAGAAGTAAGACATTTAAAAGCAATGATGCAAAATCATATTAATATAATTGATGAAAGTATTTATGCTAAAAAATATAATTCTACTTTAAGATTTACTATTTTTGAAAGTGGAATTGGAAATGATGATGTTAAAAATGATGAAGATTATCAAAAATTAGATCCTATTTATTTATTTAATCAAGAATCTCATAAACAATCTTTTATTATTTTTAGACATATTATTAAAGTTGCAAGTGAAAATATTATTCAAGAATTAATGAGAAATGTAAATAAACAAATGAAAGATAATTCAAAATATGGTTATATATTAATTTTTGTTTTTATTGGAATTGTATTTTTTGGTTTTATTTTTGGATGGATTCCTTTTGAAATAGGAGAAAATGAAACTATTTATAAAACTAAAAATATGCTTTCTATTATTCCAAAACAATTATTGACTACTTTACCACATATTAAAATTATGCTTGGTTTAGAACATCAGAAACAAGAAACAAAAAGAAACTTTAGTAAATAAATATTTTACTTTTTTTTATTATATTTTATATGTATAATAGTTGATATTTATTATTAAATTCTATATTAAATGTTTTAATATATTTTTTAAAGATATTTATCCAAAATATGCTATTTTAATATATTTAGAAATATGATTAATTAATAACATTAAATAATTTATCTTTTTTAAAACAAACATCAAATACATGTAATTTTTATTAATAAACAATTATAATATTTAAAGAAACAAAAATATATTATTATCTCGCAAAACTATAAATATAAATTCTATTTCTTAACTCATGAAAATATCCAAGATCCAATCTTCTAGTATATTCAATAAAAATTTCAACTGGAATAACATCATTTTGTCCATATAATTTTAATAACTCAAATAAATTTGTAGCTAAAAAATTTTGAATATTGTTTTCAGTATAAACTCTATTAAGTAATTCATTAAGAGAATTTTGAACTAATTCATCATTAGTATTATTTAAAATAATTTTAGTAATTGTAATAGTAACAAATTTAATATAATTTTCAATACAATCTAACATTAATTTCAAATTCAAATATCCTTTTCCTCCTATATAATTAAATATTGAATATAAATTATTTTCTACATTTTCATTATTATGTTCTATAAAAGGATAAAAATAAATTAAAACATTATACATATTATTTCTATCTTGTAAATTATTTAATATTTCTTTAAAAATTGATTGATAATATTTTTTATTTTCATAATTATGATGATGATAAAAAGATGGTACTATTTGTTCTTCTATATATTTTTTATGTAATTCTTGATTGATTAAAAAATCGGATAAAAAATTTAATAAATGATTATAATCATATTCTTTTAATTTGAAATTTGGGTCTTGGAATATTTCGGTTATAAATGCTTCTCCACTTACTGGAAGAGGATTGCAACAACCCATTTTTCTTAATTATATTTTTTAATTATTTTTTTTTATTTTATTTTTTTGATTTTTTAATTTTTTAATCATAATTTAATAATTTATTAATTAATTTAAAATTTATGACATATAAAAATACGTATTTTAATATTTTATACAAATAATTAAAGGTTTTTTTTTTTTTAAAAAATATTTTTTTATCAAAAAAATTCTTTGAATAATAACTTACCAATCAAAAACAATTCAATGATAATCTAATAAATTAAAAAAATAATCAATAAATTTTATACAAATAAATACAAAAAAATTCTTAAAAAAAATTATTTTTAATAACATATAATATTCTATTTTTTTTAAAACAAAAAATGGGTTGTAGTACCCAAACAAAAACAAAAGAAATAAAAGTATATGAATTAAAAAGATATACAATAACAAAAAATGGTAATTTCTTCTTTTCAGACCGTTTAACAAAAAAAGCAGACATAAACAAATATTACAAATTAAAACAAGAATATTTAGGAAAAGGTTCAAGTGGAATAGTATGTGAAGCAACAAATTCAAGAGGTCAAATATTTGCAGTAAAAAGAGTAAATAAAACCCAAATTAAAAACTACATAAATATGACAGAAGAAGTAGAAATATCAAAAATAGTAAATAACAAAAATATAATTAAAACATATGAAATATTTGAAGATGATAAAACAATATCTTTTGTAATGGAATTAATAGAAGGAGGAGATTTATTTGAATTTATATTAAAATCACCAAATAATAAATTATCAGATGAACAAACAATTGATTTCTTAATTCAAATATTAGAAACAATATCATATTTACATAATGATTTAAATGTATGTCATCGAGATTTAAAACCAGAAAATTTTTTAATTGAAACAAATTCTAATATAAAACCACTTATTAAATTAATTGATTTTGGTTTTGCTTGTCATATACCAAAAAATGGTTATATGGAACAATATTTTGGAACACCAATTTATACTGCACCTGAAATTATTCAAAATTGGTCTTATTCTGAAAAAATTGATTTATGGAGTGTTGGTGTTATTTTATTTAATATGACTACTGGATGTCAACCTTTTAGTACTGATGAAGATGATATTAATAAGGAAGTTTTAGAAAAAGATATTCAATTTGATGTTATTGATAATGAAAATATTAGGAATTTATGTATGAAATTATTGGAAAAATATCCTGCTGCTAGAATTACTGCTAAAAAAGCTCTTGAAGAAGCTATTGAAATTAGAGATAATTTGTGAAATGAATTTTTGATTTGGTTTAATTTTTATTTTTAGTTTTTTTTTTTTAGGTTATTTTTTTTCCTTTTTTTGGCATACTATTTTAGGTTTTTATTTTTTTTTGGTATTTGGTATTTTATTATTTGTTTTTTAATTATGGCATTTTAGATTTAGTTTTTTTTTATGTTATGGGAAAAGAATAATTTATATATTTTTTAAATAAATAATAGTATTAATTTTTAATATTTGCTTTGATTTTTTAAAACTACTTTATTTTATTTAATTTGTTTTTTATTACCTAAATATATAAAAATTTTTATATAATATAAAAAAGAAAATATTGAACTCCTTGTTTTATTATATTTTGAATTCTCTTTAATATTTCAATATTTTTCCAATAATAAATTGACTTTTTCTTTGAAATGATTTAATTTTTTTTATTTTTTTTTAATTTTTTAGGGTTAATAAAAATAAAATAATTTTTTAGTAATACAAATGAAATAAAATATAAAAGAAAAAAATAAGTCTATATATTCTAATAAATCATTATAATATATGATTTATATAAATAAAAAATAAGAAATCTAAAGTTTTCTCATCATTTTTATTGGTTTTATTAAATAGATTATTTTTTTCATTAATTGTTTTGTTTCAGTTAAAATAAAATAGCATTTTAAAAAAGTAATTTTTCATGTTTTATTTTATGAGTTAATTTTTAAAATAATCAAAATAATTGTTTTCTCAAAAACTATGATGAATAAAAATTTATTTATTCTTATTATGTTTATTTTCAATTTAAAATTAATTAATTATGATTATTTTACTCAAATTAATGATAAAAATTTTATATAACTTTACAAACATTAAAGATCCTTAATTAAATAAAAAAATAAATATAAAAAAATTATAATATCAAAAAGCAAGTAAAGGAAAAAAACGTAAAAGTTATTTTAATCCAAAAATAAAAAAAACAAAAAAATATAATTAAACAAACTTTTTCACCCAAAAAAAGGGTTCAAAACAAATAACAAAATTAAAAAAAAACTAAAAAATAAAAACTTTTTAATAAATAGAAAAAATAAAAAAAAATATAATTAAATGAGAGCCAATAATGAAATAAATGAAGAGGAGTCTCTACAAAAAATAACCAATCCTATAGTTAGTATTGGTATTTTTGAAGATGACACCTTTGACCAGTCTTTTTCACCTAAAAAAGAAAAAGACTCAAATTCAAAAAAAAACTTAACCAAATCTATCAATGGCTCTATGATAGAAATGGTTTTAAATTTCCCTATAATAGACTCTTCATATAATTATGCAGGTAATTATGAAAATTATGTAACAAATACTTTATCTTCTATTATTTTGATTAAAAAATTTTTACAAAGTCAAAATATTAATTTAGGTAAAAAATTCAATGAGAAAATTACAGAAAATAAAAATAATAAAATTTATAATTCAAATGATAAAAAAATTTTAGTTTTAGATCTTGATGAAACTCTTATTCATTCTGATTTTGAAGGGAAATTTAAATTATTAAATAATTATGATGCAGTTATTAATTTTAATGAAGATAATATCAATTATTCAGTTGGAATTTATTTGAGGCCTGGTTTATTTGATTTTTTAAAAATTGTAAAAGAAAACTTTGATTTATATATTTATACAGCTTCAACTTTGAGTTACTGCAATGCTATTATAAATTTAATTGATCCTGAAAAGAATATTTTTAAAGACATTTTATTTAGAAATGATTGTATAAATATTAATAATCAAATTTTTATAAAAGATATTTCAATTTTTGATAAAATAGAAAATGTAATTATTGTTGATAATTCATTATATTCTTTTATGAATCAAATATCAAATGGTATTTTAATTAATTCATTCTATGGTGATAAAAGTGATATGGAATTATTAAATGTTATGAATTATTTAATTGGATTTCTTTCAACTGCTGAAGATGTAAGAAAAATAAATGAACATTTCTTTAATTTTAAAAGTATTATGCAGGAAATCGAAAAAAATTTAATTTGTAATGTACCTTCAAATAATATATTGATGAATGTTTAAATTTTTTTAAGTTATTGAAATATAAAACTAATTTTTAAATAATCTTGTGGTTTGAGCTTATTACAATAAATAATATAATTATATATTCATTAAGTTAAATAAAAAAAAAAAAAAACAAAAACAAATAAATAAATAAAAATAAATAATTAAAAAAAAAAAATAAAAAAAGAAGTTATAAATAAATTTTAAAATAAAAAAAAAATGTCAAAACCAAAAGAAAAAGAACAAGAAAAATCTCAAAAAGATCCAAAAGAAGAACAAGAACAAAATGAAGATAACGTAACAGAAGAACACAATGAATCAATAGACTATTCAAAATATACAGTTCCCTCAGAAGCAGTAGCAAGATTAATAATTGAGAAATTAATATCATTAGCAGTTCGTCAATCAAAAAATGATGAAATAGAAAAGAGAATGGGAGATTTTTGTTTTGATTTTATAAAAGAACAAATTAGGCCAATTTTAGCTCAAAAATTTATTTTTCATTCAGAACAAAATGAAAACGAAATGTATTTTAGTAATTATTTAGATGATAAGAATACTTGGATTGAAATTGAAGAACCAGGATTAACTAAAGAAGATCGTTTTATGAGTACAATGATTAAAATGACTAATCCATTTAGTGATAAAGAAGATGATCATATTGAAGAAACTAAAAATGAAAATGAAAATAAAAAAGATTTAAATCTTAATTTAAGTGAAAAGAAATTTACTCAAAGAAGTACTCTTAAAACTTTAAGTAATATTAATAATGAAAATATTAATTTAATGAATTTGAATAAAGATAAAAATGATAAGAATGATAAGAATGATAAAAAGAAAAAAAATATTATTCTTCCTATTGAAGCTGTTGATATTCCTAATATTAGAGAAGAATTTTTTCATGATCAATATGATGTTGAAAATGTATTTGATTTAAGACAAGAAATGAATGATTTTATTATGAAAAGAAATAAAGAAATTAAACAAAAACTTTTAGAAGAAAAATTAAAAGAAAAAGAAGAAAAAGGTAAAGATAAGAAAAAAGAAAAACTTTTCGATTTTAAAAAATTTACATTTGATTCAAATGGAGAAATAATTAAATTTAAAGCATTAAAAGCAGATAAATTAGCAAAAGAATTTACATTATTAAGAAATAATATTAAAAATTTAGGAACTCAAGAAATGACAGTTCCAAGTCCAAAAAAAAGAAGAAGAAGTTCAATATCAAATGTAAGAGATGATGGTGTTATTACAAATCCTTTAGATAATACACCAGATCCTTTTAAAGAGAAAATAAATGAAAAAGTTAAAGCAGAAAAAATTGTTCCTATGGGAAGTAATTTTGATATTATGTTACCAAATGTTGGAGTTAGAATTAAAGAAAATAAAAAAAGTAAAGGTGGTGATATGGAATTTAGTAAATATTTTAAGAAAACTTCACTTGAAGATTATGATAAAATTTTAAATGAATTTGTTCCTATTCAAAATCAATCTATGTTAAAAACTAGTTTTGCTTCTTCTACAATGAATTTTGAACCTAAACAAAATTTAACTAAAACTGATTTAAATGATAATAATATGAATATGACTACTATTAATAATAATAATAATGTAAATAATATTAATAATGTAAGTAATAATCCTTTATTGAATAGTTCAAATAATGTTAGTAAAACTGAAAGAGATAATTCTCCTACTAGAAATTATAATTATACTGTTGGTAATTTAAATACTTCAAATCCTTTATTATCATCTAATCCATTTTTAAATACAGGAACTCATTTAAATTTATCAAATTTAGATAATACAATTAAATTAAATAGTAAAAAAATGTTAAGTACATCATTAAAATTAGAATTTGATTCAATAAGAAATTTAACTGAAATAGATGAATATAGAGATAAACATAAAATTTATAATCAAAATTTATTTAATGAGAGTATTTTAAATAGACCAGTAAGACCTTTAGATACTACAACAATTAATAAATTTAATACAAATATAATTAGAAATAGAGATTGGGGTGTTAATAGAACTTCATATGATGGTGCAAATGAATCAATAGGAAATAAAAAATATAAACCTAATAGAAGTGAATATTTAAGAGAGTTAGGTAGTACTATTATGAGTGGTATTAAGACAAAAATGCCAAGACAAAGGAATTTTAAAATTAATATTTAATAAAATATTCTTTTTAATTTTTGAAAATAAATATTTGGAATTTTTATATTTATTTGAATTGAAATGTAATATTTTTTTATTTTAATTTAATTTTTCTTTTGTTATAATTTTTTTTAAAATGAAGAAATTTGCAAAAGGAAAAAATGATATAAGTTCGAGAAAATTCCTTGAAAAATTTTTAACAAAAAGAAAGAAAAATATAGATAAAAATGAAAATGAATCATCTTCAATTGAAAATTCAAGTAAAACTCCAATAAAAACAAATGTTTCAGATTATAATTCAATAGATTGGTTAATGAAATTTTCACAAAAGAAAAAAAATAAATTTTTTGAAAAAAATAAGGAAGATATTAATAGAATAAAAACATCAAGAAATAGTTTGAAAAAATTTTCAAATTATAAATATAATTTATTAAATAATAATTATTTGAAAAATTCTACAAAAAATTTAAAATATAATTTTGGTCAAAGTTATCAAGGAGGAAAAAAAGGTATTTCTTTAGAGAAAAAAAATATTACTCAAATGAAATTTATTAAACAATTAAAAGAAGAATTAAAACAAAATCCAGAAAAATTTAATGAGAAAAATAAAAGTACTAATCAAAAAACAGAAAAAATTAAAAATATTAAAATTAAAAAACTAAAATCAAATGAATCTAAAAGAAAAATTTATTCTTCTTCTTTTAATATTATTTTAAAAGAAAAAAAAAATAAAAATAAAGATAATGAAAGTCTAACAATAAAAAACAAAATGAAAACTGAAAGTAATGAAAATGATGAAAGTATAAGATTATATAATAAATTTAAATCAAAATCTGGAGATTTAGAAAAAGAAAATTATCCTAAAAGAATTAATTCACAAAAACAAAGTCAGAACAAAACTAATATTATAAAAACTATTAAAAATCAAAATGAACAATCAAAACCTAATTTAAAACTTAATAATAATTTAAAATCAAATAAAGAAATTAATAAAAAAAAAAACAAAAAAAATAAAAATTTAGAAATTAATATAAATGATGATATAAAAACATTTTCATATCACAATATGAAAATAAAAATTTCACAAAATCCAAAAATAAAACAAAATAAAAATAACAAAAAAAATAAAAATAATTTAGTTTTATCAAATACTGAAATGATAAATTCAATCACAACAATTAAATTAAAAACAAAAGTAAAAAATAAAAATTCATTTTTAAAAGAAAATAAGCCATTATCATTAAGTGAAGACCCTTCAAGAACAATAACAGGAAATTCACTTAGAAATAAATATAGAGATTTAATATATGAATATCAATCAGAAATTGATTCATAAAAAAATAAATAAAAACTTTATTCAATTATTTAAAAAATATTTAATTACAAATATAATATTTTTATTTCTTTTTTTATATCAAAGTTTTATTATAAAAAATATAATTTTTTATCAATAATAAATAATTTGTTATGGGTAATTCATATTTATGTTATTGTAAAAAAACTAACATAAAAGAAAATAATTTTATAAAAGTAGAAGGAATTCAAACAACAACACAACAAACAACAAAAAAAGAATCTAATATAAAAAAACCACATAAAAAAAAATATGGGAGAGCAGCTTCATATATAAAAGGACATAAAAATCAAAGTTTTATAACAGAAGAAAGAACTTCAACAAATTCTCCTCAATCTAAAAAATATGATAGTAGAGTTTTACCAAAAACAAAACAAGATAATAATATAATATCAAATGTAGTAAGAAAAAAATTGAAGAGTCATACTATGGAAAGAAGATCCGTTTTTTTAAATAGAACTTATATTAATACTCTTTTAATTGGAGAAAAAAAAGTTGGTAAAAGTTCTCTTGGAATTAAAATTACAAAGAATAAATTTAAAGATAATTATAATGAATCAACTATTGATGAAAATTATGTTACTAAAATTTGTTTAGATAATAGATTTTATAATATTAGTTTCCATATTCCTTTAAAAGAAAATTTAAATGAAATTATTAATAATAATATGGATTATTATATTTTAATGTATGATTTAACTGATAAAAATACATTTGAATTTATTAAAGATATTTATGAAAAAAATTTAATTGAGAGATTTAAAAAAACTAATGATATTTCGAATATTATTTTTGTTGGAAATAAAATTGATATAGGAAAAGTTGATAATGAAATTATACAATATTGTGATGACAAAAATATTTCACATTTTGAGATTTCAATAAAAAATAATTTAGGTTGTATTGAATTGAGTCAAAAAATAACTGAAGATTTTGATATGAATGAATTTCAAATAAATAAATGATTTTGTAAAATATTATTTTTTTGAAAATTTAAATTTTTATTGATTTTTAATATTCGAAAATAGTTTTGGTGTTTTGTAATTACTTTTCATTGATATAAATATGTTTAATAATTATTTCAAATGTATTATCAAACATCAAAATTAGAAAAAAAATAACTAATTTTAATCTTTTTTATAGTTAAAATTTTTTTTATATGATATAAAATTTAATCAATATAATAAAAAATTATATAATAAACAATTTACAAACTAAATGAAGTCTCAAAATTCAAAATCAATCTTGTCAAATATTCAACAAAATCTTAATAATATAATAGTATCATATAATACAGTTAATATGATATTAAATCCAACTTTAAATAATTATAAACAAAATTTTTTATCATCATTCACATCAACAATAATATCTCAATTAAATTTTTTAATTGCATTAACAAAAGAAAAAGACCAAAATGAAGATAAAATAAATCAATTAATCCAATCAAATATTACTAACTATTCAAAAAATATAGCAATTTTATTATCATTTGTAAATGAAAAAAAGTTTATATTAAATAATATTCATGAAAACTCATTTTCTTTAATTCATAATAGTTTAAATCTTACGAATAAAAATTTAAATTCTTTAAAATTTAATGAAAATTCAAACATCAAAAATTCATCAAATAAAATAACAAATTATAATCATAATAAAAAAGAAATAAAAATTACTAAAAAATGTAACTCAAGTGAAAAATTTAATAAAAGCCTTCCTTCATATTTTAAAAAATCAAAAATAATGAATGAAATAAAAACAAAAATAAGTCAACAATTATTAAAAAAGAGACCATTTGAAAAAATAAGAAATAAATCATTAGAAAATTATCATACATTACCAAATACTAAAAATCCTCTTTTAAAAAGTCAATCATCAATAAAAAATAAAACAGTAAATTTAAATTTAAGATATAGTCATAGAATAAAGAAATCTTCACCAATTATTTTAAATGAGATTTCAAGAAGTAAAAGTGCTATAAAAGGAAAATATAAAAAAAGTAATATTTTAGGTAAAGATTTTTTTAATGAAAAAATAACAACTGAATTTGAAGAAAAAGGAGCTAAACCAACTCCTTTTACTAAATATTTAATTACAAGATATAAAAGTGTTGTTGAAAATTATGAAAAATTAGATATGGATGAACAAATAAAATTAGCAGAAATTAAAAATAAAAGTAATAGAAGTAGTAAAGGGAAAAATAAAATAAAAAAGAATGATTCTTATAAAAAAATGAATAGTTTTGATAAAAATAATTTAGTATTGAGGAATTCAAATAAGAGTTCTGATAATAATTCTAATAATAATACTCTTGTACCTAAAATTATTGTTGTTAAAAAAAATGATAATAATTAATTTATTTATTTATTTATGATGTAAATATGAATTATTTTTTTTGGGAAAAAATTTAAAAGAAAAAAAAAAGATATAAAAATAATTTATCTAATTTTTTTAATATTACTTCTTACAATTTAAATTTTCTTTAAAATTAATATAAATGAAAATTTAAATATTGAATTTTTTTAAGAATAGTGATATAAAAAATTTAAAAATTTAAATTAATAACTTTATTACTTTTACTAGGTTTAAATATATTTTTTTTATAATAAGGATATGCAAATTCTTTCATATAATCTTGTATAATTTTTTTATTATCAACTTTTTTATGATTATCATTTACAATTAATTTCTTTTTTTTAGAAAATTGGATTTTAAATAAATCATCATTTTTATTCTCAGAATTTATATTATTTGAATCATTAAACAAATTTGTAATTGATTTTCCTTTAGAAAGATTTTTAATTCTCATTTTATTAAGAGGTGAAAAATATTCATTTGATATATAATTATTATATTTAGATATTGGTCTATTAACAAAAGAATTATTATTGCTTTTTAATTGATTTGTAAAATCAAATATTTTTTCTTTTAAATTTTTCCCTCTTGTTATACTAAAATTATTAGGAATATTATAAATATTAAATGATTTATTTATATCATTATTAAATTTATCATTTATTACTGAATATCTATTAATATTTTTATTAAATATATCAAAAAGTTTTGAATTATTATGTTTTTTTAAACTAATATCTTTAATATAACTTTTGATATTTTTTGAAGATTGAGAACCATATTCAATAAAAGAAGTTGATATTATATCTTGAATATTTCTTTTAATTTCACTATTATTATCAAATGATAATGTTGAATATTTTGGTGAAGAATATGAATTTTTTAAATTATCCATTTCATTATTTATAATATTTTTTTTATTAAATTTATTTTTTGCTTTTCCATAACTGGAATTAATTAAATTCTCAATTCTTGATTTGAAAATTGAATTCATTCCTTTTAAATATTTAAATTAAATTTTAATTTAATAAATAAAGTTTTTATTAATTGATATATATTTTTAATTTTTTAATAAGAAAACAATTATTAAGACTATTCTAAATATTATGACAAATTTAATTTTCATTTTTTTTTTATATTCTTTATTTGATTTGATTTTAAATCTTTCAAAATTATAAATCTAAAAATTTATTTTACTTTTAATTTGAGAAAACACTTAATAAAAGAAAAAGAATTATTTTAATATAGAATTTTAATTTAATTCTTTAGAAAGTATTTAAACTTTCTTTCATATTTATATTAAATAAATTATTTATATAATAATTCATAACCACAATAAATAAATTTTCAAACATATAATAATTATTTATCCTAATTTGTGGATTTAAATAATATGAGTTCCAATTTAGTGAAAAAATATTCAATAATAAAATAATTGTAAACTTTATATTTAAATTTATATCTGTTGAAATAAACCTTTTAATTTTTTATATAATTATAAAAATATTTAACCTAATTCATTAATGAATTATTAAATTTTTTTTTTTTTATTCATTTCTAATCTCTTAAAATATATTTTTATTCTTTATTAATTATAATTCATATTTCAATAAATAAAAACTTATTAGATAATAATTTATTTATAAATTAATCAAATTAAAATATTAAAATAACAATTCTATTATTATATTAATATTAACAACAATTTTGTCCTTTATTATTCTTAAATGATAAAGAAATATTACTTTCTCTATTTTTAAAATTACTCTCTGTAAAAAATGATTTATCTTCAGAAAAAAAATTAACTAATTCTTTACAAATATGATTAAAAGCATATTCAATATTTAAACCACTTTTAGCAGAAACTTCATAATATCCTTTAATACAATCATTTTTATTTAAAAATTCCTTAATAAGATTATAATCAATATTCTTTTCATCAGATTTATTTCCAATTAAATAAATGAAAGTCTCTTCATTAATATTATTGTTTAATTCTTCTAACCAAAAATTTAAATTATTAAAAGTTTTAATTTCAGAAAGAGAAAAAATTAACAGAATAGAATGTGAATCTCTAAAATATTGTTTAGTTAAATTTCTAAATCTTTCTTGTCCACAAGTATCCCAAATACATAAATCAATTCTTAAATTATTATCAAATTGAATATTTTTAATTTTATAATCTACACTAACATTACATCTTACATTTTCTTTAAATGAATTTGATAAATATCTTGATAAAATTGATGTTTTACCTACATTAATATCTCCTATTAAAACTAATTTAAAACTAATTGTTGTATAATTTGATTTTATTTGTTGTGTTATGTTATTTGTGGATTTTACTCCATTTAATGAAATTATTTCTTTTAATTTTGAATTATGTGGAAGAATAAATGAATTATGATTTATTTTCATGATTTATTTAATTAATAATAATAAAATTAAACATTGCTTTTTTTATTGAAACTCATTTATTTTAAATTAGAATTATTGATTTTTTTATTAAAGAAATTTATTAAATAATAATATTTTAAATTTTTTTAATTGCAAAAATATGTCTTATTTAAAGATATTTTCTTACAAAAATTATTATATTTTTTGCTTATTATTAGTGTTATTTTTTTCAGAAATGAATTGTAAAGATATTGATTTATCTTCAAAATTATTATTCCAATATCAATATAATTTAAATAATAATTTGACAAATTTAATTTTAAAAGATTCAGAAGAACAAAAAGAAGAGAGAAGTCCAATGGATTATTTTTTTGATGTAATCAGAAAAAATTTTCACAATTTATTTACTAATAAAAAATATGATTTATCAAAAATAAGAGAAGCTTGTATTAAAACTTTAAATTTAACATTTGTAAATTATTCAGGTACATTTAATTCATCATCTTCTAATTATTATATTGCAAAATTATTTGAAGATTCATCAAAAACTAAAAATGATTTAGGATTATATAATCAATGCTTTATAAAACAATATAGATTTAATAAATCAATAACGAAAGAAAATTTAACAGAATATTATATTTTAATTATAGATAAAACAAAAAATATGTCTACTATAACTGCTGATTTTGATAGTCAATATTATTTATTAGGTTTTTGTCTTCCAAAAAATGATGATTGTTCTAATAAAGATTTATCAGAATTAATTTATACTGCATCATTTGCTTTAAATAATGTTTTCAATATAAAAAAAAATGATGTTCTTGAAGGATTTTTAGTACATAAAGAAACTAAAAATTATCATTTATTTGATTTATTATATTTAATACCTTTTATAATTCTTTTTTTTTATATTATTTTTGTATACTTTTCAAAATCAATTTTTCTGTATTTAAAATCAAGAAAGAAAATTGAAAATGACAATAATATAAAATCTTTATCAAAAAAATATGTAAATAAAGAAATAAATGAATGTTTTGATTGGAGGGAAAATGGTAAAGAATTATTTAATACAAAATTAACATATACAAAAATAAATAATTATAGTGGTTTAACATATATAAAAGGAATAAGAGGATTGGCAATGTTTCATATTATATTAGGATTTACATTTTTTGCTATTTTTAATTCTCCTGTTAGAGTATATGGTAATAATTCACTATATAATTTATTAACTAGTTTAATTTATCCTATTTTTGCTTTTGGTTTAAAATATTCTCCTGCAATATTATTTTCTTGTAGTGGTTATTGTTTAAACTATAAATTAATGTGTTATTTTGATGATAAAAGTGAAAATAATATGAAAGTTTTTCCTTTTATTTTATATCAAAGTCATAAATATTTTATGTTAATTTTTACAATTTTATTTTGTAAATTTTCATTTTTTACTTTATTTAAAGGATTAGATAGTCCTATTTGGTTTTATTTTGGTCGTTATTTTTGTGATAGACCTGCATTTAGTGATTGGAGATTTTATTTATTATTCTTTATAATCCCTCAATTTTCTTATGATTTAGGTGGAAAAGGTAAACAAAATATTTATGATTATTTATGGATGGTTTATAATGAAATTTTTTTCTTTATTGTTGGAGTGTTTATTGTTTATATTAATTATAAATTTAAATATAGAGGTGATCGTATATTATTATTTTTAATTGGATTTTTATATATTTTTAAAATTGGTTTTTGTTGTTATTTAAATTTAAATCAAATTATTTATCCTTCAGTTTATTATTATTTTCTTAATTATGGAAAATTAATGATAAATCCTATTTTTAATTTATCTTATTTTTTAATTGGAATGTTTTTTGGTTCAATTAATTTTACTATTCAAAAAGGGATTCTTGTTCCAAATGATAAACTAAATGAATCTAATGAATTACAAAATAAACCATATTTATTAATTCCATCTCAAATTATAAATTTATTTAAATCTATTAAAAATACTAAATTGACTATTTTCATTTTATTTCAAATAATAGTAGTTTTATTTTTCTCTATGTTAAATAAAATAACTGATGTTTTTGTTGGATCTTCATCAACAAATGATGAAAAAATTAAAAATATACTTGGTAATCAGGTTTTAAATATTTTATTAATTATTGATAATGAAATTATTGTGATAATTACATTATTAATTTCTTCTATTTTTTATATTAAAGGAGTAAATTTAATAAATGATTTCTTTAGTAATAATTTTTGGTTAACTTTGAATAGATTTTATTTCAGTTTTATTTTAATAATTAATATTATTATATTATTTGTTATTTACCTTAGTGAAACGATGATTAATTTTTCTCTTGCTAATATTGTCCTTTATTCTTTAATTTGTGGATTTTTTATTTTAGTTATATCAAGTTTTATTTATTCATTTGTTGAATTACCTTTTAAAAAAATAATTAAAATTTTAATTCAAAGAAAGCAAAATATTGAGAATATTAATAAAAAAAAGGATGAAGAGGAAGAAGAAGATGAATATGATGATGATGATTAATTTTTATCATCTTTATATAAATTATTTTAATATTGTTTTATTTGTTGTAAAAGAAAATGATAATTATATATCATTAGATTAAAAAATTTAAATAAATATATTATCCTTCAAAAATTAAAAATATAAAAATAATTTCATAAATTAATTTATTTAAATTTAAAAGCAATTGTATTTTTAAAAAATAATTAATTTATTGTTAAACAATATAAAAAGGAAACTTAAAATATATATCAAAAAAGAATATAAAACTAAGAATAAGAAAAATAAAATTTAAAATAAATAAATTCATTGAATATTGAATAATTTTTCAATTTTAAAATGAATATAGATTATTTCTTTATTTTTTTATTTTATATTACAACAATTAAAAAGTAAATATATTAAAAATAGGAAAAATTATTAATATGGTGAATAAAGGTTTATATATTTAAATAAGAAAAATAAAGTTAAAAGGTCCAGTATATCATTTTTTGATTATCATGTATTTTTTGAAATTATAAAAGAAAAAACATCATAATCAATTATTAAAATAATTTAAATTTAAATCTCACTTTTTTTCATTAAATATCTTTTTATTATTTATAAGTTAGAATCAATTATATTTTATGGAATGATTATATCTAAAGAATATTTCTAAATGTTTTATTTACATAAAATAATTTAAATAAATAAAACGGTTATAATAAAAAACAATTTAATATATTATTAAAATTAATAAAAATTCCTATTATATTAAAAAATGTAAAAAATTTCCTGTTTCTTAAAATAATTAAATCACGAAAAATAAAAAAATTTAAAAAATACCAATATTAAAAAATAAAGAAAATATAAATTAATCATTAAATAATTAGTTATACATTCAGCAACCTCCAAATAGAACCTTTCATAATCATTAAAATTAAATCAATTAGCCAAACAATCCACCAACCAAAGAAAATTCTAAGAATTGCTGCTACAATATGACCATCTTGAGCTCTGGCGATAATTCCACAAATCCAGGAAGTAATTGGAATAATTGCTAATATAATACTTACAATTCTATCTAATCCAAAATAGTCTCCCATTTAATTATAAATAATTGATTTAATGGATTTTTATATTTTTTTTTAATTTTTTTTTTTGAATTAAATAATATTAAAATATATATTTATTTTAAATTTTGGAAAATACTTTTTTACAATTTAAACAATAATATAATTTTCCTCCTTGACTTAATTCTTTTATTTCATTTACTTTTTCATTTGTTAGAGTAACTTGACCAATATTTTTAACTTCAATTCCAGCAATATTACATTGAATATATAATTTGTGTTGACAAAAATAATTTTGATAAAAATTTTTTTTAAGTTCTATTCCTTCATTCATAACTATTCCATTATTTAAATTTTCAGAAATATATTTTTTACATTTTTGCATTAAATCTTGAAAATTATATTTTTGTGCTAACTCATAAAATTGAACTACTTTATCATTTGATAATTTTAAATGTGATACTATAATATTTAAAAGACTTTTTGCTCTATATCTAAATAAAACGAAAAAAATTTCTTTTAAAATCTCAATATCAATTTTTGATATTTCTTCATTAAAATTTGAATAAATAAATTTAAGAATATTAAACATTGTTACAAAATTAATATCATTAAAAATATAAACATTAGATTTTTGTGTACAATTAATCAAATTTTTCAAAGCAAGTGAAAAATTAAATAAAATTTTTTTATTTAAATATAATTCTTTAGTTTTATCTTCATTATTAAAAGAACAAATCATATCACTACAATCTTTAAAATTTAATAAATTTTCATATGAAATTAAATTTTCATTATTCCATTTAATATTAATTTTTTCTAAAGATGTTTTAAAAGCATAACAATCTTCATAACATTTAAATTGTCCAATTAAATATAAAAAACCATTATAAACAAATATATTAGTATTTGAAATTGCTTCTGGTTCAAAGAGTCTTGGTTTTAACATTGAAATTTCTTCTTTTTCATAATCATATAAATATAATTTTCCATTATTATGAATATATATTAAATTTTTATATAAACAACAAGAAAAAAAACCAAATTTTATTTCATTTTCAATTTTTGAAAAATTAAAAGAAATATTTGGTTCTATATTAAATTCTATAATTTCTGAACTTTCAAAAATATTATTTTTATGTAAATTTATTAAAGTATTGGAATAAAAAACATCATCAAAGAATTTTCCACCAATTAATAAAACTTTATTTTCATTTATATTAATACAAGATACATCATAAGTATTAGAAAGATAATTTAAACTTGAATTATCATTATGATAAATTTGATTAATTTCTTCAATATTCCATTCAAGTTCTTTTAAATTAAAACTAAATAAATGATTAATACTAATATCTCCACTAAATTTTTGAACTCCACCAAAAAAAAAAATTTTTCCTCCTAATAAAAAAGAAGTAAAAGTTTCATTTCTTGCTTTTGGCGGAACACCTTTTTGTTGAATTAAATTAAATGAATTATCAATAACATTAAATTCAATTAAAGAATATCTATAATCACTATTATAAGATGAGTCATATGTATATAAATATATTATTTTATTATTTGGGTTTAAAATTGGATAAAATGCATCATAAATCATATTATGAAAAGTAATTTGTGAATTTTCTAAATTTATTTTTGCATATATGTTTTCTTGTAAGTTTTGTTTTGTTGATGGAAAAAGATAAAGTTCATTTTCAATTAATATTGATTTACATTTTGAAAAAAAATTATCTGATTTTTTTAATTCTTTTGTATCTAAATATATTTTTTCCCATATTGGAAATTGAGATGGATTTTGAATTGTTGTTGTATTATTAACTGGTGAATGATCTTTTTTTGATGTATTATTTGATGTTGAAATATTTGTTCTTTTTTTCATTTTTTTTAAAATATTTAAAGTAAAAAAATTTAAAAATTAAATATTTTTTTTTAAAATAAATATTTTTGTAAAAGTTTAATTTATTTATTTTATTTCATATTATGTATACAAGACCAAGAAAGTCCATTAAAAACATTAGTATTAGTAAATAAATTATTATTTGGATTTACAAAATCATTTGAATCATTATCATAATTATTTTTATTTTTTTCTTGTTTCCATTCTTTATATGATTTTTTAGTTAATACTTTAAATAATGCTTCTTTTTCTTCAATTCTGCCATTTAAATATTTTTTAGCTGCTTTTATAATTTCAAAAACTTTTTGATGTAATTTATCATAATATTCTCCTGCTTTTTTAAATTTATTATATGTTTTTAAATATAAATTTGCATAATTATTTAAAGTCTCAAAAAATTTTTTTGCTTCTTGTGGTATTTCTTTTTCATTTTCATTAGAAGGAATTTTAAAAATTGCATTTGTAACTTCAATTTTACATTTTTTAATTTCTTCTGATTTTTTTTTTAATTCTTCAATTTTTTGTTCAATTATTGCTTTTTCTACATTAAAAATAGCTTGCTCACTTGTATTTTCATTCTCCATATTCATAAATGAATGAATAATTTTATTATCACAATTAATATAATCTAAAACAGAATTTTTCATATCTTCAATATCTGTGCTTAAATTTTTTAATTCTAAAATTTTTTCTTTTGCTAATTCTTCTTCTTTAGATAAATTATTTTTAATAATTTTTGAACCTGGAATTTTCTGATTTAAATAACCTTGAGATTCAGATAATAATTGAAAATTTGGTCCATTATTCAATACATTCTCTTTTTCTTTTTGATCATATTGACTAGTTTGCTTTAAATTATTAAGATAATTATTTAATCCAAATACAATATTTTGATTTAATTTATTTGAAGGAACCATAATCCATTTTTTTTCTCCATATTGAAGTCTAAACATATTATCTTCATTTTCTTCTTCTTTTATTTCATTTAAAGTATCATTTAAAATTTTAGTTGTAGTCTGAGAATGATTAATAATATTTTGAATTGGATTTAATAATCCAATATAACCACCTAAATTTTGTACTATTTCTATATTTTTCCATATTTCTTTTGGTATAGATAAATTATAAGTTGTATATTGTTCTTCTTTATTAGATACTAATTTTTGAGGTAGATCAAATGAATCAATAAATTTATCTATTTCATTTTTATTTTCTAAATTACTAATTTTTGAAGTAAAAAATTTTGTCATTTCAGTTCTAAATTTTTCTATTTTACTTTTTATATTCCCAGGCATAATATTATTCAAAATTGATATTTTATTATAATAATCACTATCTTTTGGTGGTTGATTAGAACCAATATATAAATCAGGTGGTGGTAAAGTATCAATTCTAACTATTTCTTCAATTTTCTCATCTTTTAAATCAACTGTACCATCACGATATATATTTATATTTTTTTCATACATATCTTCACCTTCTTTTTGTTCTTTGTCTAAAAGACTTTCAAAAGATTTAAGATTAGTATAATAAGCAACTTCTTTAATTGTTTTTTGACATTCTTTTAAATGTCTCACTCCTAAAAATTGATAAGCTAAAGCATATTTAAATCTAGTACCAGTTCTATTAAATTCTTCCATCTCTTTTTCTTTTAATTTAAAATACATTTTTCCTTTAAAAAAAAAGTATCTATTTAATAAAAATTTCTTATAAACTTCATCACCATATTTATTAAGTGGTTCAGCATCACAATAATAATAACATTTACTATATAAACTACAAATTCCACTATAATTTTTAGCAACGTATTCAAAAGCTTTTTTTGATCTATCACCAATATCAATAAAAGTTAATTGTGCTTTAATTATTGATAAATTTTTACATAATAAAGCTGGATTTGGTGATAAATCATATGGTAATTGGGTATTTGGAATTTTAACATGTGCTTCTCTTTTTATAAGATCAAAAAGATAATATGCTTGTCTAAAATCTTTTATTGTTACTGCATCATTTGAATTTGTTCTTTCTAATTTTTTTAATCTAAATGAACCAATTACAAAATAACAAATTGCTAAATTAAATAATGAATTATAAAATTCAAATTCAATATTATTTGATTTCCATTGTTTATTTTTTAATGTATCATTCCATATAAATTCTATATCTACTCCTTTATTTTTATCTCCAAATGATATTTTTGATTTTAAAGCATATAAATTACTTATATATAATGTTAATACATTTCTTAACGTTTCAGCTTTTTCTAAAGTTTCACATACTTCTCCTTGAATTGTCATTACATTTCTAGTTTGTTGTAATTCTTCTATAAATGATATTATTTTTTCATCTGTTGATGATATTGTTTTTAAAAATTCTAATAAAGGTGTTTTAAGGTTTATTTGTTTTGGTATTTTAAATTTTGTTGGAATCATTTTTTTAATTTAATTATAGATTTTTTTAATTTATTTAATTTATACGAAAGAAATATTAATTTTTAGCTATTTTATAATCATTTTCAATAAATGAATTACTATTATAAAGAACATTTTTATATATATTTTGAAATCTTATTAATTATATTATTTAATTAAATTAAATTTTAAATAATTTTATTTTTAATTATTATTAAAAAAAAAATCTATTTATTTTGTTTTTTGTTTTATTATACTATTAAGGTTTTTATTTTCATATTTTTTTATAAAACAAAAAAAAATAAAATTCTTAAACTTATTATTGTTACTATTATTTTTTAAATATTAAATATTTTAATTCTTCGAAAAATATTTTTTATCTATTTTATTATTATTATAAAATCTTAATTTAAAAAAATAGAATGTTTTATATAAATAAATAATAAAAATTAAACATAATTTATATGAAAAGTTTATTCAATGATAGATAAAATACTTAATTTTTTCATATAATAATTTATTAATATAATTTCTAATATCAATGCAAATTTCATTAAATTTGATTTACCATAAAATCATTTTATTGAATTATATTTTTTTTTTTTCAATTTTTAAAATTATTATTTATTATTTTAATAAGCAATGGACCCAGATCCAAATATCATAAATGAACAAAAAGAAAATCAAGGAGAAAATGAAAATAAAATTGAAAATGAAATTAAAACAGAAGAAGAAAAAAAAAATGAAAATGTAGATCAAATTGATACAAATAAAAAAAATGAAAATATAGATCAAATTGATACAAATAAAAAAAATGAAAATGTAGAGCAAGTTGAAACAAATAAAAAAAATGAAAATGCAGATGAAAATCTAAATTCAACTCAACAAGAAGAAATTATGAAAAAATTATTTGAAGAAATAAATGAAAAATGTAAAAGTTTAGAATCATTAAAAGACGTAAGAGAAGTTATTAAAAGATATTTTGCTTTGGAAGAAAGTTCAATTAATGAAATTAAAAAATTGAACAATCAATATTTATTTTCTCAAATTTATAATTTATTATATGTACATTTTTTTGATGAAAAAGATCCAATAATTTTAAGAAAAAAAAGTTATTATGAAAGAGATGTTTTAAATTCATTTTTTCAATTTTATTTTACTCAAGATATTATTTCTATTATTAAAAGTATTTATTCTGGAGGTGATAAAAAAGAAATAAATAATAAAGATACTTTTGTTAAAATACAAACTTCAATTATTATACATGCAATTAATTTTGTTAAAAAAATTATTCAATTTGATACGGTTCCAATGTTTATTTTTTATCCTGTTAAAAATTTATTTCTTTCTAAAGTTGAAGAAATTTTAGTTCAAATTTACCAATTCAAAGTTGATATTGATCCATTTTTATCCACTAAAAAATTTGAATATTTAAAAAAACAATTTCAAGAATTGACTGATGGAAAAATTGAAATTTTTGATAAATCTTTTTTCACTCAAGAAGAAAAACTTTTATTTTTTAAAGTTTTAGTTTTAAGTAATTGGAAATATATTAATAATAGTGAAAATAATAAAAAAATTTTTTATAATAATCTTAAAAATTATATCACATTAATTGGATTAAAAGATATTTTTAATGATGTTGTTGGAGAATTTCAAAAAATTATTCAAATTCAAGATGGATTACAAATTAAAACTGATTTGGACAATATAAAAGAACAGATTTTAAATAAATTTGAAACAGAAGAAAAATATTTATTTTTTATAATGTCTTTTTCAATAATGTTAAATGGTCTTGCTCAAGTATTAAATCAACATAAGAATAAAGAAAATGATATGTCATTAATTCCAAAATTAAAATGTTCAGCAAAAGAAAGACAATTTTTAATTCATTTATTATTTACATTTAATGGAATTCAAATAAATTATTATTTAGAAAGTCACATTTATCAAGGATTATTAAAATCATATACTAAAGTTTTATATACTCCAAATTTTGAAAAAAAAGAATTCATTAGATTTCAAAAATTAATAACATTACTTACAAATTTAGCAAATAATAAACCTGATGACAATATAACATTAAATGATTTAGAAATAAATGTTTTATCCAATTTATTAGGTTTATTTATAAAACAAAAAAGTGAAATATTTGAAACATCTGATTATAAATTCCCAATAAATATTCCAATAAAATTTCAAAACTCATTAACATTATTACAGAGAAATGTAAAAAGTATTCATTCATTTATTAAATATGATATTAAACAATTATCATTACTTCCTGTAAGTCATAGAAAAACTTCAAGTCAAATATGTATTTTAATAGATGGAAAATTTTCAAATCAATATAATTTACCAACATTAAATTCATATTTTTATCAAAATATCAATTCAAATTGTGATTTCTATACTTATAAATGGCAAACACCAATTAATAATTCTGAAATATATTATAATAAAAAAGTTGCTAAATTTTATGGTAAATTACTTGCTTATATTATTACTTCAAGAACAATATTTAAATTTCAATGTATTAATTTAATTGGTTATTCTCTTGGATGTCATGTAATTAAACATTGTTTAATTGAATTAAATAAAATTTCTGCAAAAATTGATACTGATGATATTTTAAATGATGTTATTTTTATTGGAGGAGCTACTAATTTAAATATGGTAAAATTTCCTAATATTTTAAATAATATTGGTGGGAGAATTATTAATGTTTTTTCAGAAAGAGATATAATTTTAAAAGGATATAATGAAGAAAGTATGGGATTAAGAATGCTTGTTAATAATACTCCTTATAAAACTTCTCATTCTATTATTAATATTAATTTATCTCATAAAGAGATTACTCAATTTGATTATTTAATTCATCTTCCTAGGATTATTAATGAAGATATTATATTAGTTTAATGATTTATTATTAAATGATTTATTTATGGTGTTTTAATTTATTTAAAAAAAATAATTTTATTTAAAGAAATATTTAAAAAGATTAAATTTATTAAAACAAAATAAATTTCCTTTAAATTTAATTATAAATTTTAAAAAAAGAATTTTTGAAACCAAATAATAAAATATATATTATTTTGAATAAAGTTATTATTTCAATAAGTTTAAATTAAAATAATTATTCAATTAATAATTGTCTTTTCCATTATCAAATTTAATTTAATTTTATATTTTTTATTTTTAATTTTAAAAAATATTTTTGTAATTTATCACTTATGTCTTCAAAGGATGAAAAAAAAATAATAGTTAATTCCTCAGATATAAATAAATTTAAAGATATGCTTGATTCATTTAATAATGATTTAACTCAATTAAATAAAAAATTCCTTGTAATTTCAGAGTGTAATTTAAATATTATTTAACATTATAGATTTCAAAAATAAATTTGTTGATAAAATTTCAAATGAAGAATATTTATATGATGAAAAAATGTAAAATAAATTTATAAAATTATAGATTTGAAAAAGAGAAACATGAAATAAGAAATACATCTTCAAAAAAGAAAAAAAAACCAAAAAATCAATCATCAATTTTATCATTTACTTTAAATGGACCTTCAATTAATATTTCAGATAATGAATTAGAAAAAGATGATGAAAATTTTAATAAAAAAAATAAAAAAATAATAAAAGAATCTCAAACAAATAGTACTAATTTTAATACTTCAGATAAAATAGTTGAAATAAAAGATGATTCTGATATAAATAATAATAATAATAAAAATAATAAAAAAAATAATAAAGATAAGGATTATAATAAAATTAATGATAAAATAAATATAGAAGAAAATAATGAATCTTCAAAAGAAGAAAAAAATAATTTTAATCAAACATTATTTAATTATAAGGATTATAAACCAATTAAAAGAAAATATCCAGGAAAAGAAATTACTTTAAATAAAAAAATAAGAAATAATTCTGGAAATAATAATTGGATAAAAAAAGATAGTAAAGAAAGAATAAATGATAATAAAAATAATATTATTGAATTATTAAGTAATTCAAGTAAATCATCACCAGATCATTTTTCAAGTATTGAAGAAGAATTAAAACACATACCAAAAAATGACAAAAAATTATTAGATATAATAAAAGAAGATAATGAAACAAGTAAAAAAAAAATAAAAGAAAATGAAAAAAATTTAGAAATAAAAAAAATTCCAACTCCTTCTTCAGAATCATCAATTTCTTCATTAGAATTTAATTCAAGAGTACAAAGTAAAAATAAACAAAATAATTTTAATAATAATTTCCCACTTAATCCAATAAAAATTAATAATCCTTTAACAAAATATCAAGAATTTTTAATGTTTAAAAATCCAAACACAAACCAAATTATTGACAATGAAAAAGAAAAAATAAATTCAAAAATTCAACAAAGAAATATTTTAATTAATGATATTAATAATCAAATGGATAATTTAAGTAAAGAAGAATCAATTCATATAAATAATTCAAAAGAAAGTAATCAAAATGATTATAAATTAAATATTAAAACTTTAGAAGAACCAACTTATGATGAATTTTATAAATTAAAACATAATGATAATAAAAATAAAAGATCATTTCCTTCTAATAAAAATATCAAAATTAAAAAAAACAATAACACAAGTTTAATAGAAAATACTAGAAATAGAAAAGAAAGAGAGAAAATGAAAGGACATAAATGTGAACATTGTCAAAAATTTTATGAAATTATGGGAGAAAATGGTGATAAATTCTGTGAAGAATGTTCTAGACACAGAACTAATAATAATATTAATAATACTCCAAAAAGTTTTTATGATTTATCATTTTAAAAATTTATATTTTAATATTTTTATATATATTATGGGAAAATTAAATTAAAATTTTTGATTGAATATTGATTTTTATTAAAAAAAAAAGATTTTTTATATAATAGAGAAACAATAAATGAATTTTTTAATAAAAATTAATTGCTTTTATTAGAAAGAATACTCATACTCAGATTATGAAATTCCAAAATTATATTTTTCAAATTTAAATCAGGCCTTAAATCTTCTATTTTCAAATCATTTCCAGTTAATGGGCATTTCCCTCTTCTTCTAATCTCTTCTTCAATATTTTTTCTATCAAAAATATGACCATAAGGCGTTGACACTGGATCAATCATAAAGTCTCCTCCAATTGGACATATTAAATTTTGTTTTATTCTTTCTATTGGACCTATAGGATACTCATTTATTAAACTATAAGTTAATATATTATTATTATAATCCCAAGAAAAAAAATTAGAAATTGCTTCTCTAAAATAATCTGTAAATTCTAAGTTATCTGAAGATAAAATATTTGAACATTCTCTAATTATTTCTTCTTTCTGGCATGTTTTTTGAAAAATGTAATGTGTTTTTCCAAAATATTTAATTATTAGAATATTATTTTCTTTTTTATTTTCAAAAGAAACTATTAAGTCATAACCAAATTTATTAATATTTTTTAATTTGACAAATTCTGAATATGTTACTTTTACATTATATTTTGAACCATAAAAAAATATACTATCATTTAAATATTTTACTTTTTCCCTTAAAAAATGTTGTTGAAAATGTTGAGTTAATTTTTTAACTTTTTCATTATTTTTTTCACCAATTACCATAACATTTATAATATTTTGGGGATTAGATATAATACTATCAAATGTACATTGATGATTAGGATTAAATAATAATGATTGTCCACATTTTTCACAATTACCCATTAAAAAAATTTTAAATAATCATGAAAATATATTTTTTTAGAAAAAAAAAATTTTATCATCTTTTATAAATTATTAAAATATTAAATAAATAGTTTTCAAAATTAAATAAAATAATAAAAAATTTGTTTTAATATTTTTTATTTTAAATTTGATAAAATATATATAAATTATATCAAAAATTTAAATGATAGTTCTTAAGAGAAAATAGATTGGTTAAGAATTGATAATTCTAATGATGAATTGA
>JAEEGK010004595.1_pt1 | contig 33740 bp, 38 predicted proteins | sample 8958771 | NCBI WGS metagenome assembly JAEEGK01 (sample SAMN16246547, study PRJNA631951) | gut metagenome | biome: gut microbiome; feature: rumen; material: SC-attached | host: Bos | place: Iran: Karaj | collected 2018-10 | reverse complement strand
CTTCATCTTTTCCTGCGACGGTCAGATTAACGGTATTACCTGTCACGGTAAAGACAGTCTCCTTGCCATGTACCTTGCCGGAATAGGTGACGGATCCGTTCGCTTCGTTTTTGACCAGAATGGTATCAATATAATTGAATCCCCATCTGTGAAGCGTCGTAATATAGACGATACTGAAGCCTACCATCATGATAAGCAGTAAGATCACAAGAGTCCTGCGGTACCAATCCATCTCACGAAATCTTTTCAATTCCCCAAAGCCCTCCTTTTCAAAAGCAAGAATGAGTTTTCAAAAGCCGGTTTCACGGCGGTCATACACGGATATTATACCACTATTGGGACCGATCAGTGATTATGCCAGTCGGAAAAGGAAAGATCCTCGCCGATCACCGCATATGCTCCGCACAGGATCTCTTCATCAAAATGGTCGGAGCATTGGAAAGAGATCTCTCCGTCACCCAGTCCGATATATTCCGGAACGATATTTTCCAGAAAGCAGTCGAAATCAAACGCCGGATAAAACGACCTGAGCACGGTCTCGATATGTCCCTTGGGAATGGTTCCGTCATTGGGAGTTTCAAGATAAGGGGCAAGATTATACAATCCCACCCTTACAGGATTATAGATTTCGGCAATGTCCTCTTCATTGCCGTAAAAGAGCTTGTCTTCAATGAACAGTCTGTCGATCGTCATAAAATCCATTTCATAACTGTCCATATCGGTAAGAACATGCAGCAGGAATGTGCCATTGATATTATCAATGTTCTCTTCTATTCTATGCGCAAAGTTATTGAAGTAACTGTTCAGGAACGAGATAAGTTCATCATCGGAGCGTACTTCTCCGAGAATATCGCAGACAACGAGCCAGTCCCTGATCTCTTCAAGGGTATCGGTTATCTCAATCTGTGAATCCGTAAATGTACCTATATAACCGAGATTTATCGATCCCTCTACCTTCAGCCCATCCCCGTCTCTGTATATCCTGAGACCGGTACCCTGTCTGCTTTCTCCGGGCAGCGTTAATCTCGCCATGCATATCCCCCTGATCTGAATTCATCACATGACCTTTTTCCGGTATGCCAGATATCTCATCACCGCAGTGATGCCGGCCATGGACCACACGATGCCCACCGACCACCAGATACCCCACAGTCCGATAAAGGGGATACCGACGAGCAGAACGGGCACCACGAATCTTCCTATTACTTCCACTATACCATTAAGCAGTGCAAATATGGAATCTCCGAGTCCGTTCAACACGCCTCTTACCACATATATGAATCCCAGCATCACATAGAATATGCTCGTGATCCTGAGAGCCTTTGCTCCCATGGAGATGACGGGACCTTCCTTGACAAAGAGTCCGACTATTCCCTCGCTCGCAAGCTGCATGACCGGGAACATGATCAGCGAAAAGATCACCATGATCACGACGCTCTTGCGATATCCTTCCCTGACCCTGTCCATCTTCCTGGCGCCGTAGTTTTGTCCGGTAAAGGTGGAAAGCGCGGCTCCGAGGGTCTGGTAAGGCTGGTGGATTATCTGCTCTATCCTGCTCGTTGCGGCAAAGGCAGCCATCGTGGTCTTTCCGAACGAATTGACCACCTTCTGAAGAGCCATGCACGAGATCGCGATAAGTGAAAACTGCAGTGAAAGCGGGATCCCCAGCTTGATGACACTCAGCGTTATATCCTTATTGAACTTCAGATCCTCTTTGGAGAACTTAAAATACGGATTCTTCAGCATCGCATATCCGAGACATGTGATCCCTGATACAAACTGTGAGATGACAGTCGCTATTCCCGCTCCCCGCACGCTCATGTTAAATCCGCACACGAAAAGGAAATCCAGCCCCGTATTCAGAAGACACGAAAAGATCAGGAAAAAGAGGGGCGTCTTCGAATCCCCCAGTGCCCTGAGCATCGACGAAGCATAGTTATAGAGTGATACGAACACGATGCCGATGCACATGATCTTCATATACCCGACCGCATCCGCCATGATCTCCGCGGGAGTATCAAGCAGTTTCAGTACCGGCTCCGTCAAAAAGAATGCGACAGCTCCCACAACGAGCGGAAACGCCACCATGATATATCCCGTATTTACGATACAGCTCCTGACCGCAGCATCGTCCTTCCTTCCGAAATGCTGGGAGGTGATGATGCCTCCGCCCGTTCCGATACCGTTGCACAGCGCGAAAAAGAGAAATGTCACCGAAGTGGTGGCACCTATCGCAGCCAGCGCATCCGCGCCGACATACCGGCCGACTATGACCGAATCCACCAGGTTGTAGACCTGCTGGAACAGATTGCCTATGAGCATCGGGACGGAAAAGAGTAATATCAGCGATACAGGATTACCCTCCGTCATGAGCAGTACGCCCGATCCGTGTTTCTTTATTCTTTCACCTGACATGGCATTATATCTCCTGAATTCAGTAGATATACTATTCCTTTCGGGCGGACGTTTCATCATTAAATTTGTTGAAAAACATATCATTTTTTGACATGACAAAATTTGGTATATCTTATGACAGAAAAAAAGATGAAATAATCCGCGTTTCCATATAACATAAGATTGATGTTACATCAGAACCTGCAGACCACTTTTTAGAGAGGTACGTATAATGATTGATAAAGTATTGGTAATGAAAAACGCCACCATAGGCAGGACCATCGCGGTCAAATCGATAATCTCCGCAGGTCTTATAGTTCTTGCGGTCCTTCTTCCCCAGCTTGTCCACCTTGCTCTCGGACAGCCCGGAGGAGTCAGGTTCCTTCCCATGTACCTGCCCATACTTATAGGCGGATGCCTTCTGGGAACCAGATGGGCTCTTATGGTAGGAATCCTTTCACCCGTTGTAAGCTTCCTGCTCACTTCACTCGGAGGAGCACCCATGCCCGCAGCTCCCAGACTTCCCTTCATGATCCTCGAACTCGCCGTATTCGCGGCAATTTCCGGTCTCTTTACCAAGAAGATCGTATCAAACGGACTCTGGGCATTCCCCGCAGTATTTTGCGCGCAGGCAGCCGGAAGACTTGTTTTCCTCGGAGCCATCGCGCTCACACAGTCCTTCACAACATTTACCACAGGAATGATCCTGGGACAGATAGTTACCGGAATCCCCGGAATCATCATCCAGCTGGTTCTTGCTCCCGTTATAATGATCGGCCTTCGTGCCCTTCTGATCGCAGACAAAGAAAATGAGTGATATCGATATTGCAAAAGAAAACCTGCACGGACATTCCATATGTCTGTGCAGGCACGGTGAAATAATATTTGATGACGGAAAAGGGATCTCCCCGATGATGAAGTTCATTGCGGCAGACCGCGATCTACGCGGTTACTGTGCAGCGGATCTTATAGTCGGAAAGGCGGCCGCCATGCTCTTCGTAAAGGCAGGCATCGCGGAAGTCTACGGCGAGACCATGTCGGAAGCGGGAGCGGAATATTTAAGATCCCGCAATATCCCTTTCTCCTATGAAAAGCTCACGGACAGGATCATCAACCGAAAGGGCGACGGCATCTGTCCCATGGAGCAGACCGTATCGGATATCTCCGATCCCGAAGAAGGCTACACGGCACTGAAGCAGAAAATAGCCGAATTACAAAATACAGGCAAGTAAGAAAAAGTGTCACCGTCGGTGACACTTTTAATTTGCTCAAAAATCACCTGTGCATCATTTCCCAGGAAACACCCGCGACAAACAGCATGCTTACGATGACCGCTGCGGCCGCAGCGTGCTTTGATTTAAACAGCTTATCTATCTGCGGCTTTACCAGCTTGATGAAAACCGTAGCCATGATTCCGAAGATCAGGCTGCTCACCAGCGAGATGCGGTCCTGAAACGAAAGCGGCCAGCCTTCGTATGACCAGAGAATGCGGTGAAAGCCGTACTCCAGGATATACGAAGCCGTAAGCTCAACCCCCGATGCTATCAGAAAGCTTCCCAGGAATATCCCGAAAGGATTCTTTACCGTCCTCAGAACGAACATGAGCAGCAGCACCCCGAATCCGTATATCGGGCACATCGGAAGGTGAAGGACACCCCTGTCGAAATAGTATCCGTAGAGCAGCCACACACATACCATCTCATAGAGCCATCCGATGCACGAAGCCAGTGCAAAAAGAAGAATATATTCGGTTATGAACAGATATGCCTTCTTAAAACTCAAGCTTCAGCGTTCCTGACCTTTTCATTGATGTAATTCTCATAGCGCTGATTATGTGACCGGATCGCAGTGTCGGAATCCAGATATTCAATGAATTCTTCCCTGCCTACCCACTTATAATCAACCGTCTCGCCTTCCTGGAGAACGACACTGTTCTTATCGCAGCTGACATTCGCCACATACGAATAAAAGAGTGACCTGCTCGTATCCTTATAGAGAATGTTCACAAGCTCCATCGAATCCGGCTTAAGCCCCGTCTCTTCGAAAAGCTCTCTGTGAGCCGCCTGCAGAGGATTCTCCCCGCTTACGGCAGAGCCTCCCGCACTCGCTTCCCAGTATCCCGGATACACATCCTTTTCGTCGCTCCTTTTTGTGAGCAGGTATGTTCCGTCCTCGTGAAGCACAAGTATATCCACTACCAGGTGATATCTTCCCTCGGGAATATTCTTGTAATTACCGAATCCCCTTTCAAAGGTCTCTCCCGTCTTTTTTCCGTCACGGTCATACAGATCCCAGATCTCTGCCATTACATATCTCCGATCAACATATTCTATACGCAGCCCGTCCGCAGGTAACTCAGTTGGTCATACCGCTGAGCGAAGAAGCTTCGGTCCACTTCTTTCCGTCATAATCCTGCATGTACCAGTCAAACTCATCGTCGGTATCGATCATAACTTCGATATGATCCTTAACGATATCTATGTCATAAACATAACCTTTTCCGGTGAAGTGGATGCATCTTATTTCATCTGCGGTATATCCTTCAATCGGAATACTGATCGTACCCTCGCCGGAATTCATTGATACCTTGAAACCGTCGAGCCTTACCACCTTGGAATCTGCGGTTATAATGCTTATATATTCCGAAGAGCCGAGCTTTCCCGCGCTTAAGAGATGTCCGAGTCCGAGATAAGTATTCTCATCGCTCATATCATTCTTGGTCTCGAAATGAAGTGTGATGGTGTCACCGCTTACATAAGCACCCTCAAATCCGAGCATATTCTTGGAGCTGCAGGTATAAAGCTTATCTCCGTAATTCTTTCCGCAGCCCATGACGAGCATAAGACACAGGGTCAGAAGCGCTGTGATCTTCAGTACATTCTTTTTCATTTATTCTCCTCCCAAATCGCGGCCTTTTTTCCACGGCAACGTAGAACCATTATATCAGAAAATGAGCTATCCAACCAAAAGTAGGGAATCCGGAAATCCCCCACTTTTTCTCAGATCTCCTTCGATATCCGCCATGGCACACAACCGCACACCGGGATTACCATGGCCTCATCAGACATAAACTAAAAGGAGGAAATACTATGATATCTATAATCGGTGCTTCAATATTACTTCTTATCGCACTTCTCGAAACACTGCTCATATTCGGACTTCCGTTCGGAGAATTCACGATGGGAGGATATTACAAGGTCCTTCCGACCAAGTACAGAGTCCTCTCCGCCATATCGATCATCATCATGATCTTCGGAGCAATTATGATCCTCCAATGCGGCGGATATATGGGCAGATGGTTTCCCGCCAGGATGACCAGATATATCTGCTTCGGCTTCACGATCTTCTTCGGACTCAACGCGTTATTTAAGCACTATTCGGAAGGAAAAAAGGAAAGATGCGTCTCGACCCCAATCGCAATGATAGCGGCATCCCTCTTTTTCCTTACGATATTGGGTTCTTAAATATTCTTCCCCCTCCCGGGCTAAACTTCACGGAGCGAATGCCGATATACTATATGAGGTATATTCTCCTGAAATGGATTTCAGGAAAAAACGTATAAGCCGGCTTTATCAGGAAGGCCGGCAGATACACGGAGGTATCGGTATGAAGATCTGTGAAGCAAGGCCCACATACTATCAGAACAGGCGCGAACTCGTCGATCAGATGAGGGATCTTCACAAGCAGAAAGAAAACGCGGAAAGCGCATACCGCGTCACCGGAGACAGCAAATTCTCCGATCAGGCGGCATCGCTCGAGCTGTCCATAAAAGCCACCGATGAAGCCTTCAGGGAAAATCAGGCAGTTCTCGATTCGATCGCGGAACAGCATGCTGCCATATGGAACATGGAAGTGTCCAAACAGCAGGGCGATGCCATGAAGGAAGAGATGGAGAACATGGGCAAGATAATGACTGTTTTCCGCAGACTGGCCCATGGCGACACCGTTCCCCTCTCCGATGAAAAGAAGCTGGCAGAGTACGACGAGAAGATGTACACCATGGCCAAGAATATGCAGGCCATGGCCAGACAGCTGGAGAAAGAGCACGAAGACCACGATTCTCTCTGGGAGGACGAGGAAAAGAAGGAATATCCCGACCCCGGGGAGGTTGCGGACAATTCCGAATACACCGGACCTCTTCCCGATATCGAGATCCCCGATGTCGTGCCCGCCGAAGTCGCTGAGGTCCCGGACACAGGTCTGTAACCGCAAAGCCTACACCGCAATATAAATATAAGCCGATGACTGCCTTGGCAGCCACCGGCTTTTTTAGGGGAGTCAGTCTTCTGTTATTACGGTAGTATAAGTGGTGCTGTCAAAATCAAGATCCGAGGTATCCTCATCACCTTCGATGGCAAGATCTACCGAACCCGCTTCATAGTAGGCCTTTCCTGACAAACCGCTCTTAGCGTTCTCAACGGAAAATCCGCCATTCTTGATGTTTGTGATATTGAAGTAGGTATAGGGATTTGCCGGATCTTCAACGTGGACATAAAGACTTCCATCCTCACCGATCAGGTCAGTAACATCATCGGTAATATTCTTGTAGCTGAAGATGTATCTTCCGTCATCGGTGAGATCAAGGGAGCATTCATTGTTCAGATAGTCGAAAAACTCCTCCGCACCTATGGGCGTCTCGTTCCCGTCCTCATCAATGCTTACACCGCCGAAGCCCATGATTTCTTTACCGTCCTCATTATATACGGTATAGATTCCTTCTTCGCTCTGGATGACTTCAACTTCCTGTCTGCTTCCGTTTATCCACATATTGAGAGAGGTTCGGATCCCTCCCACATCATTGGCATAGCATACGCCTGCGCTACCGAGTGCTATTGTCGCTATTGCTACCGCCGCTGCTGCCGCACGGCTTATTCCGTGTACCTTCCTGAAATTCATTATCTTACCCTTTCCGCTTTCTTCCGGGATCTTGCACTTTTCCCGGAAATCCTCGGAGAGATGTAATTTACCGAAAGTATTCTGATATCTGTCTTTATTACTCATCTTCCCATCCCTCCAGCTTAGTCTTTAATATTCTGCGGCCGTTTAATAATCTTGTTTTTACGGTGTTTTCAGAGACTTTCAATATATCCGCGATCTCTTTTACCTTGTACTCCTCGTAGTAGAAGAGGTGAATGACTATTCGGTACTTTTCCGGTAATGCCAGGACTTCATCCATCAGCGATCTGTCAGACTTATCCTCAAATGTGAGCGAGTCCATATATTCTTCATAGGATGTTCTGTTCCTGTTCCAGAAAAGTCTCTTCGTGCTCTTTGCGGCGTTGATCGTAACCCTCAGCAGCCAGGCCTTTAAATGTTCCTCCGATTCGAACTCCTTATCCGTGTGGTATAGCCTTATCAGGGCATCCTGGACCGCATCCTCCGCATCCTGCTGCTGCCTGCATATATTAAATGCCGCAGCATAGAGTCTGTCCGAATATTTCGTATATATATTGTCAAAATCCATTGTCATCTGAAGTGCTCCGCGAAAGACGTCTTACACATATAATACGTTCGGGATACGAAAAAGGTTTTGTTTTACCAAAAAATTTTTATATTTTTTCGTTTTGTTGTCAATTCTCATAGTGTATTATTGAAGAAAGCCCGTTAAATGTCCCGAAAAGGAGGAAAATATGAGCAAGAGTTCACCTGTAAAGAAGATATTTACCGGAATCTGCGCACTCGCAGGTTGTGCGTTCTTCGCAAATGTTGCCGCTGTGGTGACATCAAGCCGCAGGAATGCCGAGAAGATAGAAAAGAACAAGAATGCCAACAACATGATGCATGGAATCATGCTCCAAAAAGACACCATTGAGATAAAACCCGATGTCGAAAATGCTTACCTTACCGTAGTATCCTCGGTTGCCGATATCGTCGTTCCGAGGCCCGAACACGATGTGATGAACGTTGATATCACATCGATCTGCGGTAAAGTAAATATCGACCTTCCCGCTGATGTTACCGTAAAGAGCGACAAGTCTGAGCGCTTTAATTATTCCCAGGAAGGACCCGAGGGTGCTCCCGTCATAAACCTGATCGTCAAGGGTTCACTGTCCTCATTTACCGTAAGCTTCGACGAACTTACCACGTAAGGTCTCTTTCACTGAGCTTAAGCAAGATCAAGACAGGCGCAGAATGCCGGCCAGCGGAGGGATCATGAGAGTAACCGTAAACCTTAACGACGAAGACTATATCGCATTCAACATCTCCCACCAGTTCGGAACGAAACAGGGCAGGGATACCATAATGGCAGGAAAAGTCCTGCATGTGATCCTGTGGATCGTGATCATCATCTTCATCTGCACCCTGGATTCAGGTCCCATACTCACCGTCATCGAGATCGCAGCGGTAACGGCTTTTTACGCATACCTGGTCTTTTCCTATGACAGCAGGATGAAAAAGAAGATCCGCAAAAAGATCGAACTGATGAAAAAAAACGCAAAGCTTCCCTACGAAACCGAAGCTACCATTGATCTTAACGATGACTGCATCATGGAATACACCCCTTCCACCACAAGAAGGATCGAGTGGAAGGATATCGAGCAGATCCGTACCGATGAAGAACATGTATACCTTGCTTTCAGCGCGATGCAGGCGCTTCTCATCCCCTTCCGCTGCGTGGGAGACGGGAAAGATCAGCTCTTAAGTCTCGTCCTTGCCAAGACCGGCCTTCAGTTAAACAAGTAATGGAAAGTACATTTGCGGGCATTCCCGTATCAGTTGAATATAAGAAAACATCCCGCCTTTCGATGACCTTCGATAAAGGCGGGACTCTTATTGTGACCGCACCGCTCCGTGCAACCGAAAGCGACATCCTCAGATTCTTAAACGACCACAGACGCTGGATAAGGATACACTATACCAAAGCAGTTGCCTTTGCCGAGGCCCATGAGGATATCAGGGTCGAAGAAGGCGGGCTCCTCCCCTACCTCGGCGAAAACCTCACCGTTCACATAGGAGGAAAGACCCGCACGACCAAAACGGAAAATGAGATCATCTTCCCCGAAGGAGCGGACGAAGAGGAATACATTAAGTGGCTCAAGAAGAAAGCAAAGGAATACCTTCCCGCAAAGCTTGCCCTTATAAGCGAAAGTACCGGCATCCCTTTCCGAAGGACAAGGATATCCGGCGCCAAAAAGAGCTGGGGGTCATGCTCCCCCGACGGAACGATCTCCCTTTCCTGGAGACTTATGATGTGCCCGCCCGAGGAGATAGATTACGTTATCGTACACGAGCTGTGTCACAGACTTCATATGGACCACTCCAAGGAATTCTGGGCCGAGGTCGAATCACGCATGCCCGATTACAAAAAAAGGAAGAAATGGCTCGACGCCAATTCCTTCCTGATGGACCTATTCGAGTGACCCGTCCGCACCTTTCCTGGGCGCAGACCGGTCACTTTTCTTGTATGGGAAATACGAATTCCGTCACGAACTCATGCCCGTAAGGCTTAGGCAGGCATTCCACGGACATATCCCCGCCGTATTTTAATGCAGCTTCCTTGGCATTCTTAAGTCCAAACCCATGCTCGAATTTATTCGCCTTGGAGGAGATAATGGTGTCTCCTACATATACCGGAGCATCGATACAGGGATTAGTCATGGATATCATGAAGAACTTCTCCGTCTTCTTGAAGTTCAGTTCTATGACCTTATATGAAGGATCGAGATCCACGAATCTTGCATCCGAGACCGCCTCTATGGCATTATCCAGGATATTTCCCAGGATCTTGCACATATCAACCGGCGAAAGATCGATATCCGTAATAACTCCCGAAACCTTTAAGGTTACCCCCGCTTTTTCCGCCTTGCTCTTTTTATCCGAGATTATCGCATCCGCGATGGTATCCCCGGTGTGGGCGCTGACATCCGCACTTTCTATCTGTTGCGTCATCTCACCCAGATATTCCTTCATCGCATCATAGTCTTTCTTTTCCAGGAGCATGGACAGAACCTGCATATTGTTCTTCATGTCATGCCTCATGGAACGGATCTTCTTATTCGCCTCCGCACTGGCTTCGAAGTATCTTGCTTCCGACTCCACCAGTTCTCCGTTCACGCGGTTTATCTCGAGCAGATCCTGTCTCTCCTTCCGGGCCGCCCTTATATAGAATATCATCGTGACAAAGGCAAGTGCCGAGAGCATGAATAACAGATACTGTGGCTTGTCAAGAATAAAGGGCTCTCTCTCCAGATCCACGATTGGAACAAATGCCGCGAAGATGTTGAGCACAAGGAAGAGTCCGAGGATGAGTGAAAGAGGAAGCGGCGAATCATCCTTCTTTTTGCGCATCCTGGCTATCAGGTAAAAGAGAACATACTCGAAGAGGATCGCAATGATATTATAACGGGAATAACGGAGTGAAACATACAGGTCGACCTGATCGGTGGACGAGTATATGATCTCCCTGAGTCCGCTGAGGAGCGAATTGATATCGGTCAGAATGTCCATCGACATGAAGACTATGAATATCCTCTTCCATCTCTTCTCTATCAGGTTCTTTCCGATGTAGATCATCAGAGTAATGGAAGTTACGACGAGCACGACGTCCGTCACAAGATTTATATTCTCACCGAAATCAAGCTCTACCAGGGAAAATCCGATCCCGTAAATAAGCCCGAAGACCAGCGCCACAATATAGGTGCGCCTCGTGTTTTTAAGCTTGTACCTGAGAACCTCCGCGATAAAGTAAACATTCAGAGGGGCATACAGTATCGCAGGCAGTATTATCGTGAATATGTACATCATCTTCCCGTTCTCCGTATGAATTCAAAAAGCCTCTGCTTTACATCCTGTGCGGCGCTTCTCGATACCGGAAGCATGTCACCGTTATCCATGTTCACATCGCCGCTTCCGAGCTTTGAAACCCTCGCAAGATTTATATAGTAGGAACGGTGGCACTTGAAGAAATCCTTCGACACGGCATCCACAAGCTTCATGCCCTCGGCGAACTTCATCCTCACCTCCGCACTGTCACCTGCGAAAACAAATCTTGTCGAATTATTTGCAGCCTCTATATAAACAAGCGAAGATATCGGACGGATGACTTCCTCACCGTCCACCCTCAGAACTATCTTCTCTTCAACCTTTATCCTGTTCTCGAGATCCTTTAAAGTCTCCCTGAGCTTCTCCCTGTCAACGGGCTTACCCAGGAACCTGAACGCACCGACCTCATAGCCGTCCATCGCCATCTCGGTATGGCTTGTCATGAAAATAATAGGGATATCCTTAGAATATGTCCTGATGACGCGGGCCGTCTCCATACCGTCCATTCCCTTCATCTCGATATCAAGGAATACGGCATCAAGAGCGAATCCCGTTTTGAAACTGTCTATGATCGCTTTTCCGTCGGAATAGTGAAAACAGCTCACCTCGCCCTTTCCGTAGAGCGAGGTGATCGTTTCATCTATCTGTCTTCTGAATATACTTTCGTCATCTACAATAGCTATACGCATGTAGTTATTCTATCACTTATCCGACAGTCTTACCATTATCAAGAGTGATGACCCTGGTGCCGTAAGAAGCGCACTTTTCGGAGTGAGTTACCTGAAGGATGGTCATGCCTTTCTCCTGATTGAGCTTCTTGAACAGCTCCATGATCTCAACTGTTGCCTTCGAATCAAGGTTACCTGTGGGCTCATCCGCAAGGATGACTGCGGGATTTCCGAGAAGTGCCCTTGCGATTGCAACTCTCTGCTGCTGGCCTCCGGAAAGAGTGTTGGGCATTGCCTTTCTCTTCTCGGTAAGTCCGGTGATATCAAGGATCTCATCAAGCTGCTTTTTAAGTTCGCTCTTCTTCTTGCCGTTTACGGTCTCGGGAAGGAGGATGTTGTCCTCAACATTGAGGTTCATTACCAGGTTGTAGAACTGGAATACGAATCCGAGCTTGTCGAGTCTGAGCTTGGAAAGCTTTGAATCCTTGAGAGCTCCGATGTCCTCTCCGCAGAGAGTGATCTTTCCTTCGAAATCCCTGTCGAGTCCTCCGATGAGGTACAGAAGGGTTGACTTACCGGATCCCGATGCACCCATGAGGGATACGAACTCTCCCTCTCCGACATACATGCTCGCCTCATCGAGGACACGGTTTAAATTGGTTCCTTTACCAAATGTCTTACTGACACTGTTTACTTCAATTACGGTATTCATATATTCATCTCCCTTATTATTCATACTTAAGCTGCTCGGACAGTTTCATCTTTCTCATGTTCTTGATCGGGAACAGTACCGTGAGTGCGAATACAAAGCACATGATCACCCAGAGGGTAATTACGGTCGAAAGATGTACCTCAACAGGCATATAGACATTGTCGGCAGCGTTGACGGCTTTCTCTATGACAATGGTAAGCAGCGATCCGAACGCACATCCCACGGTCGCCGAAGTGATCGAGGTAATGAGCATCTCGCCGAAAAGAATTCCCGAAAGGGTCCTCTTGGTCATCGATGTCGAGATCAGTACCGCACATTCCTTCTTTCTGCCTTCAAAACCGATAAGCTGGTTGGTGATCATACCGATGCAGGTCATTATGAGAGCCACTGCGATGACAACTATATAAACACGTTTTGACTGTGATGTTTCCTTTTCATTTTCCTCCGCAAGTTCCTGTAAGGTCTGAACCTTGCCTGCCGACTTTACCGCGTAGGTCTTGATCAGATCCCTGACCGCTTCGGGATCGTCAGCCTTGACGAGCATATATGAGGGATAATCGTGATAGATGCTCTTAAACTCATCCAGCGAGAAAAGGAAATCATTCTTCATGGACTCATAGGACTTGATCTTGAAGGTACCTGCGATGGTATATTCCTTCCTGATGGGGAACACGCCGGTAGGATCGAATGTGATCACAAGTGTATCACCTACCGAATATCCGTTTCTCTTTGCCCATCCGTTATCCACATAGATGGTTCCTTCCTCTACGCTTTCCGGAAGATCGTTGAAACCGTGGTAATATCTGTAACCGCCTTCGGGCAGTCCGAAGAACTGCGCGGCCATTTCCTTCTCTTCCTCACCGAAATAAACATATCCTACCTTGGAATATACAAACTCGGTATCGGTAACAGAATCAAGGTGGGGAACGAATGAAAGCTTCGATGCTTTGTCGGTCACGCTGACCACAACGTCGCTGTCATATATTCCCGCAGATGTGTAATCCATCAGCGATGATGCAAGTATATATATGATCATGCACATGGTTGCGGATGTTGCGCACAGAACTCCGCTCGAAACGGTGCTCTTTCTGGAGATGGCTTCCCTTGAAGCAAGTGTGAGCTTGCCCTTTTCGCCCTTTTCGGCGATCTTCGTTATCACATGTGTCACGCCCTTAAGTATGAGCGGGAAAAGGAAGGAAAGTGCGATAACCGCTGCGATAAGGCATATACCGCAGGCAACCATTCCTTTTCCGAAGATAAGAAGTACTAGTGCAAGAACCGCAAGTACGATTCCGGCGATGATCGTGGTCCTGCTGAACCTGTAAGCGGTGTCCCTGTTATCGAAGATGATGTCCCTGATCGATATCTTAAGCGCCTTCAGCACAGCCTTGAGAGGGATCAGGCACTCGATCAGTATCGCAACAATGACGACCGATGCGACAAGAACGGGTGAAAGCATGGGAACCGTAAGGTCGAGTGTTGTTCCGTCGGACGACTCCACATACAGAAGGATCTGGTACATGGGTTCCCTGATCCACATATAGAGAAGGATTCCGGGAACGCTTCCGAGTATCGCATATGTGACATTCTCGAATAAAAGAATGAGTGCGGTCATCCTCGAGCTTAATCCGAGGCTCCTGAGAGTTCCGATAAAGGACATCCTGTCCGCAACGATCCTTTCACAGATCGAGAATGTGATGAATATTACGAGAAGGAATGCCACTGCGAAAAGAATGAAGAGAAGTCCGAAGAGCTCATCGAGGATCTCATTCATCTCATCGGTCATTGCAAAACGCATGACATTGTCTTCACCGAATTCTTCCTTGAGCATTTCCTCTGCGGTATCAACCTGAGTGTCATCAACGATGTCGATCATAAGTCTTCCGGCAGAAGGCTTGCCGCACGAAAGAAGTTCCGCAGTCTCTGTACTGACAACGGCACTCTTTCCGCTGAAAAGGAAATTCTTCGCATCGGATACTACAACATCGTCAACGGAAAGAAGAACTTCATTTCCTGCATTATCGTGAACCTTGAGCGGGGTTCCGTACTCATATCCGATAGCGGATGCAAGCTGGTCCGTGATGATCACATGGTACTTGGGAATAAGAGTTGCATCGAGGAATCCGAACTTGTGAGCCGAAATGGTATCTACTCCGTAGATGTAGAAATCCTCAGTGGTAACATACGCATACTCACCCGGGATATCCGAATAGATGGTATCCGTAAAGTATGCCATGCTCATTGATTCACATTCCGGGAATCCTTCCGGAATCCTTTCCGCATCAAGGACGGACATATAAGCCGTAAGGTCGGTATCTCCGTATACCTCACTGAAGAGTCCGACCATCAGGTTCTTCATGCTCGAAGAAAGGTCGAAGCAGAACAGTGCGGAAAACGCACATACGAAGATCGAAAACATAACAAGCAGTGACCTTAAGGGTTTACCGAATATATTCTTTAGTGTTGTTTTAATTATCAATCCCATTTTCCTGACCCCCTTAATGCCATCTCGAGATGCGATCTTCGGGAGCTATGTACATTCCGTCTCCTTCTTTCACATCGTATGTTTCATAGAACGCGTCAACAGTTGATAGTATGGCATTTACTCTTATGACCGCGGGGCTGTGTTCGTCATATTCAAGCTGGTTCAAAAGTGCGGAATCCGCTCTCTTTTCACACCAGAGCTTGGCAAAATTCGTAAATAGCTTCTCTCTGTCTGCCTGAGTGCGTGCGAGTGAAGTTATGCACTCCATTGCACCGAGATCGGCATAGTTTTCCCCAAGCGTCTGCTCTCCGTCCACATGATAAACTCCGAAGACGGTGAAGTTATTCTCGAAATATGCCTCTGCTTTTTCATTCCTTGCATGAAGCGCATCCATATCCGCCGAGTCTATCCATGAAGGATCATATATGCCGTTTTCATCAAACAGGATACAGTTGCTGTCGAATGCATGTCCCATCTCGTGAGCGACGATCATTCCGAGTCCGCCGAGATTGGTGTAATAATCCTGGCCGAGATCAAAGATGGGCTTGGTCATGATCGCAACGGTAATGTTGATATTGTTGAGTGAAGGATCATAGCATGCATTGAAGATCTGCATCTGCATACCGACTTCATTCGGGTCACCGGGTTTTCCGATGCGCTCAAGCAGCCGGTCGGCCTTAAGTCTCTTATAAGAGAGCGTGAACTCAAAGTAATCGTTTCCTTTGATATTCCTGTATACCGAAGGATCTGTCCTTACGACATTCGAACCCGTTACATAGACGATGTTGTCGAGTTTGGTAAGAAGCCCGTTTCTCGTAGACTGACTGAGCCAGTCTGCATTTGAGATAAGAACCCTGTAGCCTTCCCTGATGTCATCGCACATAGAAATGAGTGCATCGTCCATCTCCTGTGAATAATACCTTTCCACATAAAGGGGATCTGTCTGCTCCATGAACGAAGACATGACCTCATCGAGAACAAGCTCATCCTTGGGCTTGTAATCAATATTTCTGTACTGCTCGAGCCGGTCGTATCCGTATACGATGAATCTCTTGTACTCATTAGCGAGCGCTTCCATCTTCCAGCACTTGAGGGCTTCGAGGTTTTCCTCCGTAACCACTGCATTAATCGCAGCGAGCTGTCCTTTATCATAAACACCGAATCTGTCGATGATCGCCGGATTGATTCCCATATCCTTCAGATACTTATCAAGATCCACGTTGGTAAGGATCTCTTTTGCCTCTGCGGGAGTCATGTGATCGAAATAAACATAGGGCATTGAGGCCTTGACGACATCCATATCGGTATCATTGTAGATGTCCATTGCGATGTATCCGAAGCTTGTTCCGATCTCATCGGCCTCTTCCTCATCGTGACCCATCTGCTGAAGAATGAGCGATCCCATATTCTTAAGAGAGTTCAGGGGACCGTATGTCTCATCGAGAGATTCGAAATCGGCATCCATGATACCCTTGTACGGTTCGAAAACAAGGATCGTGTCTCCGCCGGACAGATAATCGGCATCAGCCGCAATGTTGAAGATATTGGGAATGAAATAATCCTTGTCCAGTCTTGCATCCATTTCAAGGAATTCTTCTATTGTTGATATCTCATCGATCTCATGGAAAAGCGCATCGAGCTCTGCGGGAACACCCGAGTTTTCGAAATCATATGCGTAAAAAAGATCATATGCCTTCTTGATGATGTACTCCTCGCTTCCGACCTCATATCCGCTGCCGCCGGCAACTTCCGTGATGATCGATTTGACCTGTTCCTCCGTGAGTTTGGAATCAAATGCTCCTCCGGCTGCCATTTCGCCGTATCCGAATTCCGCATTTGCAAGGTCTTCTTCATTGATGAATCTGAAGAAATCATCCTGAGCTCTCGCGGGGGGAAGCTCGGCGACTTCAGTTTCTTCCGCGTCTTCGGGAAGTTCAACCCCGGCGCAGCCTGACAGAACGACGGACACAGCCATGAGCAGTGCTGCCATTCTCTTGAATCTTTTCATAGTTACCCTCCTATCCAAAATCTGATGATCACACTATACACTGCGCCAAATCCCCTGTGTAAAATCTGTGGCGAATTGCATATTTTGCGTGGTGAATTGAAAAAAATGCATCTTGAACATCCCAAAATGCAACTTGTACGGATTTCCCCACACGCTCATTTTAGCGGTGATATAGTCACATCATCAAACAGTTCACAGGAGGAACACACATTATGAAAAAGAAAATCGTAAAGGCACTCATCATCACATTCGCAGTGATCATCGTACTCGCAGCAGGCGGATCGTTATTCCTCGGAAATTACATCGCCGAACAGATCCTCTTACAGAATGCGGATAAAGATACACACGATAACAGCATAAAGCAGCTTGAACTCTGGGGATATGATACCGAAGCTTTCCTTGCTTCTTACGAAGGAACAGACATAACCGCTACAGCGGAAGACGGAAACGAAGTACCCGGAACATATTACGGATTCGGAAACGATAAATGCGTCATCCTCGTACACGGTGCAGGCGGAGACAGATACTGCGTAGCTCCCGTTGCAGAGAAGTATTTCGCTAACGGATACGACGTGATTGCGATCGACCAGAGAGGAAGCGGAGTAAATCCCGATGAGAACGTCACCTTCGGAATCAAAGAGCAGCTGGACGTTAAGGCAATGGTAGTAAAGGCAAGAACAGAACTCGGCTATGACACCGTCATCGTTCACGGACAGTCCATGGGCGGACAGACCACCGCTCTCTATGCAGCAAATGTAACTCCCGGAACCGCCGAAGCAGCCGACGCAGTCATCCTCGAGTGCCCCGTTCCCGGAATGGAGCTTATCCTTAAGGAAATGTTCGGAGACGGAGATACCGATTCCTTCACAGCAAAATATTTCGTCGGAACCAGCAAGCTCATGATGGGCATCAGATACGGCATCGATTATGACGACGGAGATACCATCGCACTTGCGTCAAATATCGAAATTCCCGCCCTTGTTATAGTCTCAGATCAGGATTCCGTATGTCTTCCCGACCAGGTTGAGCAGATTTATGATAATATATCTGTTGATGAGAAGGAGATAGTTCATTTTGACAGCGCACATATCGAGGGATGCATCGACTATCCCGAAAAGTATGAAGAAAGTGTTATGTCATTTCTTGAAAATGTACTGAACTAAGACAAAGAATGAAACTGAATCTGTACGAAGACGAAAATATTCAGGACGAGCACGTGGACGTATATTACTCAAATATGCGTCCCGTGATCAAGCAGATAATAGATACGGTCAATTCCGAAAGACCGGTACTCAGCGGAAAACCCGCGGATGAAGATCTCGATGACGGTGAAGAGATTATACTCGATCCAAAAGAGATCTATTATCTCGACCACATCGACAGAAAGCTGTTCGCATATACCGAAAACGGTGTGTACAGACTGATGAGCACACTGGCCACATGCGAAGATATGCTGTGGAATTACGGGTTCGTAAGGGTTTCGAAATCAAATCTGATCAATATATACAAGATCAGACAATTAAAGCCAGATGTGAATATGAAGGTATATGCATCCTTCGATAACGGCGAAAGGATATGCATCAACAGAAGTTATAAGAAGAGCTTCAATGAATACTTACAGAAAATGAGGAGGATGTCGAGATGAAAGATTTCATAAAGTCTTATCTGCTGGAACTGTGCTGTTCCTACACGATAGTCTCGGTCATCGGCGCCATTATCAATATTATCTTCGGTTACCAGACCAATAACGTAAATGTCGTGATGATGTTCATCTTCTGCAACATCGCGGTGTTCGTACTGTCGATTCACAAGCTTTTCGATGCATTCAGCCCTTTGGCAATGATCATAATCCAGTACGTAATAGCTCTCGGACTCTGCTTCCTGGTTATCTTCATCGCAAGCCTCATTATCGAGCCTGTTTCACCGAGAGGATGGTTCGAATTCTTCAGATCGTTCACCATCCCCTACATCATTGGTGCGGCTTTCTACTATTACAGGGTATTCAAAGAGACCAAAGAACAGGACGAAGTGATCAAGGAGATACAGAAAACATCCACGAATTGATGCTCTAATATATTCAATCCTTTATTTCCGTAATGATAGAGCATACATCTTCAAAAATGGATATTTCTTTCTTGTTCGAAATAAAATTATGCAATACAACTATCTCAATAAATACAGCTAAAAATAACACCAAATAAACCACATGATCCAATAAAGCGTCAATAAAATCCTTGCTGATTTCCTGATTATAGACTTGGATTTTAGCAATCGCTAATGCAGCAAATATAGTTAATATAGCTGTTAGAATAGGCATGACAACATTCATCAAAATCATTTGGCCAGCCTTACACACAGATAATTTCCCATATATGTAGTGAAGAAAGTTCTGCTTGTTATTCTCTTCCATCAATTCCTTATGTCTTCTCAAAAAGCAGGTCTTCCATGCCGTATAGTTTCTGCATGTGATTTTTCTTTTTTTATATGAACCTACATATTTATATACTTTATATTCATTCTTCCAGTTAAAAAAATAGGCATATCCTTCTTGCTTTTTCTTGAATTTTCTTTGCCTCCTAATATATCGATTGGCTATTCTTTTCCAGTAAAAATATTTCGTCTTCTTTATAGTCTTCTTTATAATATTGACTATGCGTTTAGATAGCCATTTAAGAAAACAAATCAGATGAAGTATTCCTTTTTTTATTTTTTCCATTATAGAAGTCAAAATACGGTTAATCTGTTTATTCATTTTTAAACACTATCTCAATTCTAATATCCAATATTATTATCCAATCCTACCGATACGCAATCAGAAAAAAGCGTCTTGAAATCACTGCCTTCGTCGGCACATCCAATCTCCATTCCGTGAACAATATAACGAGTACAAATCATTCACTGTCTGGCATGACATATTTATCTTTTAAAAAAGCTTTTATTCCATCCAAATAAGTTAGGCCATCAATATTTTTAGCCAATGCAGTTTGAAACTTCTCATCACCCTGTTCGTATAAGTAAATACAATCACTTCTAACGACAATGTTATACTCTTCGGACACCCGCTCACTAGGTCTGACATCAAGTAATGAAGGAGAAATCGACATGGTTCGATTCCAATGCTGAAGCGCATCACACACCAATGCAAAATACGTAAACGGATCCGATATTTTCGTCTTATACTTTTTCATTTTTTCATCTTTGAAATTCGAAGGATATAAATTATGAACAAATATAGCAAATAACGTGTTTTCAAACACGTGATCATAATTAGTTATATATTGTGCCACATAATCCTCGTTTTTTTGAGGGTTTGAAATAGAAAACAAAATATCTATAATTTTCCATTCTTTAGAATTCTTTTCTTTCTTTATTCCATCTCTCAAGAACTGAAACATTGCCGAAGCATATTCCATAGATGAAATACCATGATCATATTTGCTATGTTCCAGAGAATACTCCTCTGCTATTTGATCACATGGGCGGTTGAAATACTTAGTCACCTTTCTTTGGAATAATTTCTTTCCACAATCCCATTCAAATTGCTCCTCTCGTTTCTCATATGCAAAATTGTATTTAAACTCGCTTTCCCTCAACAGGATACTTTTCAAACACGCGTATTGATATGCGTATACTTTAATCAAAGCTCCCGCCTGTTCAATTTTACTATTATACTTTTCGTCTATTGAAGCAATCAATTTCCTCTTTTCTTCTTCAGAAGTAACGATCTCATTGACAATTTTAAAGTATCCATTTATCACATTTTCAATCAATTTTTCTGATATAGAATCTTCACATATATTGTTTATTTTTTTCTTTACAGATTCTAAATTTTGAAAATAAGAAAGACATTCTTCTTTTATCTCTTTTGTATATGAATTTTCCAACAGTCCATAAATTACAGAAGATAATTCTATACTTTTAGCAGCAAGCTCTGCTGAATTCATTGTGAATATATTATCCCAGCCATTAATGAACACATCGAATTTATTAGCATAGTATGGAGATTTAGTATCTTCCCCAGGAGTGATAAATTGTCTTAAAGATGTATATAAGTATTCATATATATCAAAATAGAAATCTAACATTTGCTTTTCGGACGTAATTCCAGCAAATCTTAGCCCCATGTCGGAATTTTGCACATATAACGATGCAAACTTAATACTAGCTTCATCCAATAAAGTGTCTGCCAGAAACTGTTTGTCTGACCGATCATAATTGACATAATATTCGAATTCAAAATCATCCGGGATAAAATCATCAAACAGTATAAGAGATGAGTCATGACATATCCTAGCAACTTCTGCGCACTCAGAAAACATCTTTGAAAATGCTAATTTTCTATCATTATTCTTTACATATGATACAAACGCTAATTCACCACTATTTTTATGTATTCCAATGACGATAACATTATTTTCGCCGATTATAGAAAGCAGGCCTTTCAAACACTTATTTGAATATATTTTCTCCAATTTGTGTGTGCCATTAACTAATGGAAAAATCTCCTCATCAACATCAACCTTTGACAGTTCTCCATTTTCCATAATGAATGAACATTTATTTATTTTTTTATGTAACTTACTATTATTTTCTACACATTCTCTAGAATAAGCTTTTACTAATTCCCACGTAAATATCCGAGACATTATCTCAAGTGTCCCAAAAAAAGATATTTGTTTTACTGCTATGTCCCTTCTTAAAGAAGCTTGAAAATCATTTTCTCTCTTGCCTAAGTCAGAAATAGACTTCCAAGCATTTTTTACATAATCTGTTCCTCCAAACAATTCTTGAACATATCCTACATCATGGTACAAACAGAAATATTTCCATTCACTTATAAAGTCTTTAACACAATCCAGCTTTGGTTGATTATGAGACGAATCACTTCTCTCATATCTATTATCTGAAACTATTTTTTTATAAAATTCAGAATTATAAAAGAAAACATAGATTCCTAATGCATATAGATTTACAACATGTGCAAAATGATCTCTAGATATATATTTCGATTTTTCACTCGCCCTATCATTTTGGTACTCCTCAAGCGTTATGACATCCTTTAGTGCAAAATAAGTTGGTGGAAAATTAGATTCATAACATAACCTGTGTATTATCCGTTCTGCATATTCGTATTGTTTATCAAAGGTTTGAGCTTTAAAATATTCAACAAACAAATTATCTCCAGGAAAAATCCTGTTGAATAATTTAAGATATATTCTCTTTACCTCCGGACGCTGAGGCTGTGGATTAGGATTATCAAACAATTCCCCTAATAAAGTTTTGTTCATCCTAAGCATAAGGTCCCTCCTAAAGTGTTTTAATCACAAAAATTTATAAATCACATATTTACCAAACTGTTTAGGAACCTCTTGTGTCTTTCCCATAAAAATATTGTATTCAGACTTTCGATGAGCCAACTTGTTTATCTGCATTATTTTATCAGTCCTTCTCAGAACTCGTTTCAGATCTTTCTTTTTCTTTAGAGGATCTTTTGTGTTTTTAAGTTTGTGTAAAAATTGGTCTAAACAATAAATGGACTTGGTTGTATATGAACTAGAATCAAGATTAAAATCATCTATACACATTTCGTGAGCTTCTTTTTGCTGATCGGTATACGTCGTCAATATACTAAAATACTCACCACGATTTTCGATAGTAGCCTTTGGTTTTCGAATACATTTTTTACAAGCAACCGAAAAAAGAAACCAAAAACATTCCTTATTCAATTTGCATATTTTTTCTCGATCTAAATTATCTTCTTCTTTAAATTCCTCATCAAACAAATGGCAAATCTTATTTTCTATCATAAAAAACAATACAGTGATATCATCACCATCTAAATTATTCAGATAATCAAATAATTCTTCTCTGCTTTTTTTATCAAGAGAATTTTTGTATATTTCGAATCGATTGAGTAATAATGTTGTAAATTTCTTTGAATCTATTCCTTTTTCATCCTCAAAAATCAGTTTTATTAACTCGATATATCCTTCACCACTAGTTAAATCATTTACAACATACTCAGATTTATCGTACTTTTCCTTGCGCATATTCACAGTCTCCTTAATGATTCGATATACATATTTCTTCAGTCTCCCCTCTTAAATATAATAGCATTTTTTAGCTATTTTTTACTATAATTTAGACAATTTGGACGGTTTTTATAAAATTTTTAGACTTTTTAACTCGTTTAATATACATATCCATAGTTTAAGTAAATCGTCTCTATCCGCTGAGTCGATATAAATTTTTCTCTTTCTGATATATACACAATAAAAAAACAAGAATTTTTATAATTCTTGCTCCATGTAAAACTCAAAAATATTCAAAATCTACATTTCATCCATTGTGTAATTATTTGTACCCTATATTGTTTACTATTCCAACCGATACATAGCCATCAAGAAGTGCCTTGAAATCACTGCCCTCATCGGCATATCCTGTCTCTACGCCGTGGACCATATAACGGACTCCACCGTTTTCAAGTTTTTCTATCTCATCATAATGATCCTTATAGAACATATAAGGAGATACGGTTCTGTCGTAAAGAACTCCCTTGCACTCTGATAACGGGCACTCGGGGAAATTAACATTGTGGATATGTCCCTCGGGAACGGGGACATTTATTATTTTGGAAAGAACTTCGTACAGATATTTATCAGTTACTTCATGATTTCCTTTGAAGCCTTCGGACACTGCGATGGGATGATAACCCTGGAATGCAGCTTCGAACGCTGCTCCCGCGGTTGCCGAATACTGGATATCGGAAGCCATGTTGTATCCCTTATTGATACCGGACATTACAACATCGGGCTTTTCGGGCATGACACTTAAACTTCCCACTCTGACACAATCGGCAGGCATTCCCGAACAGGAGAAAGCCTTTACACCCTCAACAGGATAATCCTTTACCGGATATACATCTATGGGATGTCTTAACGTAATACTGTGGCTCGCCGCACTTCTCTCAGTGGCTGGTGCCACAATCCATACTTCTCCAAACGAAGTAGCGACTCTTGCGAGTCGCTCAAGTCCGTCAGCATTTATTCCGTCATCATTGGTAAGCAGAATTCTCATACAGGGGATTCTTTCATTTATCAATCGGTGAATGTGGATTTAACTAAATTGCCGAAAACATACAGAGCAAATTCCTGCTTGCCGGTAATAGGATGATCATAGATATCAAAAGAATAACCGGCTCCCACATAATGTCCGCTGTCTTTGGGCACTTCAAAACAGCAGGCGGGAAGATCTTCCTTTACATCAACTCTGTACATATCATAGCATGCGATGATAACCCATACGGCTATAATGCATACGATGACGTTGAGAACTTTATGTCTTGAGAAAAATATACTTAAGCCTTTCATATCCGTGCCTCTTACAAAATTTATGTTCAAACATATTATAACATATACTAACTTCGGATTTTTATCTCCTCTACCAGTTCCTCGTCGGCCGGAAGCCACTTAACGGAATCAAGCTCATCCTTAGACAGCCACTTTGCGGATTCAGCTTCCTTCAGAACTAGTTCTCCGCTTATAACTTCAGCCCAGAAGCAATCCATGGACAGATGGAACTTCGGATAATCATATTCAAGTGTCTTGATAAGATCTCCTACTTTAATCTCAGCGGTAAGTTCCTCTCTTATCTCCCTTGCAAGTGCCTGCTGCGGAGTCTCATCCTTTTCAATCTTTCCTCCGGGGAATTCCCACCAGCCTTTGAACTCTCCGTAACCTCTTGCAGTTGCGAATATCTTCTCTCCGTCTCTGATAACCGCCGCCACAACTCTTACATACTTCAGGATATTTCCTTCTTCGGTAAAGATAACCTTCTTACCTTCCGATATTCCCTGATCAGCCAATACCGCCTCGGACACTTCAACATATTTCTCCGAAGAATCCGCTTCAGCCCTAAGCTTTAAAAGAGCCATCGGTTCCTTATGACCAGTTTCCTCACATCCAAAGTCGGCTTCAGTTATTTGTTCGACAAGATAAATCTTCATTACAACTCCAAACCATTATGCACTTACAATGTATTCGTAAATATCATCTCTGACCGGCTGGTCTAATACCCACTCTATTTCAACAGCAGATTTGTCGGTATTAGCCATTGTAAATTCTTCAGCCCGTCCGCTGGCACTCATCGATCCAAGATAATAAAATTCCTTGGAAATCTTATCATCTTTATTCTTTCTTACGAACAGTTCGACTCGAATGCCTCTTTCTCTGGCCTTTAGGAAATTCTGAACGTCTTCGGAATCCAAACTTCTTCCAGATTTCGAAATTGCGATCAGCATACGATTACTCACAAAATGGTCCTCGTATTTTGTTGTATCACTGATATCATCCGCTTTGTCATAATTGATAAATACGGGAAATGTTTTTGTCTTTTTATCGAATTTGTATCCTCCGATATTGAGCGGAACTTCATTACTTTCCCAATTTAACAATCTGCAAACATCTTCGTATGTATATTTCTGATACAATACGAAATCTGTGTTGCCATAGCAATCACTATAGTCTCTCTTATATCTGCTGATACCGAAATCAATTAACTCCGAAAGGATATTGTAAAAATCCGAATTTGTGAGCATGTCTAAAAACGACTTCGTGGGCTTATAATCATCCTCATCTTTTTCAATGAAGACACACTGTTCATAGGTTTTCTTATTTGAACCAGCAGGGAATTTGTTTGTCATCACATTGGCAATGTTTTCCTGCTGATCTTTGCTAATAGTCTTATTATATGATCTAAGATCTTCCGCTAATCCCCTGAACAGTCCGATTCTGGACATTCCTCCAGCATATGCCAATAGGCGCTTAAGCAACTGCAGTTCCTGAATTCTCTTTCCGTTTGCTAATTTCTTGGAGACAAATTCAATCACCTTCTCTTCGTCATCCGACAAACGAATCTTGTAATCAGGTTCATATTTCACAAGGAATTTGTAATAGGATCCAAGATTATTATTATCGAAAATTCTCAGAACATCCATTTCACCATAATTATCAAAATCTTTTAGTGCAGGAATTCTTCCGAGTTTGTTTTTTAGATTTGTGTAGTTTTCTCGAATCAGTTTTACATCGCTAAAATTAGCATTATCGACTGAAGCAAATATTCTCTTTCTGCTTATTTCATCAAAATGAATAGTCGAAACACCGGGAATAACTCGTCCGCCTTCCATAACAAAACGTCTGATGTTGTCCTTGTTATATGTACGATCACCGGATAGTGCGATAGGAATCATAAAGTTATTATTGTAGTTGCCAATAAAATCAAGAATAACTACATAATCCTTGCCTTCTGCTTTACGAAGTCCTCTTCCCAACTGTTGCACGAAAACTATCGGCGACTGCGTGGGGCGTAGCATAATTACCTGATTAACTTCGATTATATCCACACCTTCATTTAGTATTTCAACCGACAAAATATAATCCAGATGATTTGCATACTCCTGAAGAGAATCTGTATCCTTATCATTCGCAGCCAATCTTTCGAATGCCTGGGTTCTTTCTTCTTCAGATGCACTTCCATTAAGTGCAATAGTTCTGTAATACCTTCCTGTTGTAGGATTGATGGTGCGATTTAACTTTTCGGACAAAACCTCAGATTCTTTTATACTGCTGCAGAAAATAAGCCCCTTGACTCTATCCCCGCTAAACCCATAGTAATTAGCCTGTTCAACTATATGCTTTACTCTTTCATCACAAGTCAGAACGTTGAAATTTCTGTCTTTATCATCACCAATAATCGACAGATCCGTTATGCCAAAATAATGGAACGGGCATAGAAGGTTATCTTCCATAGCCTGCTGAAGTCTTATTTCATAGGCAATCTGATAATTGAAGAGCTCATATACATTTCTTCCCTCGATATTATCATCGCGTTTATCCGGGGTAGCAGTCATTCCAAGCCACAGTTTTGGCGTGAAATGCTTCATAACTTTCTGATAAGTATCTGCCGGAACATGGTGAGCTTCATCAAGACAAATCGCATCAAAATAATCTGATGCATACTGAAGCAGATGTTCGTCACGACTTAGCGTTTGAACTGTTGCAAATATATAATCCGCATCATAATCTCTGTATCCGGCACCGACAAGGCCCATTGATACAGACTTATTAAAGACTTTTTCGTATGATTTCTTGGATTGTCGTGCAAGTTGTCCACGGTGAACGAGGAATAGGACTCTCTTATATCCAAGTTCTCTCATTGCAAATGCAGATGCGTATGTTTTTCCTGTTCCGGTTGCAGAAATTAAAAGTGCTCTGTTTTCTCCGGCATCAATAATTTTTTTAAGATTAGTGATGAAGCCGACCTGCATGCTATTGGGCTGAAGCTTATATTTTTCAAGAGAGACCAGTTCTTCACTTTTAGCAATTTCTCTCTGATGCTTTATTATCTGATATCTTTCGCGATACTCAGAAATGAAATCATCATAACTTTCGGAATACTTCGAATCCCATAAACGATCAAATTCTGCAATTATATTCTTGGAGATTTCTCCTTCTGTGGTCGAAACTATCTTGGTGTTCCATTCATAATTCTGCCTAAGTGCATTTCCAGTCATGTTGGAACTGCCGATTATGATCCTGTATATCTCATCCTTTCTGAAAATATATCCTTTGGTGTGGAATCCCTCTCCGGAATTTTCAGAATCAAACATTCGAATTTCAATATTTTTCAGTGTGTGAAGTCTTTCCAATGCTTTGGGTTCACTGAAATTCAAGTAATTCGTAGTAAGAATCTTTCCGGGAATATTCTTTTTCTCAAGCTCTTTTAGAGTTTGTAAAAGTGGAGTGATGCCACTGAGCGTTATAAATGCAACACTGATCTTGAATTCATCGCATGACAAAAGTTCATCTTCTATAGATGAAAGAACTTTTTTACCTTCTTTGTAATTGTTGGAAACAAATTGAGGTCTGAATGCTTCTGAAGATACAACTGAACCATCAATAAATGCTGTTTCCAGTCCTTTTCGAAGATCCTCGATCATACCCTTTTTCCTTTTAATGTAAAAATGAAGGTAAATTAACCTTCATTTCTACATTATACTCTACCGAGCTGTATTTCTCCATTAAACATAAGCTTCTTCGAACTCAAATGCATTCTTATTTCCCGACTCATAAAAGGTCTTCTTTTTTCCGAAATGCCTGGGGAGGCTGTACATTGTGATGCACTCGAGGGTCTCAGAATTCAGTATGAAGCAGTAACCGTTGTAGGCTACGGCCTTGGCACCGTCTCCGGTTCTGTTCATCAGGAATTCCTTATCCAGTCTCCACTTGCAGTCCTCGTATCCGATGCCTCTGTATCTGGCAAGCTCCATGAGTCTTTCGGCTCTTTTTCTGCTGAGTCCCGCACTTTCCTTGGCACGGACGTAGCTGTGGCAGCTGTTTTCGGTGTATTCTTCGGTTGATTTTAATGATCTCATGTGGGACTCCTTTCCGGCTCATCGGCCTGTGACTTGTTTACTGAAGTAATTGTCGCATTTTCCATGTCCAAAATATGTCCCACAGACACACAAAAAGCCCGGAAGCATGAGCTTCCGGGCATCGTGTTGTCTATCGATATTCATTTATCCAAGGCTGCCTAGCACGTAGGACAGTACCACCACGACCACGCCGCAGCACATAAAGATGATGCCGGATCTGCGGGTCTTCTTTACGATTTCGGGCTTATCCCGGAATTCTTCCTTGGTGCACTGTTTGGGATTGACGGTCATCACCATTCCCAAGGCCATCATTGCCAGGCCGAACAAATATAGCATGTTGTTTCCTCCGATCATAGGATTTGAGCAAATCAAGCGTAACCTATAAAGGGGAGAAATTCAAGGCCGGTCCGTAGGCCCCTGTCAGGATGCGATCTGTCTGATGTCTACGACTATGATGTCATCGATCGCTACGCCGAATGCGGCGGATAATACCAGCAGGTTGTCGATCGTGGGCATTGCCGCCCCGTGCTGCCATTTGTATATTGCCTGAGGTGTGGCAAAACCGAAGATCTTCTGCAGGTCCCTTACGGTCATTCCTGCGGCCTCCCTCAGCTGGGTTATGTTTCTGCCTGTTCCGGTCATATCGATAACGGGGAAAGATTTTGTCATTTTCATTTTCTCCTTTTCTTAACGATATAAAAATACCGCTTATCCTGTATCACTGCGCAAGATAAGCGGTATCGGTCATCTGATCTATCCGGAGTTCCGGGTTATTTCGATGCGGGAAATTTCCGATGTCTGTTATCTTGCTGTAAATAATACGCGTACACATAGCGCTGCTTGCATGTGGGCAGTGCATAAGAGGTATGTTCTGTATTCATAAATCTTACAGAATAGTTAATCCGCATCGTTTTTTCCTTTCTTGGGCGAACCCAGTATTTTGTGAATCTTTTATGAACTATATCATACTTAAATTTAGTTGTCCATTATACCGGTGGTATAAAATCATATATATTCCACGCCGAGAGATTTCAGGACGGCGCGCATCTTACGGACCTTGTCTTCGGGGAAGCGTCTGCCGATGCATTCTTCGAGCATGAATACCCTGATGCCGGTTTTGGCAGCTCCCTTTGCCGTCGCCCCGACGCAGCCGCATTCATCCAGACCGCAAAGGACGACTTCCGTGTAGCCGGCAGCTTCCATATGGGTACGGAAGGTCTTGGAGGTATACGAATCGGAGCGGTTCTTTTCGAAGCAAAGATTGGAGACCACATCGAGGGTGGGGAAAAGCTCCGCGCCTTCTGTTCCTTTTATGGAAAAGCCGACGCCCCACATCCATTTGGGCAGAATGTGCTTGATATAGATGATGTCGTAGCCCTGTTCTTTATAGCGGGCAATGGCATTGTTCACATCCGCGACGAGTTTTCCGGTGTCGTAGGTGAACATGGGCTTTCTCTTTTCCCAGAGGTAGTCATTCTGCATGTCTATAACGATAAGGGCTTTCTTTTCCATGGTCTTCTCCCGGTTGATCGGTCTTTTTTCCCATATTATATAGCTTTTGGAAAGAAAAATGGTGAAATCACGATCTGTGACTTCACCATTTCGTACATCTTATTTCATCTGCTGGATCTTGTCGTTCATCTTCTTAGCTTCGGATCTGTAGAATCTCATGAAGCAGAACCAGATGATGAAGGCAACCGCGAGCTGGATCGCTGCGATGGCGATGCCCTGTCCGAGGGTTGCGCTTCCTCCTATCCATCCTACAGCAAAACCAACGATCGTGTAAATGATGCATCCGATTCCCATATGGACGAGGATCTTAACGGGCATCGGGAGGGTTTCGCTCCTGTAGACGAGGCTGGGAACTCCGAAGCCGAGACCTACGATGATACAGCCGATGACCATCTTGGTGAGGCGGTAGTTTTCAAGGCTGAAGTTCCCGCCGTATCCGATGTCGAAGATCACGCATACAAAACTGAAGATCGAAAGTGCCATTCCTATACTGATGACGATGCTCTTTAAGAGATCCTTAACTGTGTTATTCATATTCTGTCCTCCTTATAATCCGAGATATTTCTTAAATTTCGGCAGATATGTCCGGGATACGTAATCACTGCATCCGTTCTTGAGCTTCAGGAGCAGTGTACCGCTGAATCCTGCCTCAATGCTGTCCATAAAGGACAGGTTTACGAGCGTGGTCTTGGATATCTGCATGAACTGTGATCCGAGCTGGGCGCCCAGCTCATAGAGTCTCTTCTTCGAACGGTATTTATTCTTTTCCCCGTAGATCACGGTATCACCGTCCTCGACTCTTACCATATATATTTCCTTAGACTGCAGGACTACGATATCTTCTTCATTCTGCAGGGCAGTTATGGGAGCTTCACTTACCGAGAAGATGTCGATCATTCTCTGTATCTCCTCCGTTACCTTGTCCGTATGGATCACGGCATAGGGTTCCTTGTATTCGGGGGAAATATCAACGCTTACTTTCATTCCCGCTCTCCTTTCTTATCTCTAAGGGATGCATCCTTTTGATGATGTGATGATATAACATATCCGCAGCTTTGTCTCGTGATCGGCGGTAAGTGGCGAAAAATGATATGTGAAATGCAAAAAACGACGGACAATGTCCATCGTTTTCGCTTTATTTACGGTTATTAATTCTCGGTACGGTAGGGCTTGGGGTCATCGTACATATCGTAGAAGCCCCAGAAATGTGCGTCGGTCGGGCCTTCGGTATCTCCGAGATAGTATGCCGGATAGATGTAAACCCATTCGCCCTGTTTTACCTCGATCACGCCTTCATCTGTAAGATCCGGCTCCCTTTCATCCATGATCGAAATATAGTCATCCTCATCAGGTTCTTCGGGAAGAATATAGACGCGCCATTCAAGATCTTCATTATAATCATTTCCGAAATACAGGTTTCCGTTATAGGTGCATTCGCACTTGAATCCGTCAATCTCCGCCTCGGGATACGAAACGGTGAACAGAATCTCGTTGGAGGGATCCACATATTGGAATATGTTGAAGACCAGCTCCACTTTGATACCGCGGTTATATTTTCCGCAGATCTCTATCACCTCATTGAGGGGATCGGCGTCCGGGTTATCCGTATAATACAGCCTGTGCTGCTCTCCTTCTTCATCATAGAAAGCGAAGCCATAGGAATCGCATTCGCATCCGTTATAATCGTATTCGCCGCATTGGTCGCTCTGCATCCAGTTTCTGCAGAATTCGTAGATCACGATATAGTCGTCCTTATCTAAGGTCTCCTGCGATGTAAACGATCCGGAAATGTTATAATTGATACTCTTTTCTATAGTTCCGTCATAGTAGACCGTATATAAGTCGCCGCTCCAGTATTCATCGGTAGCACACACAAGGCCATTGCTCGAATGACTGTAGCAAAACATCGGACCGTCAAGCTGTATGAGTCTTTCGTATTCTTCATCCGAAAGTTTATATTCCGTTTTTATCATTTTCCCCCCGCATCCGGTCATAAGCATAAGTGCTGCGATCATCAGGATTATTTTTTTCATAATGTTCTCCCGGGCGGACGATCCGCCCTCTCCTTACAATTATACAGACGTATGCACGGGGCGGGAAGTCACATAATTGCCCAATAAAGGCATAAAAACACCCGGGAGGGATTCCCGGGTGGTGATCACATTATCTTATCCTCTATCATTCCACGAACAGTTTAAGCGCGTCCATGAAATCGTTCGTTATCCATTCACTTCATCAGCCACTTCCATGCAGGAACAACATCCACATGAATATTGTTATATTCAATCTCGGTTTCTTCACTGTTCGTGATAAGAAGAAATCTCGTATCAGGAAGGTGATTTTGAAGCTTATCGAATGCATTCAATTCTCTTTCTTTTGTACTCACATCATTCGAAATGCTGTAGCTGACCTGTATTGCCAGTTTTTCCTCCGGAACATAGAAGTCAATCTCTACATTGCTTTCGAAATAGTAAACATTTCCGGCACCGAAGCGTCTGATCAATTCTATGGCTACCAGATTCTCCAGCTGAGCGGTATCGGAATCCATAGTGAGAAGGCCTAAAAGTCCGGTGTCCATAAAATAGTATTTTGGAGAGGTTTCCTTTTCAACAAGTTTTGCCGCATAATTCTGTACAGCAAAAAGCAGATAGGAGTCCATCATATATCCGACATAGTTGATAACGGTCTGTTTTCCGATCGCGGTTCCCGAGCTTTTCAGAATATTGGTCAGTCTGCTGTATGATATTGGCTTCATTACGGATTCGGCGATTTTTTTCAGGATCAGTCTGACGGCAAAATCGTTGGATATATTGTTTCTTGCCAGGATGTCTCCTATATAGATGGTCTGATATATATTATTCAGATAATCCCGCTTTTTCTGAATATCAACCAGTTCGGGGAATGCACCGTATTTAACATATTGCTCGTAGCATTTGCTGATATCTGCTTTGTCCAAAGTGCTCAGAACCTGATGATAATCTTTGTTTCTGCCCAGTGCATTCAGATACTCTGTGAAATTATATGGGAATACCTGAACAACCATAAAACGTCCACCCAGAGTGGATGCAATCTCATGACTCAGCATCTTACTGTTGCTTCCGGTAATATTTACCCTGTATTTCATATCAGCGAGTCGTCTGACAAACTTCTCCCATCCTGAGACATTCTGGATCTCATCCAGAAATACATAAGGCTTTTTACCTTCTCCGGACATTTCAAGTCCTATCTCAAGGATCACGTTCAGATCTTCAGCACTGACTTCCAATAAACGCTCATCTTCAAAATTCACATAAAGAATCTCATTGAGAGAGATCCCTGAATCGGTCAGATTTCGGATCTGCTGATACATCATATATGATTTTCCGGTTCGCCTTATTCCGACAAAACAGTAATTTATGTTCTCTTCCAACACAACATCCCGTCTGATCATCGGATTGCTCAGATATTCTTCTTTTTGATCAATTATTACCTGTTTCAGAATGTCTCTGTTCATATAATCCTCCGTTCGAAAGAGTATATTGTCTTGTCCGCAAGACAATATTACCTTATTTTTGTCTTGTGTGCAAGACAATATTGACCTGTTTTTGTCTTATTCACAAGACAAGCACTCGATTCAGGCATAAAAATACCCGGGAGAGGTGTCTCCCGGGATTCTTCATCATTTCCTCCTTTTATTCCGGTTTTACAAAGCAATAGATCTTTTTCGAATTCGAATCATATAAGATCACCAAAATTTTATTATTTCGTTCTCTGGTGAATACATATAA
>JAEEGK010004594.1_pt1 | contig 33750 bp, 28 predicted proteins | sample 8958771 | NCBI WGS metagenome assembly JAEEGK01 (sample SAMN16246547, study PRJNA631951) | gut metagenome | biome: gut microbiome; feature: rumen; material: SC-attached | host: Bos | place: Iran: Karaj | collected 2018-10 | reverse complement strand
ATTCAAATATGGAAGAAGACCGGAAGGCCGCACTCCTGAAAGATGCTCTTGCATATCTGGATGGGAAGGGTTATTTCTCTTTCAGGCTTCACTCGTTGAGGAGTAGGTAAATACCTGTTTATCGGTCTCCCGGTTCTACAGTCCGACAGAAAAATGCTCCTAATGTCCCAAAGAGTGGGACGGTAGGAGCAAATACACCCCCTAAACGCTTCTAATGTCCCACCTTGAGGGACGATAGGCGCACTCTGCCAGTAGTAAGACACAAAAAAGACAGCGCCAAAGCTGTCTTTTTCCGTGCCTCGTGCGGTGACACAAATTCTAAATCGAGCTAAATCCAACTAAATGTAGATGAATTGTAAATCAGTAATTTATACGATTATTGATTTAATGGATTCCTAATCCGTGGGGCGGAAATTAGGTTTTGTGGGGCAAAGTTTGTATATTTGCCCCACGGACAATAAACGCTGCTGCGTATGGAAAAGATTATCATAGTTTGGAGATTCAAGGAAGGGGAGAAGAAGGCCAGGCTTCGCTTCCGTCTCCGGGAGGGAAGGGCTGTGGACGTTTTCCACAAGAGCAATATCATGGCTACGGTATCGGACTTGGACAAGTTTGAGGTGAACGGTGAGCTCAAGCCGCGCGTAACCATCTACAACAAGGATCTTTTCGAGGACATCCAGAACGAAAAGGCGCTCATCAAAAAGGCTTATAAGCAGATGGTCGATAAAGGAACCAGCATCACCAGCGCCAATCTGGAAGCCGAAATTCTGTCCCTGGCTACGCCGGCCGTGCATCTCCCGGCCAAGGATAAGACCCTGGTGGCCCGCCTTTCCCGTTTTGTGGAGGAAGGTTACCGGGACGGTGTCTTTGGGCTAAGCCGTCTCAAGCACTATCGCGGCTCCGTCGGCAAATTGTCCAGATATCTGCGCATTCATCGGAAGAGCGCGCTGCCTTTCGAGGATTTTACTGCCGATATGTTAATGGATTACCGCATATTCCTTTTCGAAGAATACGAGTATGTGGATAAGTATCCGGCGGTCTATAAGGAGATGAAGAGCCGTGATATCCCCACAGAGCGGCGTAAAGGCAATACGATTGTGGGGGAAATGAAGTTCTTGCGCACCTTCTTTGCCGAGTTGGAGGATAAAGACGAAATAGGCAAGTCTCCTTTCCGGAAACTTGGTGCTGAAAGGCGCAAGATTGTGATGAAGACCACGTACGATGACCCTGTTTTCTTGCGCAAAGAGGAACTGCAGAAGGTTATGGCGGCCGAAGTACCGGATTCTCTGAAGGAGACCAAGGACGCGTTCGTGCTTCACTGCGCCATCGGTTTCCGTATCGGCGATTTCCAGCGTATGATGATGGACAATGTGAGTGTTTCGCCTGACGGGATACCTTATATCCATTATCTGCCACAGAAGACAAAAACCCGGCAGAGCGACAATCACGAGATTGAAACTCCGTTGATGCGCTTTGCCCTGGATATCATCAAGCGGACGGAGTTCAATCTGCCGATACTTCGCTACCCCTCTGGGAAGAGTGGATACAACAAGAAAATCAAGAAACTGCTGGAAGCGGTAGGCATTGACCGAAAGGTGGCCGTCTTTGACGAGGCTGCCGGCGAAAACAAGTACGTGCCGCTCTATGAAGTGGGAAGCAGCAAACTGGCCCGCAAGACGCACGTAGACCTGATGAACAAGGTCCAGGTGAATATGTATGCTGCTGGCCTGCACCGCGAAGGCAGTAAAGCCGTGAAGCGCTATACTATGATGGAACTTAAAGACCGCTTTGCCTTAATGTGTGTCGCGTTTGGAGCTGAACAGTATAAAGTTGACCAAAACTTGGATATTATCCATTAAGACGAACGAGCGAACAATGGTGTAAGTCTCTGACTGTCAGATAGTCTGCGGTTTGCCCGGGACGAATCTTGTTAAAAATCTTGTTAAAAACTTGTAAAAATCCCTTTTTATTCGCCGCCGTTTTTAACAAGATATACCGTTGCAGAAGAAGCCCCTTCTTTCACAATTCTACCGGCATCAATTAATGCCTGTAGTTGCTGACGAATCTTGTATCTGGATATCTCAGGACCAATGCGTTTACTGATTTCAGAGATAGAGCACTTCTTATAAGTACGGATATCCTCATAAATCAGCTCTCTTAAGCGGTGTGGCTCAATTATCTTCAAGTCAGGTTTGCGCTGAAAGTTGGATGACCGTATCACCTGGGGGTTGATATAGTACTCCGTCCCACGGGTCTTTCCTTTCGTAAGTACTATCCTCTGATTAATTAACTTATCCAGCCAAGCCCGAGTAGCGTGATCTCCCTTAAGGTCTAGGGCTTTAGCAAATTCCGTAGCCGTCATTGAGTGGTTTTGCGCAATCAGTCCAAGGGCGATTCGTTCTTTCCGCGAGAGAGAATACTGCTCGGATACTCTCCTGATCATTCCAATGATACCCGGATTGTTAATCAGTTTCTTGACGGAGACAATAACTCTATCATCTCCTTCTCTCGGCTCCGGAACGGCTTTCCCGTTCATCAGTTGTTCTTCGTACATAACATCATATCCTGAACCCTCCTTCTCCATCATTTTTAAATCGTTGACGACCTTGCACAAGTGGTCATTTCGACGTATGGAACTGTGAAGAATATTCTGAGGGGTCACACCGATGGGAAGGTTGCCGGGATTGTGGATTTCCAAACGATCGGGGTAAAGATTTATGAAAATGTCCCCAGCTGTTGTATAGGGCTTGTGGACAATGGCATTGGTGACGAGCTCTCTTACAATCTTTTCACTGTAATTAGGAATGAAATCCCTAAATAATCCGTCAGCCACTTCTATTCCTTCTTTCCAATCAGGAATCTGAGTCCAAATAGCGTCTATGAGTTCCTGGGGATTCAAGGAATAATCGTCCCATGCTATCTTGTTCACCTTGTTGCCGTTCTCATCATACTTAATGAATTGAATAGCAGGAGAGTATTTTATTTTTGCACGATCGTTGCGCTTCCCAATCCACAATACACCCAAATTAGTCAAAAACTCACCCTCGGTAAAAAGATAGTAGTCCAATAACTCATCATCGGCCATTTCTTTAACGAAGTTGCTGACTCTATCAGAGGATCTGATTCCAATAAGGAAGTCTTGGCGTTTCTTTTCATCATATTCAGTCCGAGGCACGCGAGTTGCCTTGGTCTCCCAAATATATGAAGGTTTGTCGGTCAGCAAGTGAAGCAGTTGATCCGGAAGAAGCGGGCGTGATTCATCGCCAATTCGGATATAGTACTTACCGTCAGTTGTTCCGGCGATAGTAGACCTGCTGGGATATACTCGCAAGAGAATAAACTCACCGCCATTTTCGGCTGTTTTCGGATCGGCCGTGACGAAGGTGTTAACGGTAAGTTGGGAAATGCGTAATGAAACCTTACCCGGTAATTCCTCTGGAATTATCTGTTTAGGCGGAGGAAGTGAACAACCGTCTTCAATACCGATATAAATATCCCCTCCTTTAGATGTGTTGGCAAAAGCCACGGCATCCTTGGCCAACTCATCAAAATCTGCCGTTTTTCCAACGACGGTTTTTAAAGACTTATTGTCGAAATAATTATTCTCGCTTCTCATAATAATTACCTGGGTCTGATTCCCAATCACAGGGCGCTATGCAAATATATACAAACGACAGGAACTATGCAAGAATGAAAAATGTAATGCTCATAGAAGTGTTTAAAAGGGCAGAGGTTGGTATCAGAGTAACGGAGCAAGGTGTCACACCTACTATCAGACCTGGTGTCAGACCTAAAGGGAAATAATCTGGAAAAGAATGCGATGCCCAGGATACGCCCAATGACCCGAATCAAAAGTATGTGAAGGTCTAGCAAACTGGCCCTCGGTGCTCAAATTCAAAGTGAACGGTTTCCTTATACTTGCGGGAGACAGGCAATTCCCTCCCAGCAGCGGAAACCAGGTCTGGAGAGATTAGGGAAGTCGAGTTCACATTGACCAAGTAAGACCTGTGAATACGTAGGAACTCTTCTCCAAGCAGGTTCTCCCATTGCCCGATACCGGTCCTATTGCGATAGGACTCCCCAGAAAGGGTAACAATGCGTACCTCCGTATCGTTGGATTCAACATATGCAATTTCGGTCAGTGGTAGCGTCACACTTTTGCGCTCTGAATAGAATGTGATGGTCCGGCCTTTTGCTTTTAACCGTTTTGAAATCCACTTTGCCCAGAAATAATCGCCGATGGAAAGCGTTGTGAGAATGAGCCCCAGGAACGCCGGATTGATGAGCATGGGAGATATGTCCTTTTGGCTCTGGTAAAACCCATCTTTGGTCAGGGATGTCCATATGCCGAAATGCAGAATTACAATCAGCAAGATGACGGAAGTCATTACGGCCAGCGACAGATAGAATTTGTCCATCGGCTTTCGTGCTTTAGGCATCCAAAATTCCAGGACAAGAGCGCAGGGGCAGAACATAAGGGCGATGAGCACGGCCTGGGCCAAGGAATAGTCCAGGCTGACGAGGATAACAGCCAGAATGGTAATAGCTAAAGGCCAGTATGCAATGCGCAAAAGAGTTCTCATTCCTCCACAAAAATAGGCAAAAACACGCGTGTGTGCAAGCCGTGTGGCCCTGTTGTGGGTTTTGACAAGTCAACGTTGGGATTCAACTTTGGAGAATAGTGGCAGAACGCCGTACCTTTGCATCAAACCAAAAACGTTTTGCCATGAAAGAAGAAATCTATTACGTTGTGGACTCTCTGGGTGTATCTCAACCGGAGGTTATCGAGAAGGCTAGCGAGCCTATCACCAATCTTTTTGTAGAGGGTGGCCTTGCTGGCATGATTGCCATCACCGTGCTGCTTATCTGCCTGTTCCTTGCGGCCTGGAAAGCCCCCAAATGGGTGAAAGAAATCGGTTTGGGCGCATTGGTCGTTGGCATCTTTTGGTCCCTGCGTGGCCTTTCCCAAATGCTGGGTGTCCTTCAGATGTTTGGAGATGTAAGTCCTGCAGTCATCTGTGGGGGCCTAAAGGTGACACTGATTTCCACCTCCTACGGACTCATAGTCTATTTCATCTCGCTTATAATCAGGGTGGTCCAGAAGCCGAGGATATAAGGCGCAAGGCATAGAGACAGGAGCATTATTAGACGAAACTGCCCTCATCTCATAGGGTGGAGGTGGTTAATTCCGGCGGCTTGTTCGGCGATGCACGTCCGGAGAATTTCCCCACAAAGAATGCCTACAGGAACCCGCTCGTGGCCGAAGGAATGAGGGTCCTTGGCTTTGTGAACAAGTTCAACCGTGGCATCAAGCGTGTACGGGAGCAGCTGGAGGCCAACGGCAGTCCGGCCGCTATCTATAGGATAGACCAACTGACTCATTTTGAGGCGATTGTTTATTCTGCCGATCCCTTGGAAAACCCGGCGGTAAAAGCCATGGCAGGACAAGTTACTGACCAAGCTACCATACAAGTTACAGGACAAGTTACAGGACAAGCTATAGGACAAGTCCAAAGGCTGGTTTCTGTGATCGGGAGAAAGGAAGTATCTGCAAAGGAGTTGATGGATAAGATAGGGCTTAAGGGTAGAGATAATTTCTTGAATATGTACCTCTTGCCGGCTTTGGAAGGTGGCTTTATTGAACAGACCCATCCAGACAAACCTCGCCATCCCAACCAAAAATACAGGCTGACGGCCAAAGGCAAGTCCCTTCTATAATTTGCCATAAGTATCTTTTTTAACCTACATGTGGCAAAATATGAATAACAAGAGCACAGAAATATACGAGCAGGAGTACCGTCAGAAAGAAGTACGCTATGTCTGGACGGCACGGATTGCACTACTTCTATCCTTCGTTTTTGTCGGGATTGCGACCCTGTTCCCTGCTGGCTCTGTTCTATGGAATGTTGCCATTTGGGCTGGTGCCGTTTTCTTTCTCATTATGTGGGGCGCCTCTTCATCTGGTGTTCCCATGGCCGATACGAAAAAAAGTAGTGACATTTTTGACACTATCGACACTTTCAAGAGGGTCGTCAAAATGTCAGAAATGTCAAAAATATCACTGTTGGTGCGGATAGCAGACTTTTCGATGAAAAAGAAAAGTATAACTCAATAGACTTTGCGGGGCTAAGTCTTTGAGTTCAGGGAAGACAAATTAAAAGAAAATAGTTGCACAGTTAAAAAATTGCGGATAGCCCTTTTTGGATTGCGGCGTAATATTACTCTAGAAATGGCGGGATGTTTACCAAATGTTTACCAAGTAAAGAAAAATACGCCTTCTAGCGTACTAGAAGGCGTATCAGGGTGCCTCGGGCGGGAATCGAACCCGCACGGCCTTTTCGGGCCAAGGGATTTTAAGTCCCTCGTGTCTACCATTCCACCACCAAGGCGGGGTGTTGGAGTGCAAAGATAGTGTTTTTTTCTGGTATGTCAATATTGGAAACCCCAAACCGGCCCCGCCGGAGCCCTTAGAAGTACTTCTTCTCGTCCCGGTACAGCGCCAGGAAGATAAAAATCAAAATGGTGAACGCCCACAGCGAGGACCCGCCGTAGGAAAGCAGCGGCAGGGGAATGCCAATCACGGGCATAAGGCCGATGGTCATGCCCACATTGATGAACAGGTGCATGAACACGCACGCCGCCACGCAGTACCCATACGCGCGGGCAAAGTGGCCCCGGCACCGCTCAGCGTCCATGATAAGGCGCACAATCAGGAATACATACAGCAAAATTACCACCAGGCAACCCACAAATCCCCACTCTTCTCCCACCGTGCAGAAGATAAAGTCCGTACTCTGTTCCGGCACAAAGCCAAACGTAGTCTGGGTGCCCTGCAGGTAGCCCTTGCCAAAGAGCCCGCCGCTGCCAATGGCAATCTTGCTCTGGTTCACGTTGTATCCTGCACCGGCCAGGTCTTCCTTCATGCCCAGCAGCACCTCGATACGGGAACGCTGATGGTCCTGCAGCACGTTGTTGAAGATATAATCGGTAGAGAAAACCAGCAGCACGCCCGCCACAAAGGCCACAATGGAAACGGCCAGGAACGTATCTTTCTTCTTGTAGGCCCAGTAAATGAGCAGCGGGATAGCCACGCCGGCCCCGCCCAGAATCACATAGAGCGGCCGTATACGGGTAATGAAGCTCCAGAAATACTTTCCGGTCTCCTGGGCCGTCGGAACCCATATGCGATTTGTGAGGTAGTCCATCCGGGCCGATACCATGCCCGAGAGCCACTCCAGCAGACTGGGAAGGAGCGACACCACCAGTACGGCCGCTCCGCAAATGGCCATCCGCTGCCAGAAGCGGGCCGGCTGCATATAGGCATTGCAGGCGACCAGCACCCCGATCAGGATCACCACCGACCAGTACGGAGACGTAGTGAGCGTGGTGATAAACAGCACAATGATAAGGCCGATAAGCCCCAGCCACCATCCCGAAAGCCCCTTGCGGTACAGCACAAAGATGAATCCGATATACACCAGGGCGCTGCCCGTCTCACTCTCCGCGATAATCACCAGCATGGGTACGCCGATGATGGCGCAGCATATGAGAAAGTCCCGGATACGCGTCATCCGGAAACCCTGCTGGCTCACCCACCACGACAAAAGCAGGGAAGTGGTAATCTTGGATATTTCTGCCGGCTGGAAACTGACCGGTCCCAGGCTGAACCAGGAGTGCGACCCCTTGATGTTGGAAGACACGAAAATCACCAGCACCAGCAGCCCCAGCACAAACCCGTATAGTGGAATGCAAATTCCCTCCCAGAGCCTTGCCGGCAACAGGAACAGGATAATGGCCGCGAGCCCCAGGGCCGTAAGGATCCAGACAAACTGTTTGCCCGCGCGGGTAGAGAAATCCAGGATGGAGCCCGCCTCCGACGTATGGGTGGCGGCAAAGATATTGGCCCAGCCGATGAGCACCAGCAGGAGATACACCCCTATCAGCGCCCAGTCAATGGATTTCCTCTTATGTTGAGACAGCTCAGTCATGTTTTACGCGGGACATCAGGTTGGCTTCTTTCATCCTCTCCTCCAGCCAGGGGCGGGACGTCTCCCCCTTCAGATACTGCTCCACCATGAGCGATGCGATGGGCGCGGCATACGTGGCGCCGAAACCGCCGTTCTCCACATAAGCGGCGATGGCAATCTTGGGATGGTCCATCGGCGCAAAGCAAATGAACACGGAGTTGTCGGCTCCGCGAGGGTTCTGCGCCGTACCGGTTTTTCCGCAGATGTCCAGGGAATCCACATGCGCGATGGCTGCCGTTCCGCCCATGCCCGGGCCGGAGTTCACCGCCCGCCACATGCCCTTGATCACCTTGGGGAACTGCAGAGTATCCACCATCGTATACTGCGGCTGGGTAAACCGCTCGTCAATCTCAACGCCCTCGGAGGCCTTGATGATGTGCGGAATAAAGTAGTGCCCGCGGTTGGCGATGGTGGCGCAGAGGTTGGCAAGGTGCATGGGGGTAGCCAGGATTTCTCCCTGGCCGATGGAAAGGGAAATCACCGTAGTGGAGTTCCAGCTTCCGCGTCCGTAGGCACGGTTGTACGTCTTGGAGGAAGGAATGCTGCCGCTGAGCTCGGCCGGGAAATCGCTCCCGAGCTTGCGCCCGAACCCAAAGCTCATCACCATCTCCCGCCAGTGGTCCAGGCCCTCGGCCACATTGTCAAACTTGCGCTGGTCCAGGATATTCTTGAGCACGTAGCAGTAGTAGGCGTTGCAGCTCATCATGATGCTCTCCTCCATGTTGAGCGGGCTCTTGTGCACATGGCAGCCCAGCTTGTGGCCGGCGCCAAAGTGGTAGCCCTGGTGGCAGGGATAGCTCATCTCGGGCCGGAGGACGCCTTCCTCCAGGCCGATGAGCCCGTTCACCAGCTTGAACACCGATCCCGGCGGATACGATGCCTGCACCGCACGGTTGTACATGGGTTTGTAGGGGTTCTGCGAAATCTCCTTCCAATATTTGCCGATATCGGCCAGCATGTTTACGTCAATACCCGGCGCGCTCACCAGTGCCAGGATTTCTCCGGTCTCCGGCTCGATGGCCACGATACTTCCCACCTTGTTCGCCATGAGCTCCTGCCCGTACTGCTGCAGGGCGGCGTCGATGGTGGTGACAATGTCCTTTCCCGGGATGGCCTCCTTGTCTTCGGTTCCATCCTTGTAGGGCTGCTCAATCTGGTTGCGGGAGTTTCGCAGGAAAATGTGGTAGCCCTTTTCTCCCCGAAGCTCCTCCTCCCGGGCCGCCTCGATACCGGTCATGCCGGCATAGTCTCCGCTCCGGTATTCTCCCGGATGTTTGTCAATATAGGCCTGGTTCACTTCCGACACATATCCCAGGAGGTTTCCGCCGGCGTTCACAGGGTAGTCGCGGATACTGCGAACCTGCCCGCGGAAGCCCGGAAACTTGTACTTTACCTCGTCAAAGCGCATGTACGTCTCGGCCGGCACGGTGCGCAGCATGGTGACCGACTGGAAGCCGATGGCCGACCGCCTCCTCCGGTACTCCTTAAGCTTTTCGCGGATGAAGGTGACGTCCACGTCCAGCACCGTAGCCAGCGCCAGGGTGTCGAAAGCCTGCACCTCCCGCGGGCTCACCAGGATATCGTACGCCACCTTGTTTCCCACCAGGATGGTTCCGTTGCGGTCGTAGATGACACCGCGGGTGGGGTAGATGGTTTCGTAGATGGTCGAGTTGCGGTCTGCGTCCTCCTTATAACTGGGATTTAGGATCTGGAGTGAAAAAATTTTGCCCAGAAGCAGCAGGGTAGCCGCTCCCAGGCCAATCAGAAGGCGGATATGACGTCCATCCTGACTCATCGGCGCGGATCCGGGGCCAGGAGGCCCAGCGTAAACAGGGAAACCAGCATGCCCGTTACGAGCGATACGCCAAAGCGGATGGCATTGAAGGACAGGCTACGCATGCCCGCACTGTCTATCCAGATGTAGATGAGAAGGAAAAGGCTCTGAACAATGAGGAGGGCCAGAAGCGTTTTTCCGAAGCCATTCCGCTGGGGAGAAAAGTCTTCCCGGCGGGCGAACAGCTCTGTTCCGAACACCAGCCGGATGATGCCGTTGCGGCAGAAGGCCACCGGAATGAGGGAAATGGTGTTGAGGCCGATAACCCCTTCGGTGAGGAAATCCACCACAAGGCCCGTAGCTGCAGCAATGAACATGGCGCCCACGGTGCCCACGCGGATGGAGATGCACAGCACCATGAAAGGCAGGATGGTGAGCATCATATAGGGACTCACGCGAAGGAAATTGGACAGCAGCAGCTGCACAACGACAAGCAGGGCGTAGTTTAACCAGAAAATGGACCGTCTCATTGCACAAACTGCTGAATTTCGTCAAACGAATTGTTATGGACCACCGTCACGTAACGGATGGAACTGAAGTCCTGGAACAGGTTTACCTCAATCTCGTTGGTGGCGCCGTTGATCACGCGCGAGCCGCCGGCAATGCCCAGGGGAATGTCGGGAGGGAAAACGAGGGAGTGTCCGCTGGTATATACGGTGTCTCCGGGCTGGTACTTGTACTGCAGGGGAATCTCCTTGATGAGCGCCTTCCCGGAAGATACGCCGTCCCACACCAGAAGACCGCTGCCGCCTTCCTGGCGCAGCCGGGCACTGATGGAGATGTCGTTGTTCTGGAAGGAGAAGGCAAAGGCGTGATGGGCGCTCACGGCGTCAATGATACCCACCACGCCGCTGGGGGTGATGACGCCGGATTTCTCCTGGACACCGTCCTCGAAACCCTTGTTCAGGATGAGGTAGTTGTGCTGTCCGTGCCGGCTCATCTTGACCACCTCGGCCGCGATGGCCGTGAACCCGGGCATGGTCCCGAGGGCCGTCGTGTCCACATGGACGCGACGCAGCGCCTCGCGGGCCTTCAGGAGTTCCTGCGTAAGGGCGAAATTGTCCTTCGCCAGTTTCTCGTTGGCACTTCTGAGGGAGAAATAATAGCCAATGTTGTCGGCTCCTCCCCAGACCTTGGCCATGAAAAGATGCGCGCCTCTGGCGGCCCAGGTGTGCTGAAGCGGAGACTGATAGCTTATCAACTGGAATGCGGCCATTTCCAAAACAATGAAAATGACCACATTGGCAAGTGATGACAGCCACGTTGTCCGTTTACGCATGTCTTATCGCATGAGGAAGGAGTAGTTGTCCGTGTTCTTGAGGGCGATGCAGGTGCCACGGGCCACGGCGCGAAGCGGGTCTTCGGCTACATGGAACGGGATGTTCATCTTGTCCGAGAGACGCTTGTCAAGGCCGCGGAGCAGGGAACCGCCGCCGCTGAGGAAGATACCGTTCTCCACGATGTCGGAGTAGAGCTCCGGGGGAGTCTGCTCCAGCACCTGCTGGATGGCGGCTTCCAGGCGGGCAATGGACTTGTCCAGGCAGTGTGCGATTTCCTGGTAGGGGATGAGGGCCTCTACCGGGTGGCCGGTCATGAGGTTGGGACCACGCACCAGGAACGGTTCGGGTTCCACGTCCAGCTGGGGGATGACGGCGCCCACGGCAATCTTGATCTTCTCCGCCGTGGTTTCACCCACCTTGATGACGTGCTGCTGGCGCAGGTAGTTCTGGATATCGGCCGTAAACACGTCGCCGGCGATACGGATGGACTCCTGCTGGACAATACCGCCGAGGGAAATGACGGCAATCTCGGTGGTGCCGCCTCCGATGTCAACGACCATGTTGCCCTTCGGCGCCTCCACATCCAGGCCGATACCGAGGGCCGCAGCCATGGGCTCGTAGATCAGATACACGTCCCGGCCGCCGGCGTGCTCGGAGGAGTCGCGCACAGCGCGGATCTCCACTTCCGTGGAGCCGGAAGGGATGCCCACAACCAGTTTGAGGTTGCTGGCGAATATGCTGCGGTGACGGGCGTTCACCTGCTTGATGAAGCCGCGGATCATCATCTCTGCGGCGTTGAAGTCTGCAATCACACCGTCCCTCAGGGGGCGGATGGTCTTGATGCCGGGATTGGTCTTTTCATGCATCATCTTGGCCTTCTGGCCCAGCGCGATGCACTTTCCCGTCTGGTTGTCGATGGCTACGATGGAAGGCTCGTCCAGCACAATCTGATCATTCTGGAAAATGATGGTGTTGGCGGTGCCAAGGTCCATAGCCAGTTCTTGGTTTAGGAAGCGGAATGCCATATAGCGTTTTTCTTAATTCTAATAAGCCTCCAAAATTACGAAAAATATCTTACATTTGCATAAAACAAATGCGTTGATGGAACAATTTTTTGTGATTATTACGGCTGGCGGCCAGGGCACCCGTATGGGAAGCGCTGTCCCCAAGCAGTTTCTGGAGCTGGAGGGCAAGCCCATCCTTCGCATCACCATCGAAAAATTCATGGAAGCCATGCCCGGCATCCGCATCATCACCGTCCTTCCGGAAGACCACATCCCCTACTGGCGGGGATACTGCGTCAAGGCCGGCTTCACCTGCCCGCAGCGTCTTGTCAAAGGCGGCTTCACCCGCTTCCATTCCGTCAAGAACGCCCTCGAATTCGTCCCCGAAGATGCCATCGTGGCCGTCCAGGACGGCGTGCGTCCGCTCATCTCCGTGGACAAGATCCGCGCGCTCTTCGCCCTCTCCCGCGAAGTCCCCGCCGTCATCCCCGTCCTCCCCGTCACCGATACCCTCAAGGTTCTTCAGAAGCAGGCCGACGGAACCCTCCGCTCCACCGGCGAGCCCATCGACCGCAGTCGCATCTACGGCGCCCAGACCCCCCAGATCTTCCGCGCCCGGGACATCAAGGCCGCCTACACGCAAGGGTACGACACCCTCTTCACCGACGACGCCTCCGTGGCCGGCCGATACGGAATACCGCTCACCTTCACCGAAGGCGAGCGGTACAATATCAAAATCACAACCCCTGAAGACCTCAAGGTGGCCGGGCTTCTTCTCTCCCGGCACTAGTCCCGTCCGGAGTAGCTGGTGCTCTTGAAATCCTTCACCCAAACCTGGCGCTCGATGGGCTCGTCCAGGGAAATCATGGTGTCGGTGCTCTGGATGTAGGGCAGCTTCTGGATGGTGTTCAGAAGCACTTCCATGAGGTGGTCGTTGTCCAGGCAGTAAACCTTGGCCAGGATGGCATACTTGCCGGTGACAAAGTGGCACTCCACAATTTCCGGAATCTTCTTGAGGTTGGCGATGACCTCCGGATACTTGGTGCTTTCCGACAGGGTGATGCTGATGAAGGCGCACACATTGAGACCGAGTGCCTGGGGCTTTACCTGCAGGCGGGACCCGGTGATGACACCGTTTGCTTCCAGCCTCTTGTAGCGCTGGTGGATGGCTGCACCGGAAACGCCGCATTCGCGGGCAATTTCAAGGAACGGCATACGGGCATTCTTTACAAGGAAGGACAGGATTTTCTGGTCCACCGGATCAATGTGGTAACTGGACATACAACTTACATTTTAGTACTAACCGCCACAAAGATACAAAAAAATTTTATTTTCCACGTTTGCGGCTAAATTTTTTCGTAGGCTCCGATTGGGCTATAATTGCCTGACAATCAGCTTCTGTAAGGGAGTATGCGTCCGTTCCCCTGGGAATTTTAAAATTGGAAGTACCCTGCTTAATATATGGTCCGTATCTGCCGTTTACAACTTTTATGTCACCAAACTCGGCAATATTCTCGTTGGCCGGCTTTTCTTCTGATGCTTCGCGAATTAGCGCCGCGCACTCGTCCAGCGTAACCGTAAGAGGATCGGCCGAACGGGGAAGTTTCACATTTTTGCTTCCGTATTTTAAGTACGGGCCGAATTTTCCGCGTGTGGCCACAACGTCGACCCCGTCCAGCTGGCCCACAGTGCGGGGGAGCTCCAGCAGCTTGAGGGCTTCTGCCAGCGTGATGGTTTCAATCAGTTGGCCCTTGCCCAGCGAAGCGCTCTGGCGCCGCTCGCCCTCGCCCTTCTGCACGTAGGGGCCAAACTTTCCGAAGGCGGCAATCACCTTGTCTCCGTCGGGGGCCACGCCAATCTCGCGGGTGACCTTGTTGCTGTAACCCCGCTCCTTGAGCACCTCTTCCACGTGCTTGTGGAAAGGCGCGTAGAACGCGGCGATGGTATCGGGCCAGGCCTTGCGTCCCTCGGCCACCTCGTCAAAGTCCGTCTCCACGTTGGCCGTGAAGTCGTAGTCCAGGATGTCGGTGAAGTTGTCCACCAGGAAATCCGTCACGATGAGGCCAATCTCCTGCGGCAGCAGTTTTCCTTTCTCGGCCCCCACCGTCTCCTTCTTCCCGGCAGCCTTGATGACGCCGCCCTTCAGGGAAAGGTTTGTCACCTGAAAACTCTGTCCCTCCTTGTCTCCCTTGGCCACATAGCCGCGGCCGCGGGTAAGGGTGTCCACCGTCGCGGCGTAGGTGGAAGGACGGCCGATGCCCAGCTCCTCCAGCTTCTTCACCAGGGTGGCTTCGGAGTAGCGCAGCGGCGGGGTGGTGAACTTGCACAAAGCGTTCACACCGGCTTCCAGCATGATGTCTCCCTTGTTCAGCTGCGGGAGCACCACCTCCTCGGCGTCGGCGGGCTCGTCGTCGTCCCGGCCTTCCAGGTACACTCTCATGAATCCGTCAAAGAGCAGTTCCATGGACTGGATGCCGTACTTCTCGGGGCGCTTGTCGGAGCTCACCTTGAGGGTGGTGTTCATCACGCGGCTCTCGGCCATCTGGCTGGCGATGGTGCGCTTCCAGATGAGCTCATAGAGCTTCTTTTCCTGCGGCGTGCCCTCGATGGTCACGTTCTCGATATAGGTGGGACGGATGGCTTCGTGCGCCTCCTGCGCTCCCTTGGACTTGGTCTGGTACTTGCGGAAGTGATGGTAGGAAGCCCCGTAGTTCTCCTCGATGAACTTTTTGGCTGCCCCGAGAGCCAGCGAGGAGAGGTTGGTGGAGTCGGTACGCATGTAGGTGATGAGACCGCGCTCATACAGCCCCTGGGCCACGCGCATGGTGGTGGCTACGGGGAAATGCAGCTTGCGGGCCGCCTCCTGCTGAAGGGTGGATGTAGTGAACGGAGCCGCCGGGGAGCGGACACCTTCCTTCTTCTCCACCGACTCAATGCAGTACACCGCGCCGATGCTGTCCTCGAGGAAGCGCCGGGCCTCCTCCTCACCGGAGAACCGGGTGTCCAGCGTCGCTTTCACCCGGGCCGATGACCCCTTGGGCTGGAAAGTCGCCTCCACGCGGTAGTACGGCTCGGGGCGGAAGGCCATGATCTCCTTCTCCCGGTCCACGATGAGGCGGAGCGCCACGCTCTGCACGCGGCCCGCGCTCAGCTTGGGCTGGATTTTCCGCCACAGGATGGGCGAGAGTTCAAAACCCACCAGGCGGTCCAGCACGCGCCGGGCCTGCTGGGCGTCCACCAGGTTCATGTCAATGTCCCGGGGATTCTGGATGGCCTCCAGGATGGCCTGTCTGGTAATTTCGTGGAACACGATGCGGCGGGTCTTCTCCCGCGGCAGGTCCAGCGTCTCGCGAAGGTGCCAGGAAATGGCCTCTCCCTCGCGGTCCTCATCGGAAGCCAGCCACACGGTCCCGGCCTCGGCGGCCAGTTTCTTGAGCTCTGCCACCACCTTCTTTTTCTCCGCGGGGACAATGTATTCCGGCTTGAATCCGTTGGCGACATCTACGCTGAGTTTATGCTCTTCCAGGTCCCGGATATGGCCGATGGAGGCCTTGACAAGGTAATCCTTACCCAGATACTGCTGGATGGTTTTCACCTTTCCGGGAGACTCTACAATCACTAAATTGATTCCACTCATACCTTCAATTTTTCTGCAAAGTAAGGGAGAATTCGGGGATAAATCCAAATTTTCTGATTAATTTTGCAGGTTGAATTTTGCCAAGACCTAAGGTCTTGTGAAAACACTGTTTTTTGCCCATGACAGACGCACTCAGAAAAAAAATAGTCAAGTGGTTCTGGTTTCTCCTGGTGACTCCGTTCTCGGCCCTCATCCTCCTTCTGGTCCTGGTGTGGGCCTTCGCCGACATCCCTTCCATCGAGCAGCTGGAAAACCCCGACACCAAGCTCGCCACCCAGGTCATCGCGGAGGAAGGAGAAATCCTTACTACCTATCATATAGAAAACCGCACCTTCGTCAGCTATGAGGAACTGGCCCCTTCGCTGGTCCAGGCCGCCGTGGCTACCGAAGACAAGCGCTTCTACGAGCACTCCGGGGTAGACCTTCAGTCCCTCGGCCGCGTGCTGTTCAAGACGCTCCTCTCCCGCGACTCCTCGCAGGGCGGCGGCTCCACCATCACCCAGCAGCTGGCAAAGACCCTCTACCCCCGCGGAGAACATGTCGGGAAGGTACGGATGGTCTGGATCAAGCTCAAGGAATGGATCACCGCCATCAAACTGGAGAGAAACTACACCAAGGAAGAGATTGTGGACATGTACCTCAATGCCATCTTCTTCGGCTCCAACTCTTACGGCATCTCCTCCGCCGCCAGCCAGTTCTTCGGAAAAAAGCCCTCCGAACTGCTCACGGAAGAAAGCGCCGTCCTCGTGGGCATGGTGAACAAGCCCACCCGCTACAATCCCGCCATCAACCCGGAAAGCGCCCTGAAGCGTCGCAACCTGGTGCTGGAGCGCATGGGAGAGATGAAGTACATCACCCCGGAAGAGCGGGACTCCCTCAAGGCCCTTCCCATCGTGCTCACCACCCGCAGGGGAGACCGTACCACCGGCATCGGCCCGTATTTCCGCGACATGCTCCGCCGCACCATGAGTGCAGAGGCCCCGCGGCGCAGCTCCTACTACTTCTACGAAGATTACCAGGTAGACTCCCTTCTCTGGGCCGACGACCCGGTGTATGGCTGGCTCAACAAGAACTTCAAGAGCGACGGCACCCCCTACGACCTGGACCGGGACGGCCTCCGCATCTATACCACCATCAACTACAAGATGCAGCGCTACGCCGAGGAAGCCATCACCGAGCACCTGGGCAAGGACCTCCAGCCCGCTTTCTGGCGGGAACTGAAGTACCGGCGCAATCCGCCTTTCATGGCCGACACCGAAAAGTCCGTCATCGAAAAGAACATGCAGCAGGCCCGCCGCTGGAGCGACCGTAACCGCATGATGAAGGCTTCCGGCCATTCGCAGCAGGAAATCGACGCCTCGTTTGACAAACCGGTGAGGATGCGCGTGTTCACCTGGGAAGCCCCCGGCTACAAGGACACCACCCTCACCCCCAACGACTCCATCCGCTACTACAAGTCCTTCTTCCGCGCCGCCTTCATGGCCATCGAGCCTGGCACCGGACACATCCGCGCCTACGTGGGAGGACCGGACTACCGCTACTTCAAGTACGACAACGTGCGCCAGGGTAAGCGTCAGGTGGGCTCCACCATCAAGCCGTTCCTGTACACCCAGGCCATGGAAAGCGGCATGACGCCCTGCGACCCGGTCCTCAATTCGCCCGTCGTGATTGCCACCGGCACCGAGGAAGAGACCTGGTCTCCCCAGGACCCGCACGCCGACGGCACCATGGTAGACCTTACCTGGGGCCTCGCACACAGCTCCAACTCCGTATCGGCCTACCTCATGAAGCAGCTGGGCGCCCCGTCCATGGTGTCCATGATGCGAAAGATGGGTATCGGCGGGTTTGTAGACCCTGTGGTGGCCCTTTGCGTGGGCTCGGCAGACCTTTCCGTCTACGACATGGTCACCGCCTATAACACCTACCCTTCCGGCGGCGTGTACACCACGCCCATCTTCGTCACCCGCATCGAGGACAGCGACGGCAATGTGCTGGGCCAGTTCAGCGACCGCAGGCGGGAAGCCCTGTCCGTGCGCGCTACCGGTGAAATGATCCACATGATGCGCGCCGTGGTAGACGCCGGAACCGGTGTCCGCCTCCGCATCAAGTACGGCCTCAAGGGAGAAATCGCCGGCAAGACCGGCACCACCAACGACAATTCCGACGGCTGGTTCATCGGCTATACGCCCCGCATTACCGCCGGCGTCTGGGTGGGCGCTGAGGACCGCTATGTGCACTTTGCCAACACCAACCTGGGCCAGGGTGCCAACATGGCCCTTCCCATCTGGGGCATCTGGATGAAGAAGGTGCTCTCCGACCCTACCCTGGGCATCTCCGAGACAGACGTCTTCCCCGAGCACCTCAAGGGCTCGTGGTGCACGCCCATGGATGAGGAGACCACCCCCGAAAAAACTGATCTTGAGAACTATTACTTCGAATAATGTCCAAATATCAATCCATAGCTGTAATCTACGGCAGCGACTCGTCGGAATGGGAAGTGTCGTGCCGCAGCGGTGAGTTCACCGCATCCCGCATCGACGAATTCCGTTACGATGTGTATGAAATCTTCGCCCGCTTCGGTCAGTGGAAGCTGGTGGCCATGCGCAAGGCCAATTCCATGCGCCAGCCTTTCCCCGAGGGCGCCCAGCCCGAGGTGGACAAGTCCGACTTTTCCGTGATGGTGCTGGGAGAGAAGATCAAGTTCGACTTCGCCTACATCATGCAGCACGGCGCGCCCGGCGAGACGGGCCTCCTGCAGGGATACCTGGAGATGCTCCACATCCCGCATTCCAGCTGCAGCGCCTTCGTCACCACCATCGCCTTTGACAAATACTCCTGCAAGAGCTACCTCAGGGGAACCGATATCGTGAAGCTGGCTCCCGATGCCTTCATCCGCCAGGGAGACAACGTGGAAGAGTTCTGCGACAGGGCCGTGAAGCGCCTGGGCCTGCCCCTTTTTGTGAAGCCCACCGGCGGCGGTTCCAGTTTCGGCATCACCAAGGTGGAGAAGGCGGAGGACCTTCCGGCTGCCATCCGCTATGCCTTCGTGGAGGGAGATACGGTCATCGTCGAGGCCGCCATCCCCAGCGAGCACGAGCTCACCTGCGCCGCCTATTTTGACGGAAAAGAGGTCAAAACCCTGCCCGTCATTGAGATCATCTCTTCTACCGGCTGGTTCGACTACGACGCCAAGTACAACGGCCTCAGCCAGGAAGTCTGCCCGGCAGAAATTCCTCAGGAACTGTCGGAGAAGGTGCAGGAAATCACCCGCAACATTTACCGCTGCCTGGGCTGCAAGGGCCTTGTCCGCATGGACTATATCTCTTCCCCGGACGGCATCTACTTCCTGGAAGTGAACATTATCCCCGGCATGACCAACGCTTCCCTCGTTCCCAAGATGGTACGGGCCGCCGGCATCAGCATCACGGACTTCCTCACCACCATCATTGAGAATTCCTAGTCCATGCTTCTGGCAGATTTTCTGAAACAGGGTACTGAAGCCCTGGAATCACTGTACCCCGCCGAGGAGGCGCACGGCATCGTTCTCATGCTGTGTGAGGAGATCATCGGCACAAAAAGCTACACGCACATCGTGGAGCCCCAGTACCAGATTGACAGGAAATGGGAGCAGCCGCTGGCCCTGGCGATGGAACGCCTTGGGGCCGGGGAGCCCATCCAGTATGTGCTGGGCAAGTCCGAGTTCTGCGGCCGCACGTTCCGCGTCACCCCGGATGTCCTCATCCCCCGTCCCGAAACCGAGCTCCTGGTGAAGGAGGCGGTGAAGCTGGCCGATATGACCCGCCGCATGCGCATTCCCTTCGGTAAGTCGGCGGAGCCCGTGCGGGTGCTGGACCTGTGCACCGGGTCGGGCTGCATTGCCTGGTCGGTAGCCCTGGCCGTTCCCGGTGCCCGCGTCGTGGGTGTGGATATCTCGGATAAAGCGCTGGAGGTGGCGCGCAGCCAGGATTTCTCGGAAGAGCTCAAGGAGACGGGAGCCGTCGCTCCCACCTTCGTGAAGGCCGATGTCCTGGAAAGCGGGGAATCTTTCCAGTACGACCACGGCCAGTTTGACCTCATCCTCTCCAATCCGCCCTATGTCATGGAGAAGGAGAAGCCGGCCATGCGCCGTAACGTGCTGGACTACGAACCCGCCCTGGCGCTCTTTGTCCCCGACGAAGATCCGCTCCTTTTCTACCGCGCGATTGCCCGCTGGTCACAGCGCTTCCTCGCCCCCGAGGGAAAGGGTCTTACGGAGATCAACGAGGCCCTCGGAAACGAGACGGTGGAGGTTTTTCGCTCCTCAGGCTTCCACCAAAGCGAAACAGTGACCGATTTTTTTGACAAAAATCGCTTTGTGTTTTACATGAGATAGGCCCTGCACAGCGCTGCAAGGCCTTTTTTGTCGATTATCCGTTTCATTTTTGATGAAACGGATAAGTATTCTGTACTTTGTAGAAAAAAAGATGATGAAGTACAGTGCTATTCTTGCCGCATCTGCCGCGGCCCTTTTCACCGCCTTTCTGAGCGGCTGTTCCCGAATGGAAGTTTACTCTCACGGCCCCGTCAGCGAGCCCCGTTTCGTCACGCTCCAGGAGGTGGCGCAGCTGCTCTCCTCCATTCCCCTCGAAGAAGGACATCTGAAGGAGGTGCATGACGCCGCCTCGGCATCGGCCTCCAACGGCTACGATGAGGAGTATCGCATGTGCGAGCTGTTCGCCGCTCCCGGGACGGGGGTAGGCGCATCGGCCCCCACCAAAGCCGACACCTACGCCCATCCCCTCCGGGATGCCCTTCGGGAGGCTATGCTCCCCACCAAGGCCGATGGCCGGGACGCCCGCGCCTGGCTGGACTCGCTGGCCCTTTCCGACGTCCAGATCTACTGGCCCAATTCCGCGGAATGGGACGGTCATACGCCTCCCGTGATCACCTTCGACCCCGGTGACGGCGCAGAGCAGAATGAGGGGTACGCGCTCCTCTCCGACGGCTCGGTGAAAAAGCTGATGGTAGACGAGAAGATGGCCGATGAACGCCCGGTCTGGGTGGTGAACCGCAATTCCGACGCCCCGTTCAAGAGCCTGGAACTGCGCCGGCGCGAAGACCCCGACTGGGGAAACGGCGGCGGTGAGATCCTGGTGAAATCCACCTCGGACTCCGACTTCAAGACTCTGGTGCTGCGCTCTTTCACGGCGCACCGCCAGTTTGACACCTGGTTTGCGGGTGCCGCGGAGTTCTTCGTGAAGATGGGCGCGCTGGAAGACTTTACCGCCAGCACCGAGGCCGAGCTCCGGCTCTACGAGCCCGTCATCACCGATTTCATGATTGTGGTTCGCCGCAAGTGGGTGGGGAAGGAGATTCCCTTCAATGCCATCCTGGTGTCGGAATGGACCCCCCAGTTGTCTTCGGCGGCGTTCATGTGCATCGAAGACGACGGCGGCTCCCGTACCTCCTGGAAGTGCAACGCCACCGTAAAAGTCAAATCCCAGAGCTATGGCGTGGAGCTGGAACTGCCCCTCTACTCCCGTGACGACATTGTCTGGCGCGGCTCCCTCACCCGTTCCTTCATCGAGCGCAACAGCGGCTCTACCGTCCGCTTCGGAGATGTAGACCTTGTGCTGGAACTCATTTAGGGTTTGAGTTATAGGTGACGCACCGTCATTTCGCATTCGGCGCAGTGAAAAATGAGTTGGAGCCGCTCTTTCCCGTTTTTGAGGAAGAGCGGTTCTGCTTTTTTCACATTGCCCTGTTTGGGGCAAAGGCCCAGCTGGTGACGGATGCAGTATTTAGTGCGCATGAGCTCACCATTGTTATGGTATTCCAGCCGGAAAGAAGTATTGGGTTGTTTGGCACCCCGGTAGAGCGGAAGTGCCTTAACGGGTAACTGATCCAGCTGCTCTGCCAAATCACGACGAATGCCGTTAAGGAAAGAGGCCGTCATGAAAGGCATGTCTCCTTTAACCGCCAGAGAGTGTACGGAAAAGCTATAATGGCCGCTACGTTTACCCAGCTGCGTATTTATGTTCTGAACCATTTTCTCTGCATCCCGAGCTATATCCACAGGCTTTTCCAACTGGATGCTGGCGGCACGGCCATCCTCCGACAGCGCTTTTACCAGAATAGAGCCATTGATTTCCACAGAGAGTTGTACAGGGATTTCCCGTACAGGCTTTGCTGCTTCCAGCTGCTTTTCAAATGCTGTGCTGATGTTGCGGTAAAGCCGGGTGCCTTCTTTGAGGGTGTCTACCTTCTTGCACTGAACAGTGTATCCTTCCGCAATATCGGCTCTCACACCGCCTCCTTCGAAGGTGAAGCCGTCTCCGTTACACAGCTTTATATCCGGTGATGCCGGATCCAGGATAAAACCGGCAGGGGTTAGGCGTTTGACTTTTCCCACATACTCTCCGCCGCCCTCGGCAGCCCACTGGCCACGCTTCCCGTCCAGAAATAACTCTGTATAGCCACGGTTGAAGGTTTTATTGAGGTCCGGGGTGAAGCCTCCGCTGACGCGGCCAAAAGAGGCCCGGCAGTACTTGTCCGGGTAGCGCGCCACCAGATGGTCTAGGGCCTCGGAGTAGGCTTTCACTATATTGCGAACATATGACTCACCCTTTAGGCGGCCTTCAATTTTGAAGGAACTCACGCCGGCCCCGGCCAGGTCTTCCAGCCGGTGATACAGATTGTAGTCCTTAAGGGACAGGAGGGGTTTATTCCTTACCAGGACCTTGCCTTCTGCGTCCTCCAGGTCGTAGAGGCTACGGCAAGGCTGTGCACAGGCACCACGGTTGGCGCTTCGGCCGGTAAGGTATTCGGAGAGGTAGCACTGGCCACTGTAGCATACGCACAGGGCTCCGTGCACAAAGAATTCAATTTCTGTATGGACCGCTTCACTGATTGCTTTGATCTGTTCCAGAGACAATTCCCTTTCCAGTACCAATCGGCCAAAACCCAGGCTTTCCAGCCCCTTGGCCTTTTCGGGAGTTCGCAGGGCACACTGGGTAGAGGCATGCATGATAAGGCTGTCACTCATGGAAAGCACGGCAGGGTCCTGCACGATGAGCGCATTCACGCCAGCCTTTTCCAAATCCTGCACCAGTTTCTGCGCCAGAGGCCTCTCTTCCGGCTCCAGGAGTGTATTGACCGTGGCATAGATACGAACGCCGTAGCGCCGCGCATATTCGCACAGCCGGGCAATATCCTCTATGCTATTCCCCGCAGCCTGCCGGGCTCCAAAGGCCGGTCCGGCTATGTATACGGCATCGGCCCCGCAGTCTATGGCTGCAATGCCAATATCGGCCGTACGGGCCGGTGCCAACAGTTCCAGTGATTTCATGGTGCAAAGATACGACTATTTATCTATTAAGCCTCACGGCGTGTAAAACAGAACCGTCCCTCCCCCAAATGGGAAAGGACGGTTCTGCTATAGGTGAAATGACAGTTACAGCGTCTTAAGCTGAGCGGCGGCCTGGGCGGCGTACTTGGCGCTGCCGGAGAGCTTGCCGTAGTATTCCTTGGCGGTAGCTTTGTCGCCGGCCTTCTGGGCGGTGGCGGCAATGGTGAAGATGATATCCTCGGCGTTCTTGGCGTTCGGGGCAAGCTCCAGATACTTCTTGTAAGCATCGATGGCGCTGCTGCTCTTGCCGCTCTTGGTGTAGGCGCTGGCGATGAGCATGTAGGCGTTGGCGCTCTCGACGTAGCTGTTGGACTTCTCCAGGGCGGCGATGGCGTCAGCATTCTTGCCGGCCTTCAGAAGGGCCTGGCCCTGCTTGAGGAAGTTGGTGGAAAGAAGCTTGGAAGCCTGGGCCTCACCCAGTTCGTTGGCTTTTTCGAGGGAGGCTACGGCCTCGGGGACACCGGCCTGCATCTGGGCCTGACCCAGCAGCAGGAAAGCCTTGCCGTCCTCGGGGGTGAGCTTGGTCACCTCTGCGAGGGCTGCAGCGGCACCGGCGAAGTCCTTTTCCTTGAGCAGGGTGGAACCTTTACGCATGTACACGTTGGGAACCAGGCTGCCTGCCTCCTCGGCCACGGCGGCGGCCTCGTACTCAGCGGCTACGCTCTTGGTCTCGGCCAGGACGGTGAGGGCCTCGTCATAGGCACCGTCGTTGATCTTTTCCTTGGCGATGGACAGGAGGACGCCGGGAATGGCTTCCTTGCATTTGGCAACGAGTTCTGCAGCCTCGTCGCCTTCAATGGCCTGAGCTTTCTCCAGGGCGGCGCGGAAATTGGCCAGAGCCTCGGTCTTGTTGGTTTCAAGGGCCTGGGCACCGGCGTTGAAAGCATCTACGGCTTCGTTGTAATCCTGCGCAAAGGCCATGGTGGCAGCCAGCCCGAAGGCTGCAATGACGGCAAATAACTTTTTCATTGTTTTGTGTTTATTTTTGGTTATACATTTCTAACTAGCACGTGAATTGCAAAAATAGCAAAAATGTTTGTATTTTTGCATGAACGAATGACGAAAAAATACTTTAAATACATCATCGCGGCTCTCGCGTGCCTGCTGGTAAGGTCAATAACCGTGCCAGCGCAGGTCAGTCTGCCGCAGCTCCCCCCCGATCCCGCCATCAAGATGGGCACCCTGCGCAGCGGAGTCACGTATTACATGGTAAATGCTCCGGAGGAGAAAGGCTATGCGCATGTAGCTGTGGTTCAGGAGAATGAGATGCTGCCGGATGCCCGGCTGGATGCGCTGGACACAGATTTTTTCAGCCGTATGGGCATTGCGCCCGGGCCGGAGGGCTTTGTGTCCGAAGTTGACGGAAATACCATTTACAGGTTCTCGGACGTCCCCTTCTACAAGGGGGACGTGCTGGATTCCACCCTGCTGTTTGCCTTTGCCCGCGTGGCCGAATCCCGTGCCCGCCAGGCCGTGATCGTGTGTGGAGACATCGATGCCGTGGAACTCAAGAAGAAGATGGATATTTTCTCCATGCTGGTTCCGCGCATGCCTTCCCATGAAATTGACGATTCGTATGTGTGGACCCCTACATCGGTGCCGGTTGTGGACGTCACTACCGAGGGCCGCTCACGGGTCTCTGTCACTTACGCATCGGCCCGCATCCCGCGGGAACTCATGAATACGGCGCAGGCTGTGGTGACGCGGCAGTTCGGAGCGGAGATCCGCCTCCTTATCCGCCACCGCATGGCGCGCAACCTCTCCGATGCCGGTATCCCGTACGGCGCCATCGGCTTTGATGCCGAGCGCAGCGAGTCCCACGGCGGAGACGAGCGCCAAACCGTGTATGTGGAGGTCCCGAAGGAACATCTCACGACGGCCATGAAGATACTGGCCGAGACCCTTGGGGAGATAGACGACTTTGGCGCATCTGTCCCGGAATTTACGGACGCGAAGCAGGTGCTCCTGCCGGGCTTTCGGCGCAGTGCCGCCCGGATGCCCTCTCCCGAGGAGTATATCCGCCGGTGCACGGCGCACTTCCTCTACGGCGCCCACCTGGCCACCGATGCGGAGACCCTTCGCTATTTCTCGCGGAAGAATGTGGCCGACAGCGTGGAGACGCGCCTTTTCAACCGCTACGTATCGGCGCTGCTCGGGCGCCTCGACAACTTTACGCTTGAGATGACCGGCGCACCGGATTCCCTGGATACCGACGCGCTCCTTTTCGACTACAACCTGCACTACCTCTACGGTTCCGTAGCCGGCTCCGGGAAGGACTATTCCTGGCGCGGGGCCGACTCATCGGCCTTCCACGTAAGTCCCGCCAAGGTCAAGCTCAAGGGGGAAAGGCCCGAGCCCGTCTCGGGCGGGGTCACCTGGACGTTCTCCAACGGCATGCGTGTCGTGTACAGGCAGGTGAAGGGGAGCGGCTCTTTCTCCTACGCTCTCCAGCTGAACGGCGGCCTTTCGCAGGTGCAGGGACTCTCCGAAGGGGAAGGCGCGTACATCGGCCCGCTTCTTTCCCTCTATAACGTGGCGGGTCTCTCTCCCCGGGCCTTCCAGGATTTCCTCTCCGTGAGCGGCATCTCCATGGAAACCCGCGTGGAACTCAACAGCATGGACATCAGCGGCAGCGCTCCGTCCGACAAACTTTCCCTGCTTCTCAAGGCCTTCCTCGCCATCGCCAACCGGCGTACTCCCAATGCCGATGCCTTCCGCGCTTTCCGCGCGCAGCAGCAGCTCCAGGGCCCTTCGCTGGAAGGAACCCTCTTCCAGGCGCTGAATCCCGGCTATGCCTATAGCCCGTATGTATCGGCCCGGGTACCGTCCGACGACGTGCGTACCAAGGCCCACAAGTTCTTTGAAGACCGTTTTTCACGCGTGAATGACGGTGTCCTCATCCTCTCGGGAGACCTTCCCGAGGAAGGCGTCAAGAAAATGCTCATGAAGTACCTGGGCGGTTTCCGCACCCTTCGCGGGTCGGTGGTGCGCCATCCGGTAGAGATGCGTACGCTCAGCGGCGTCTCTGCCCTGACCGGTACCGGAGCGCCCGGCTTCTACGTGCTCATGGATACCGAAATGAGCATGACGGCCGGCCATTTCTATACGGCTCAGGTGGCGCTGGATGCCCTGCGCATGTCACTGGCCCGCCATCTTGCCGGATACGGCGTCAAAGCCGGCGTGGAGCTTCGTTACTGCGTGCAGCCGCAGGAGCGCTTCCAGGTGCTCATCCTGTGCCCCGGCGCTCCGCTCGAGGCCCTTCCTTCCGTGCGGGCGGCCATTGCCGATGCCGCCGCGGAAGAGTCTTCCACCTCCGACATCAAGGCCTGGAAGCAGAAACTGGATGCGCATGTGCGCCAGGTCCTGGCTACGCCGGAGGGCATTGTCTCCTCGCTGCTTGCCCGCTACTCGGCCAACAAAGACATCACTTCCCGTTACGCCGAGTCCATTGCCGACATTGACGGCGAACAGGTCCAGTCCTTCCTGAAAGCCCTTTCCGAGGGTGGACGCATCGAATACATTACCCATGAGTAAGCGAAAAGATTTTGGTACAATCATCGAGATTGGAGACGTCCTTGTGTCCGAGGACGTGGTGATGGAGTTTTTCGCCTGCGACTATCCCGTGTGCAAGGGAAAGTGCTGCATTATCGGAGACAGCGGTGCGCCCCTCAAGGAGGAGGAGCTGGAGCCGCTGGAGGCCAATTATCCCATCTATAGCCCGCTCATGCGGGAGCAGGGCCGTGCGGCGATAGATGCCAAAGGGTTCTTCGAAATTGACCGGGACGGAGACCTGGTGACGCCCGTCGTGGATGGCAGCGAGGAGTGTGCCTACTGTCATTTTACGGCCGACGGCAGCTGCATGTGCGCCATTGAAAAGCAGTTTTGTCAGGGGAAGGGTACTTTTCATAAACCCATCTCCTGCTCCCTGTATCCCATCCGGGTGGCAGACCTTGGTGGCGGCCGGGTGGGCCTGAACCTGCACCGCTGGCATATTTGCAAGGAGGCCTATGAAAAAGGGCGCCGCGAAGGAATCCGGGTTTACGAATTCCTCCGCGGGCCGCTTACAGAAGCTTTTGGGCAGGAGTTCTATTCTGCCTTGGAAGAGGCTGCCAAGATGCTGATAGCCGCCTCGTAGTCAGTTTCATTCACTTTCACTTCGATAGGCCTGGCATAGCCCAGGGAAGGATAGGAGGAGTCTGCGCCAAACACGCCGGCGGGGATGTCGTTGTCTCCCAGCAGCGCGACGCACATGTCGGCCTGCACCCTGTCGGTGAAGGTGGCGACGGTCTTGAATCCTTGAGAATCACTCATAGCGGTTAAATTTATGGTCAATGGATGAGATGACCCGTGCCAGGTCCCTTGCCAGGCCTTCTGCCTGGAATCCTCCCAGCACCGGGGTAATGGTAATGGTGTCTTCCCAGAGTCTTGCAGCCCGGTTGACGATGCTGCCCAGATGGTAACGGCGGCCTCCGTCCGGCGCTTCACCGGCGCTCTCATAGCCGCGGCCCTTCATCACTTCTTCTACTCCCGGCCAGAGCTCCGAGGGCTCTCCCTTGACGGATACCTTGCGGGTGGTGTAGCCAAACCGCGGGTACAGGGCGGACATGGCCGCAAATACGCCCAGAATCATCCAGACGGAGTCCCAGCCGCGGCGGAAGGCGACGGCGACGTCTTTCTCCACCATGCCCGACAGCATCAGGATGGCGATGAGCACGGTGAAAATGAGGGTGAGCTGGATAAAGTATTTTACAGATCTTCTGATGTATTTCATACCAGTTGCCGGATGATTTCGTCGGAAACAAAGAAGTGGTCTTCGGGAATGCGGTAGCGGCGCCCTGTTTTGATCAGGGCACCCTCGGCCATGAGCTGCTCAATGCTGCCGGGGAAGCAGTTGGCCTGGAGGAATTCGGCGTCTACCCCGTCGGAGGTTCTCAGGGCCAGCATCAGGGTTTCCACTTTCTCGTCCTCCACGCTCAGGGATTCCTCGGTGTGGGTGTAGCCGTCCAGCTCGGCGCTGTTCCAGCTGCGGCCGCGGCCGCTGAAGGAGTGGGCGGCAGGGCCCAGGCCCACATACGGGCGGCGCTCCCAGTAGCCTCTGTTATGGACGGCCTCGAAGCCGGGCTTGGCAAAATTGGAAATCTCGTAGTGGTGGTAGCCGGCAACCCGCAGTTTTTCGCAGAGGATGTCGTACTGGCGGCGGCACACTTCGTCGGAGGCTTCTTCGTACTCTCCGTTTTCCAGGCGCATGGCCAGCACGCTGTCTCCTTCCACGGTGAGCTGGTAGCAGGAGATGTGCTCCGGATTCAGGGCTACGGCTTCGTCGATGGTCTTCTGCCAGACGTCTCCCGAGAGGTTGCTGAGCCCGAAGATGAGGTCTATGCTCACGTTCTGGAAACCGGCTTCCCGGATGAGGCGGAAGGCCTGCCGGGCGCCCTCGGCGTCGTGGCGGCGGTTCATCCAGCGCAGCAGGGTGTTGTTGAAGGACTGTACGCCCATGCTGATACGGTTTACCCCCAGCGACCGCAGGCTTTGCAGGTAGGGGAGACCCTTTTCCAGGATGTCCTCCGGGTTTACTTCCATGGTGAATTCCCTGTAGGGACCGCCCATGCCCACTTCGTCCAGCGTGAGGAGGATGCGGGTGAGGTCTCCGAGCGGGAGCAGGGACGGCGTGCCGCCTCCGAAGTAGAGGGTGTGGAGCTGACTGTCCATTTCCTTCCTGCGCCGGCGGATTTCCTCGCATACTTCATCCGTATAGCGGCCGAACATGCCTTCTTCCGCTATCTCGGAGTAGAAGTCACAGTACGTGCAAAAGCTCTTGCAGAAGGGAACGTGGATGTAGATCATATCAGCGCAGCATGCATTCGGCGCGGCCCAGAAGGCTCTGTTCCGTGTATACTTCCAGGGTGTAGACGCCCTTGATGAACTCGCCGGTGTCGTTGATGTAGATGGACATGTCCACCTCGGAGCCTTCGTAGTCCACTTCACGGGAGGCGGTGGCCTGCAGGGCCTGTCCGTTCACGATGAACTCTACGGATTCGTTGTTCATCAGGAGCACGCCCTCCGGATCCTTGACGCGCACATACACACGGACGGGGCCGCGGTCGGCCAGGGAGTTCTCTACCAGCGAGAGGCCTGCGATCATGTAGCGGACGCGGCTGTGGCGGTCTCCCTGCTTGTCGTTGCCGTAGTAGCCGGCGAGGGAAATGGCACGGGCACGCAGCACCTTGCCGGCGCTCACCTGGGTGGAGAGGTTCTCTACCTGGGCGCTCAGCTCTTCGTTGGCGCGGCGGCTTTCGGCGGCTTCGCGGCGGGCTGCGGCGGCATCGGCCGTAAGTTTCTTGTTGAGGGTGTTGAGGGAGTCAATCTGGACAATGTAGCCCTTCATGATGGAGCGGAGGGTGCCCAGCTCTTTCTCATACTGACGGATTTTGGCGCGGTTGGTGGCCTGGGTCTTGTTCAGCTTTTCGATGAGCATGGCAACCTGTTCGCGGGAGGTGTCCAGCTGGTGGTTGATGTTCTCATAGTCCGAGTTCAGGGCGGAGAAGTCTTCCTGGAGAGCCACCATCTGCTGGGCGAGCTCGGCTTTTTCTCCTTCCAACTGGTTCACAAGCGTATTGCGCTGGTACAGCATGTAGGCCAGGACGCAGGCGAGCACTACGGCTACTGCGGCCAGTGCGGTCATGACAGTCCTGGGGCCTTTCTTCTCTTTTCTTTCGCGCTCTTCGCGTTCAATTCTTTCGAGCGGATCTTCTGTCATAGCAAGTTGTTTTAGTTTTGGCAAATATACTTATATTTGTGCAAATTTCGTACTATGGCATCAATCTTTTCGGGCCGGGTAGAGTCCCTGAGGGCCCTTATGCGGGAAAATGGGTGGGATATCGTCATCCTTACAGGCAGCGATCCGCACGGGAGCGAATTCCCCGCCGCCCGGTGGAAACAGGTGGAGTGGCTCTCCGGTTTTACCGGTGAAGCGGGCGATGTTGTCGTTACGCACGAGCATGCCGGCCTGTGGACGGATACCCGCTATTTCATCCAGGCCGTGCGGCAGCTGGAGGGCTCCGGAATCGAGCTCCACAAGATGCGCGTGCCGGAGCAGGTTCCCATCCCGGAGTGGATTGCCTCCCTGGGGCTTGACGAGCCGGTCATCGCCGTGGACGGCCTGTGCCAGAGCGTTGAGGCGGTGGATACGCTGCAGGAGGCGGTGCCATCGGCCCGGATTATCCCGGTGCCGGATATCCTGTCTCCGCTGTGGACCGACCGCCCCGCCATCCCTGTCTCGCCCGTCATCACGCTGGGGGAGGACCTGGTGGGGGAGAGCCGCGAAGCCCGGCTGGGGCGCCTTCGCAAGTGGCTGGTCCTCGAGGGGGCCGATGCCATTCTCATTACGGCCCTGGATGAGATTGCATGGCTTCTCAACGTGCGGGGAGAGGACATCGAGTACACTCCCGTCGTTATCTCGTATCTTCTCGTTACCCTGGACGACGTTTTCTGGTATGTGCGCAAGGATGCTTTCCAGGACCCGGATTCGGAGACCGCCGCCAGTTTCGAAGAACTGGAGGCCGATGGCGTTACCATCAAGGATTACAATGACGTCAACTTTGACCTGGCATCACTTCGGCTGGATGGGGTAGACCGCATCTGCCTGGACCCGGCGCAGGTGAATTACGCGCTCCGGGATGCCGTTGAGGACGGAGACCTGTTGCCGGACGTGCTGGAGGTGACTTCTCCGGTGGCGCTCTGGAAGGCCGTGAAGAACCCTGTGGAGGTAGAAGGCATGCGGGAAGCGCATCTGGAGGATGGCCTTGTCATGGAGCAGTTCCTGTACTGGGTTTCGCGCCATATCGGCTCCGTGAATGAGTGGGAGGCCGCCTTGGAACTGGGCCGGCTCCGCTCGGAGGTGCCCGGTTACCGGGAAGACAGCTTTGAAACCATATCGGCCTACGGGCCTTCCGCGGCCCTGCCGCACTATATCACGCCGCATACGGGGTCGGCTCTCCTGGAGCCTCACGGCCTGTATCTGGTAGACTCCGGCGGGCAGTACCTGTTTGGCACCACGGACATCACCCGCACGGTGCCCCTCGGCCCCTGCACGCCGCTGGAGCGGGAAGACTACACGCTGGTGCTCAAAGGGCACATCGGCCTGGCCATGGCCCTATTCCCGCGTGGAACGGCCGGCTGCCAGATAGACGCCCTGGCCCGCGAACCGCTCTGGAAGGCCAAGCGCAACTTCGGTCACGGTACCGGCCACGGCGTGGGCTTCTTCCTCACGGCGCACGAAGGCCCTGAGGATGTGCGCCAGAACTTCAACCCCCAGCCCCTGGAGCCCGGCATGATCATCTCCGACGAGCCCGGCCTCTACCGCGAAGGCATGCACGGCGTCCGGCATGAGAACCTGGTGATGGTGCGTCCCGTGGGAGACAACGAGTTTGGCTCGTTCCTGGGCTTCGAGACGCTCACGCTCTGTCACTTCGACACCTCCTGCCTGGAGGTCTCGCTGCTGTCGCCCGATGAGCGCGCCTGGCTCAACGCCTACAACGCCCATGTCTGCGAAGTGCTCTCCCCGCGCCTCCCCGCCGACGTCGCCGCCTGGCTCTTCGCCCAGACCCGGCCGGTATAGCCCCCGCTCGGCCGGTATAGCCCCCGGCGGCCCGCCTCAGCTCCATCGGCCTGTGCCGGGCACCCTCGGCCGTGCCATCGGTGCGCGAATGCCGTTTTTGCTAAGTAGTTGAAAATTAGCGCTTTACGCAAATTCCTCCGGGCGTTTTCGACTGGAGGAGAATGCATAACTAGCTGATATTCAATAATATAACAAAAACGGGCGAAATTAAACGTTTATTCTTTGTATTTGTTCCGGAAGCTTCCGACCTTCGCAGTATGAAGTTGAGGAAGTTTCAAGGGGGTATCCTGAACCATTGTTACCAGCCGTCGGCCGACTGGGGCGTTTTGTTTTATTCCCGCATGGACCACCTGGTCTTTTTTACGCTCTACTGCGTCCTTGCCAGGAAGTACGGCATTCAAGTGCTGGCTTTGTGCCAGATGTCGGACCATGTCCATGATTCGGTCGTGGCTAAATTCAAGGAAGACCTTACCGGATTCAAGAAGGAGCTCAACAGCCGTTTTGCCAAAATGTACAACGAGTTCTGTGGAACTACGGGCCCTGTTTTCAAGACGCCTTTCGGCAGTGTGCCCAAGAAAGGTGCCAAGGCGGCAAGGACCAATGTGATCTACGTCGCCAACAATGCCGTTGAAAGGCAGCTTGTCACGAAGGCCGAGGAATACCGCTGGAACTTTTTGGCCTATGCTTTCATCAAATACCCCTTTTCCCGGGAGATCATCATCCGCCGTTCGTCAAAAGCGCTGAGGACGGCCGTGAAGGTGGTGACGGCGCAGTACAAGGCAGGCAGGCCGATGAACTATGCACTGCTGAAGCGTCTCTCCAAGGATTTGACTCCTTTTGAAGTGGACCAGTTCACCGATTTCATCATCTCAACCTACAATGTCATTGACTACCAGGCAGCCATCCGGCTGTTTGACTCCTACCAGGACATGATGAAATCGATTCATTCCAACACGGGAAGCGAGCATGAGCTCAACGAGGTTTTCCTTGGCCGCACAGACAAGCCTTACGCCCAGATGACCCGGATCCTGATGAAGTACTGTGACTTTAAAGACATTCACGAGTTCCTGTCCCTGGACAAGAAACGGAAGCAAGAGCTGTATGCCATCCTGCGGAAGCACACAGACGTCATGGATGAGCAAATCTACCGCTATCTCCACATTCCCTACACGGTTGTGCGCTAGTCTGGTACGAATGTACCCTCGGCCCGTTTTCGCTAATTCTTTCATTATCAGACGATAATAAAATCTCCTCCAGGCAGAAACGCCCGGAGGAGATTACGTAATACACTACTAATTAGGCCGTTAGCAAAAACGGCTATTTGTTTAGGGCATCGGCGCTGGCGATGAACTTGGCCAGTTCTTCTTCGGTGACGGTGTAGTTCTGCATTTCGCCGGAGAAGTAGCTGTCATAGGCGGCCATGTCCACGAAGCCGTGACCGGAAAGGTTGAAGAGGATGGTCTTCTGCTCGCCGGACTCCTTGCACTTAAGGGCTTCGTTGATGGTGGCGGCAATGGCGTGGCAGCTTTCCGGAGCGGGGATGATGCCTTCGGTCTGGGCAAAGAGCACACCGGCCTTGAAGGAATCCAGCTGGTCAATGTCCACGGCCTCCATGTAGCCGTCCTTCATGAGCTGGGAGAGGATAACGCCTGCACCGTGGTAACGCAGGCCGCCGGCGTGGATGGAGGCGGGCTTGAAGCTGTGACCCAGGGTGAACATGGGGAGCAGCGGGGTCATGCCTGCCTCGTCACCGAAGTCGTACTCGAACTTACCCTTGGTGAGCTTGGGGCAGGAGCTGGGCTCGGCGGCGATGAATCGGGTGTTCTTCTCGCCGGAAATCTTGTGGCGCATGAACGGAAGGGCCAGGCCGCAGAAGTTGGAGCCGCCGCCGAAGCAGGCGATCACGATGTCGGGGTACTCGCCCGTAAGAGCCATCTGCTTCTCGGCCTCCAGGCCGATGACCG
>JAEEGK010004593.1_pt1 | contig 33753 bp, 23 predicted proteins | sample 8958771 | NCBI WGS metagenome assembly JAEEGK01 (sample SAMN16246547, study PRJNA631951) | gut metagenome | biome: gut microbiome; feature: rumen; material: SC-attached | host: Bos | place: Iran: Karaj | collected 2018-10 | reverse complement strand
GAGATGGCAAAATAAAAGCCCTCAAAATTCTCCGCGGTAGAAATGCGTTGCAAAGGTAAGCGGATTTTTGAGAACCACCAAAAAGCAAGTCTGAAGTGTTAAAATCTAAAAGTAGTTGATATATAGAGATTTATCTCTATGTGTTTTTCATTGTTTATTGTTGTTTAGAGGTGTCTAAATACTGTGTGAGTTTTTTCCCTTCCCTTAAGGAAAGGCTACGGGTAGGCAAGCATCGCTTGGGAATGTGGGGTTAGGGGTGAGGCTGAATATCCCATAGATGGTTAAGATCTGTGTGAGATTACATTATTCTAATTTCTTTCCTAACCCATCTGGAGAATCTTGGGGAAAAGGTTGCATGGTATTTGTTTTTTTCTTATCTTTGCACCCAGATTGCGAAACTAATCAACCGACGATATGACAAACCAGACGAAGAGACGCAAATACGAGAAGCCCGCCATGCGGGTGTACATGCTGAATGACCGCGTTCGGCTGCTGGCCGGCAGCGGAGACGGCGGACTGGATCCGCTGAGTCCATTCAACCCGGGCAACGACCCGTTGAACCCTTAACCGAGTGTAGAACCCCTAAAACAGACAGAAGACAATGGAAACGAAGATTCACCATAGATTCAGACTCCTGGGCTTGGCCGTGCTGGGCCTCCTGACGGCCACGGCCTGCAGTAACGACGACAACACCAGCGGCGACAGCAGCATCGACGAACCCGTGCTGTCGAGCGGCATCCCATTCTCCGCCACCATCAGCGCGGCGGGCGCCGGCAGCCAGACACGCGCACTCTCTGGCCCCGACGCCTCGGACGTGATCACCGCCACATGGGCCGTGAACGAGCAGGTGGCAATGGTCTACAAGGTGGGCAGCGAGACGAAGGTGACCCCCGCCACGGTGAGCGCCGTGAGCGACGGTACCGGCGGCAAGGTGCCAGGCACCGCCACCATCACGGCGATGCTCGACGAGAACGTGACCACGGACACCCCGGTGACCCTGGTCTATCCCTATTCGGCGGTAGACCAGACCGCAGGCGACAACTTCGGCCAGGTGAAGAGCGACGTGTTTGCCCACCAGGATGGCACCATCGCCGGCATCAGCGCCAACTGCGACCTGCGCCAGGCCACGGGCACGATCACCCTCGCCACCTCTCCCGCCTCGCTCAGCAGCAACGTATCGATGGACTCACAGATAGCCATCTGGAAACTCTCGCTGAAGAAAGACGCCAGCACGGCTCTCAACGCCACGAAACTCGACATCTATTTCGGCGGCAAGACGGCCTCTGCCACACCTGCCTCCACCCCCACCAGCACGCTCTTCATGGCTGTGCCCGCAGGCGCCACAGGCCTCACCATCATCGCCAGCGACGGGACCGACTCGTATATCTACAACAAAGCGTCTGTGACCCTCGCCGCCAGCACATACTATCAGAGCACGGTGACGCTGGCCAAGCAGACCACGCGCAGCATCACGACCAGCGACGGTGAGGTGACGCTCAACGACGGCGACGTGGTGACCGGCACGGGCGGCACGAGCACACAGTTGAAGATTGCTGCTGGCGCCACCGTGACGCTGGCCGGCGTGACGAACGCGAACTTCACTACAGGTTACAAGACCGGCATTGAGTGCGCTGGCAATGCCACTATCATCCTGGCCGACGGCACAATAAACACTTTTAAGGGGAATTGGGAGAGGGCTGCCGTCTATATACCATCAGGCTCTACCCTTACCATCCGTGGCGGCGGCACGCTCATCGCCGACAACAGCGGTGCTTATGGCGCCGGCATCGGCGGTAGTTACCAGAATGACTGCGGTAACATCGTGATCGAGGGCGGTAACATCACAGCAATAGGCACTTCTGGTGCCGGCATCGGCGGCGGCAATAACCACTCCTGCGGCACCATCACCATCACGGGCGGCACCATCACCGCCACGGGTGGCGATTATGCCGCAGGCATCGGCAGCGGACATGCGGATCAAGCCGCGAACACCTGCGGCGACATCTCCATCAGCGGCTCGACGCAGGTCACCGCCACGGGCGGCGACCAAGCCGCCAGCATCGGCAGCGGATGGGCGTATCAAGCCGCGAACACCTGCGGCGACATCTCCATCAGCGGCTCGGCGCAGGTCACCGCCACGGGCGGCGCTAATGCCGCGGGCATCGGCAGCGGAAACGGGTATAGTGATGAATTAGGCAATATCTATGTCAGCAGTTGTGGCGCCATCAGCATCGCGGGCGGCACGATTGAGGCCAGGGGCGGCAATTATGCCGCTGGCATCGGCAGCGGATCGTTTGGCAAGTTCACCAGCATCAGCATCACTAAAGACATCACCAGCGTGACCGCCACCAGAAGCAATTACTCTTCCAATGCCCCCATCGGCAAGGGCAATGAAGACCAGGGCATCGGCGCAGTGACCTTCGACGGCGTGGTGATGCACAATGGCACTGGCGATGCCAAACAAGAGAACTGGGCCAAGTGGCCTGAGGATGGCGGCCCCTTCGGCGGCATACAGGTAAGGGCATCAGATTACGGCAGCAACAAAGGCAAAACCTGGACGCTGACGCCCAGTAATTAAGCGAATCAAGGGGACAGGTTTTTGGATGAATCAAGGGGACAGGTTTTTGAATGAATCCGGGGAATTCACTTCAAAAACCTGTCCCCTTGATTCATCCAAAAACCTGTCCCCTTGATTCTGTTTTACTCACTTATTGGATAAAAATCTCACGCTCGGCAAAAAAAATCCATTATTTGTCCTCGCTTAATCGAATTTTTCGTACCTTTGCAGGCGGAAATGGCAATCTGGCGGCAGAAGCCGCCTGATGTAAGGGAATGCGGTGAGAGTCCGCAACTGTTCCTGCAGCTGTAATCCCCCGTGTAGAAAGGGCTTGCTTGTATGACGCCACTGACATATTGTCGGGAAGGAAAAGCAGGCCGGGGAGAGTCAGAAGACCTGCCATGGTGAAAGCTGAAAGGGAAAGAACACCTTCCAGACGAAAAAGAGTAGCGCTTCCGCTCAGGAGTTAGCGGTTCGTAGGACGGAATGTTTTTATGAGAAGTAGACTGATTGTTGGACTGGCACTGCTGTGCTTGGTTCCATCATTGAGGGCACAAACCACTCTGCGGGGAGACTCCCTGCAGGAGGTGGTGGTAACAGGTACTGGCACGCAGCACCTGCTGAAGGATGCGCCTGTGCAGACGGAGGTCATCAGCCGCCGCCAGCTGCAACAGTATGCCGGCCGCAGCATTGAGGATATCCTCTCGGGGCTGGCCGCCAGCCTCGATTTCAACGAGAACGACATGGGGTCGCACCTGCAGATGAACGGCTTGGGAAACTCGTACATACTGATACTTGTGGACGGGCGGCGCCTGCACGGTGACAATGGCGGTGAGAACGACCTGGGGCTCATCGACCCTCACAATATTGAAAAGATTGAGATAGTGAAGGGTGCATCGAGTGCGTTATACGGCTCAGATGCCATTGCGGGTGTGATCAACATCATCACGAGGAAGCACCGTGAGAAGGGAGTGATGCTGGAGAACACTTCCCGTGTGGGCAGCTATGGTGACATACGCCAGCACAACGGCATCAGCCTGAACTATGGAAGGCTGTCGAGTTACACCAATTTCCAGCTGCAGCACTCCGACGGCTGGCAGAACACCAGTGAGGAGGCTCTGCAACAGACGGAGTACCATATCACCGACTCGAGGAACAAGACCGTGAACCGCCACACTAACTGGCAGCTGGCCGAGCACCTGACCTACAAACTGACTCCCCACACCGAGCTGTATGCCGGCGGCAACATCTATTGGAAACGGATCTATCGCCCCTGCGGGCGTCATCCCGGTGTCGACGTCAGGACCTACGACATGCAATATGACAACGCTACGGCCTCGGCGGGTGGCAAGTGGAATATCAAGGGTTCGTCGACCGACTACATCTCCCTGGATGCAGACTGGAAGCGCCATGCCTACAACTACATCTTTACCGACACCACGCTGACTGACGGCTACGTGAACGGCCGTTTCACCAATTTCTTCCCTTATTTCCCTGGCGACAAGGAACTGCAGAGTGACCAGCGGCTGACAAACGTGTCGCTGAAGGGTGTCTTCTCGCTGCCTTACGGGCAACGGCTCAGTGCCGGCCTCGAGTATCGCTATGACTGGCTGAAGGCTCCGATGCGGGTGGCTGGCGGCAAGGCTTCGGACAACACCGAAGCCGCCTACGTGCAGGATGAGCTTGCCCTGCTGGAACCGCTGTATGTGACGGCTGGTCTGCGTCTGACGCGCAATGAGGGCTTCGGCACCCGTCTTACCCCGAAGCTCTCGGTGATGATGAAACAGGGCGACCTGCGTCTGCGTGCCACCTGGAGCCAGGGTTACAAGACACCCACTCCGAAGGAGCTGCACTACCAGTATGTCAAGAACATGAACGGCGTTTACCTGTTCCTGGGAAACGAGAAGCTGAAGGCCCAGCATTCGAACTATCTTACGGTGAGTGCGGAATACAGCATAGGCGGCCTTACGCTGACCCTTGCCCCTTATTATAATAAGGTAAACGACATGATCACGCTCGTGACCATTCCCATGAGGGAAGCTCCCGGGGAGCTGATCACGAAATACGATCCCATACGGGTGCGCCAATACCAGAACATGGAGAATGCAAAGACCTATGGCGTGGACTTCACGGTGCGCTATCAGGGCAAGGACTTTACGGCGGGCGGTTCCTACAGCTATCTCGACACCAGGGCCAACCAGTATGACTCGGAGAAAGAGGAGATGCGGCGTGTGACCATTGATGGCATGGCGCATCATAAAGGGAGTGTCTATGTGACATGGAACCGTGAGCTGTCGAGATGCTACCAACTGGGGATTGGCCTCTATGGACGGCTCTCGACCAAGCGCTACTATCAGATTGACGGCAACGGCAAGGGCTATCAGTTGTGGCGCCTCTCGACGTCGCACCAGTTCGGGAAGAACTGCCGGCTGGAGGCGGGCGTGGACAATATCCTCGACTACTGCGACCGTACTCCCCATGGCCTGCACCTGGGCACCACTACGCCGGGACGCACCATTTATGCTGCACTGACTCTACGGCTGAATCAAGGTAGGAAGATAACAAACAAATATAAGTCAAACTTAAATTCAAACAACAATGATGAAGATTAAAACCCTTTTGCTGGCCATGACGGCAGTCCTGGCTGGCATGACTTTCGCCTCTTGTAGCGATGACGATGACAACGACAAGAACCAGTCGAACTACGAACGGTACCAGCAGGCTGTGAACCAGACGGTCAATGCTCAGAAGAAAAGCGACAAGGTGATCCTGCTCGTTGCGTTCGGCTCGACATGGGAACAGGCCTACGACACCTTTGACCAGGTGGTGGCCGACTACAAGTCGACCTTCAGCGGATGGGATGTCTACCTCTCGTTCTCGTCGGCCATCTGTATCAACAATGCCCGTGCCGGCGAGAATGTGGCCCCGAAGGACTACTACGATCCTGAGCACTGGCTCACCGCCATCGGTCTGGCTGGTTACAAGCAGGTGATCATACAGTCGCTCCAGGTGATTCCCGGTGAGGAATACCGCCGTGTGCGCGACAGCTATGTCAAGGACTTCATGAACAACCGCAATGGTGACTTTACCGATGCCTACATGAAGAGCCTCGACCTGAACGTTGCGGTGGGCACTCCCCTGATGGCAGAAGAGGATGATGCAGCTGCACTGGCCCGTACGCTGAATGCCGAGGCCGATGTCAAGGCTGCCGTCCAGCAGGGTATCGTTGCCTTCATGGGTCATGGAAACCCTGAGGGTTACGACTACTACGGCGGAAACATACGCTACCTGCAACTGGAGAAGTACCTGCGCGACATCAGCACGAACTACTATGTTGGCACCGTTGACATGGACGCTACGTATGCGGAGGATGTCCTCAGCCACATCTCCGGTGGTGAAGTGAACTACCAGGTAGGTGCAATGAAAGAGACGGTCAACTACGCTGCCAACACCACGAAGAAGGCCCAGCTGTTCGTGCTGATGTCTATTGCCGGTGATCACGCCCACAACGATATGGCTGACGATGAGGACGAAGAGAGCTGGTACTCACTGTTCAATGCTGCGGGCATAGAGACCAATGCCTACGAAAGCAACTTCACAGAGGCCTGCTGGAGGAAATACAAGAAAGGCGAAGGTTATATTCCCGGTCTGGCCGAGAGGAGTGCCGTACGCAAGCTGTGGATCAACCACACCCGCGAGGCCATTGCCAAGCTCGGCACCGAAGAAGCCATGTCCACACCGACAACCGCTCCGGAGGAATGATTGCCCTGAAGGGCAACTGCCAAAGAATCAGGGGGACAGGTTTTTGGATGAATCAGGGGGACAGGTTTTTGAATGAATTCGGGGAATTCACTTCAAAAACCTGTCCCCCTGATTCATCCAAAAACCTGTCCCCCTGATTCTATAGCAGATTCATGGTGTCGGTGGCAATCATCAGCTCCTCATCGGTAGGAATGACCACGACCTTCACTTTCGAGTCATCGGCAGAGATGACAGCCTCCTCCCCGCGCACCTTGTTCTTCTCCTCGTCGAACTTGATGCCCAGGAACTCCAGGTTCTTACACACCTCAGAGCGCATGCTCACCTGGTTTTCGCCCACGCCGGCGGTGAACACCACCACGTCGAGACCGCCCATGGCAGCAGCATAGGCACCGATATACTTCTTGATGCGATAGAAATACATGTCCTGAGCCAGCTTGGCGCGCTTGTCACCGTTCTTCGCGGCATTCTCCACGTCGCGCATGTCGCTGGAACCGCCTGTCAGACCTGCCACGCCGCTCTTCTTGTTGAGCAGGTTCGACATGCCGTCGGCATCCAGGCCGAGCTTCTTCTCGATAAACGTCACTGCGCCGCCGTCGATGTCGCCGGCACGCGTTCCCATCACCAGTCCTTCCAACGGTGTAAGGCCCATGGAGGTGTCGATACACTTGCCGTCCACCACGGCTGCAATGGAACCACCATTGCCGACGTGGCAGGTCACCATCTTCGTACCCTCGGCAGGTATGCCCAGGAACTCACAGGCACGGGCCGACACATAGCGGTGGCTGGTGCCATGGAAGCCATAGCGACGGATGCCGTACTTCTCGTACAGCTCGTAGGGAATGGCATACATAAAGGCCTTCGGCGGCATGGTCTGGTGGAACGCGGTGTCGAACACACCTACCTGGGGCAAGCCGGGCATCAGCTCCTTCACGGCATTCACACCTTTCAGGTTGGCGGGGTTGTGCAGCGGAGCCAGGTCCGAGCATTTCTCAAACTCTTTCAGCACCTCGTCGGTGAGGATGACGGACTTGTTGAACTTCTCGCCGCCATGCACCATCCGATGACCCACGGCGTCTATCTCGTCAAGGCTCTTGATCACACCAATCTCAGGGTCGGTCAGCAGGGAGAAGATGAACTTCACACCCTCGGTGTGCTCAGGTATGTCGTGCATGATCTGCTTCTTCTCACCGTTAGCCAGCTTTACCTTCACAAACGAGCCGTCCAAGCCCACACGCTCGGCACCGCCACTGGTCATCACACTCTTGTCGTCCATGTTGTACAGTGCGTACTTGATAGAGGACGAACCACAGTTTAAAACTAAAATCTTCATTTCTCGAACATATTATATATAAGGAAACCGAATGGAATCAAGGGGACAGGTTCTTGAAGTGAATTCACCGAATTCATTCAAAAACCTGTCCCCTTGATTCTTTTTATTTCTTAGCGTCCATAGCCTGGCAGGCCGTGATGGCGATCATATAGTAGATGTCATCCACCGAGCAGCCGCGTGACAGGTCGTTCACCGGACGTGCAATGCCCTGGAGCACCGGACCGATGGCAATGGCATCGCCCAGGCGCTGCACCATCTTATAGGCAATATTGCCCACCTCGAGGTTCGGGAACACCAGCACGTTGGCCTTGCCGGCAATGTCCGATCCGGGAGCCTTCTTTGCACCCACTGACGGAACGAGGGCGGCATCGGCCTGCAGCTCACCGTCAATCTTCAGCGTCGGGTCGAGTTCCTTTGCCAGACGGGTGGCCTCAATCACCTTGTCGCACACCTCGTGCTTGGCAGAGCCCTTTGTCGAGAAACTCAGCATGGCCACACGGGGATCTTCGAATCCTGCCACCGCACGCGCCATCTGGGCCGTGCAGACAGCTATCTGCGACAGCTGGGCGGCGTCGGGCATGGGAGTGACAGCCACGTCGGCAACCACCAGCACGCCGTTCTCGCCATATTGCTTCTGCTTCGAGATCAGCAGCAGGCCGCCGCTGACACAGGTGATGCCGGGCTGGCACTTGATGATCTGCAGGGCTGGACGCAGGGTGTCGCCAGTGGTCGACAGGGCACCGCTGATCTGGCCGTCGGCACCCTCGGTCTTGATGATCATACAACCGTAGTAGAGCGGGTTCTTCACCAGTTCGCGGGCCTGCTCAATGGTCATGCCCTTGCTCTTGCGCAGCTCGGCCAGCTTCTCGGCATATTCCTCAGCCTTCGGCGAGGTCAGCGGGTCAATGATGGTGGCCTTTCCGATGTTCTGCAGACCCCACTCGGCAGCGAGCCTGTTGATCTCGTCCACATTACCCAGCAGGATGATGTCTGCCAGTTCATCAGCCAGAGCCTTGTCGGCTGCACGAAGTGTACGCTCCTCGGTTGCCTCGGGGAGCACAATGCGCTGCTTGTTCGACTGAGCACGCGCAACAATTTGACTTAAAAGATCCATAGTTTGTTTTTTTTATATCATTAAAAAGTTATTCGCACAAAGCGTCTTCCATCCCGCCTCCTGACAGCAGTCTGACGGAACAGACTGCAAAAGTAATAAAAATAATCCGAAAACCCACCTTACCTGCTTTCTTTTATATCTTTTTTACGTTTGGAGAACCTCAGGAATCAAGGGGCCAGGTTCAGCCACAGGGACATGTCCTGATAGCCACGGTTGTCCCAGGCATAATAAGGTATAAGCCGAATCCTGACTTTCTTGGCAGGTTGTGAGGAGACTTCACGATAGAGTGTGTGGTTGTCCCATTTTTGATTGCCGTACAGGCAGGCTTCGCCCTCGAGAGCCGTAAAGGAATGGCCGGCAATTTCCATCCTGACCTCCTTCAGTTGAATGTCGGCAGGGATGGCTATGTCGCTGATGCGGTGACCGCCCTCGATGTCCTGTCCTTCCAGACAATAGACAATGGGTCCGCGCTTGACTGCCACCTGGTTCCTGGCTTCCTCGACAAGGGGGTTGGCCTCGATCAGTCGGGGACGCATCTTGAAGTCGGCCACGATGACATCTCCTTTCTTGAACTTGCGGTTCACGATGCCCGAGGGATGGTGGCCCAGGTCCTCGCCATTGACGGAGATGGTGTATTCGTCGCACCAGTCGGGTATGTGCAGAATCACCGACTGGCAGTCTTTCACCTTCTTGAACGTCAGCGTCACCTTTCCGTCCCACGGATAGTCAGTGGTCTGTTCCACGACGAGGTCCTTGGTGGTAAGCGTGTTGTTGCCGTAGAGGTTCACCCACAGCGAAGAGCCTTTCTGGGCATAGGCATATTCCTGTGTCTGGCAGAGGGTGCGCGTGGTGTTGGGCGGGCAGCAGAAGCATGAGATGTAATGCTGGCGCTGCTTAGGCCATCGCATGGTATAGGGGAACTCGGCAGTGCGGCGCAGCGCCTCGGTGTAGAAATAGTCCTTGCCGTCGAGTGAGATGCCGGAAAGGATGCCGTTATACAGTTCGTTCTCGATGATGTCGACATACTTACTGTCGGCGGTGGTCTGGAACATGCGCCATGAGAAGAGCAGCATGCCTATCTGGGCACAGATCTCGTTGTGGGCTGCCTCCTGTGGCAGCTGGAACTGTCGTCCGTAGGCCTGATGTATCTGCTGGATGCTGGGCTGGTCGTAGGTGGTGCCGTCGGGCGAGACTCCGTCGTAGAGTGCGCCGCAGCCTCCCATGATGTAGATCTTGTGTTGCACGATGTCGTCCCAGATGGCGGAGAGGTTCTTCATGAGCTGCTCTTCGCCTGTCTCGGCATACAGGTCGGCAACGCCGGCATAGAGGTAGTTGGCACGTACGGCGTGTCCCATCGCCTCGTACTGGTCGCGCAGCTTGTGGCGGTCCTGGTTGTGATCCTCGCCGTTGGTGACGGAGTCGCGGATGGCGATGAGCCCTTTGGCCAGGGTGAGATATTTCTCGTCGCCGGTCTCGCGGTACATCTCGGCAGCCCCCATGTAGTGAGAGGGACAGATGGCGTTCCGTGACAGCTCAGCCGCATCGTTGGTCAGGAAGTTGTAGAGGAAGTCGGCGGCTCTTCGTCCGCACTCGAAAAGGGTGGTCTTGCCAGTGGCGCGCTTATGGACAATGCCTGCTGTCATGAGATGTCCAAGGTTGTAGGTCTCGAAGTTCAGTCTCGAGGCAAAAGCTTTCTTGTGGTCGTTGCCTATCTCGATGCCTATATTGGTGTTGTCGCCGGAATGTGAGTCGATGCCGGCATTGCGTTCGCTGATGACCACCGGCGTATGGATATATCCGTCGTTACGCTGGGAAAGCCTTACCTGCTCGATGAACTTGTCCATCAGGGCGTCGAGTTTCGGGTCTTTGCTGATGGCATAGACGGTGGCGCAGGCTTCTAACCATTTGTACATGTCGCCGTCATGGAAAGGAGGGCCGTGATGCTTGCCTTGCACCGTGCCTGCTGCCACTTCGAAGTTGCGGAAGCCATTGCTGCCGTGGGCACCTTTCTCGTCGAGCGTCTCCCAAGGGGTGTCCCATGTGTTCCACATATCCCAGATGGTGGTGTGGCTCAACACATTGAAGCGGTCTCCCCAGAAGCCTCCTGTCCACTTGACGGCGCCCAGGGGGGTATTCTTCATTTTTGCCTGCTGGCTCAGGCCCATATCCGTCAGGCCTCTTTCCTGCGCCTGTGCAGGTAATGATAAGAATAAAAAGGTGAAAAGGTAAAAAAGCGAAATACTTGATACCTTCACAGTCTTGATGGCTATTGTCTCTTCGTTCATGTTTCTTATGCCTTGTTTTTCCATATAACACTTCTCACAGTTCACCTCCTCTTGCCTTTACGCGCTTGTACCATTCCTCGCGTTCCTTGGTCAGGTCGTAGCCACGCTTTGCCAGGTAGTTGTTGATGCGGCCCTTGTATTTGCCGAACACTTCATGTTTCTTCTTGGAGCTTTCCGCGTCGATGGCCAGCTCGCGGGCTTCTATGAGCCAGGTCATGATCTGCTGCTTCTCCTCGTCCTTCAGCGTAGGAATCATGTCGCACTGAGCGTCATAGGTGACCTTCACCACGTTGAAGGTCATCACATCCTTTACCTTTTCCACCTCTGCCGGTTTCAGATACATCGACAGGTTGGCCAGGAATCCGAAATGCGAACGGTAGAGCTTGGAGTCGCATTGTGCCTCAGCCAGTCTCTTGTCGGTCTTCTTGACGGAGTCGCGCTCAGCATAGATGTCGTTCAGCTGGAAATAGCGGTTGCTGATGATGTTCAGCACGTTCTGTCCCAAGGGCGTCCAGGTGATGCCCAGCTCGTCGGTTGCTTTCCGCGAACGTTCCAAGATGGTCTTCACGTAGTCGGCATCGCGGCCGGCGCTGTCAAGCCTGACCTCGGCCTCGGGATAGGAGTTGAATATCTCTTTCAGGAAATGGACGTTGGCGCCGTAGTTCATCTTGACGTTCCTCACCATTTTTACGTCACGGCTGCGTTCCACGAAAAGCCATCCCTTCCAACCCATCTCGTCGAGGGTCTTCTTGATGAGCGGCACGTTGAGGGTAGAGTCGTTCCGCAGCCACACCCTGTCGGTGTTGGAGGCATGGATGGCGCAGATGTTCCTGGCACCGAGCCTCTTCATGTCGCTGGCAATGTCCCATCCGTTTTCCGAAATGGTCTGCCATTTATAGAAGATGGCGATGCCTTCGCTGCCGATGTCCTTCAGCAGTCGCAGGTTTCCCTTCGCATCGAGTGGGGTGTCGATGCCAACCCGTTTCCCGCGAGCCTTGGCAGCCTCACCGATGTCGTGCAGGCGTTTGACGACGGCACTGCGTTTCGCCTTGTCGGTTGTCCAGTCGTTGCCACAGCCTCCGAGAGGGAGGAAGGCCGTCTTTACACCTCCCATCCTGTCCATTGTGTTGAAACAGTCCTCGGCGAGGGCGAGGTAATTGTCCCGTTTCGTCAGGTCTTGGGCATAGAATCCGCTCATGGCCACTGCTCCCACCTGGATGCCGAGGCTGTCGGCAGTATGTTTGAAGTGGGCTGCCTCCTGCGGATCGCGCAGCTTGTTGTCGAACAGCTCCCGCTGTCCGAGTCCGCCCATGTCCAATTCAATACCGTCGCATCCCAGCTGGCGTGCCAGGTTAAACGCTCCCAGTTTCTGTCGTTTGAGTATCATCCAATCGCACACACCCACCTGATAGCGCTGCTGTGCCATCACTGTTTCCGGTATCAGCAGTCCTGCCAACACCCATAGAACAAAAATCCTTAATACCTTTTCCATATATATGATAGACGTATGAAAACTGCCTTTGTACTGACAGTTTTTGGCTGTAGCAGGCATGTTTTTTCTCACTGCAATGCACTTTTTTGCTCAAATTGTTCGGTTTTCAAAAGATTTGTGTTACTTTTGCACGTTGTTAGCGAATAAAAGTAGAAAAATGGCAACCGTTACGGAGAAAACCATCGATATTGACAGCATCATCAAGTCAAAGCTGGGTTCAAAAGCCCGTTGGATACCAGGACCACTGGTGTCGTGGCTGAAGCATATCGTTCATCAGGACAGGGTGAATGCCTTCCTTTGGGAGTCACGCGACAAAGAAGGAACCCCCTGGCTGGAGGAGTGTGTTCGCTATCTTGACATGACCTTGGAACTGGAAGGCGAGGAGAACCTGCCTCCGAAAGACGATGGTCGGCTCTACACTTTCGTTTCCAATCATCCTTTGGGAGGAGAAGACGGCGTTGCCTTGGGAGCCATTATCGGTCGGCGCTACGACAGCCGTTTCCGTTACCTGGTGAACGACCTGCTGATGAATCTGCCTGGACTGGCACCCGTCTGCATCCCCATCAACAAGACCGGCAAGCAGAGCCGTGACTTCCCGCAGATGGTGAAGGCCGGCTTCGAGAGTCAGAACCACATGCTCATGTTCCCGGCCGGTCTCTGTTCCCGCCGCAAGAATGGGGTGATACGTGACATCCCCTGGACAAAGACATTCATCTCCAAAAGTGTGGAGTACCAGCGTGACGTCGTGCCCATTCACTTCAGTGGCCAGAACTCCAATTTCTTCTATCGGCTGGCCAATTTCTCTGACCGTTTCTTGCCGTTCAACCTTGCCATGCTGTTCCTGGTCGACGAGATGTACAAGAACGTCCACAAGACATTCCATGTGAGTTTCGGCAAGCCCATACCCTGGCAGACCTTCGACAAGAGCAAGACGCCTGCTGAGTGGGCGCAATGGGTGAAGGATCGCGTCTATGAACTTTAAAACTGTCATATCACATATAGCCCCAAAACTACAAATACCTACAATAAAGCATGGAACAACCAATTATTGCCCCCATAGCGAAAGATGTTCTGAAGAGCGAGCTGACCCCTGACAAGCAGCTCCGTATGACCAATAAGAGCAATAACGAAATATACGTCATTACGGCGCACGATTCTCCGAACGTGATGCTCGAGATAGGTCGTTTGCGCGAGATTGCATTCCGTGAGGCTGGCGGCGGCACGGGCAAGGAAACCGACATCGATGAGTTCGATATCTGTGAGAACTGCTATAAGCAGCTCATTGTATGGAATCCCGAGGAAGAGGAAATCATCGGCGGCTACCGCTACCTGCTGGGTACCGACTGGGAACTTGACGATAAGGGACAGCCTATCCTGGCTACGAGCCATATGTTCCATTTCTCCAAGAAGTTCCTTGAAGAATACATGCCTTATACCATTGAGCTGGGACGTTCCTTCGTGAGCCTGCCCTATCAAAGCTCACGCATGGGAGCCAAGAGCCTCTTTGCACTCGATAACCTTTGGGACGGCTTAGGGGCCTTGACCGTCATCAAACCCAACGTCCGCTATTTCTTCGGAAAGATGACCATGTATCCCAGCTACATCCGTAAAGGCCGTGACATGATACTTTATTTCCTCAAGAAGCATTTCGATGACAAGGAGAACCTGATCATCCCTCTGCACCCGCTGCAGATTGAAGCCGACGAGGAGGAACTGAAGAGACTGTTCTGTGAAGACAGTTTCAAGGACGATTATAAGATCCTGAACCGCGAAATCCGCAAACTGGGCTATAACATCCCGCCGCTTGTAAATGCATACATGAGCCTGTCGCCCACCATGAAACTCTTCGGCACTGCCATTAACTATGGCTTTGGCGACGTGGAAGAGACCGGTATCCTTATTGCGGTGGACGAAATACTCGAGCAGAAGCGTGTGCGCCACATCGACTCTTATATTGCAGAGCATCCCGATGCCCTGAAGATTACCAGCGGAGCCAACAAGGTGATCTATAAGGCAAAGAAATGAACACCCTGCGGAGTGCCCTGCTCTGGGCGTGGCTTGTACCTTTGTTGCTGCAGAGCGCATCCGTTTGTCCTGTTGCCGCTCAGCAGCCATTGACCCTTGACGCCCGTCATCTGCTTCTCGACGGTTCACTCACTCCTGCCGAGGCTTCTTCCCGCCCCTTCACTTACACAACCTTTCAGGAAGCAGCCGCCCATTTCGGCGACAGCTGCACGCTCTATATCAAGCCGTGGGTCTACTGGATCGACAATCCTGATACACCCGCCGTTGTCACAGGCAGGAACGGACGCGAGCCTTTCGGCTTGGTTGTCACTGCCAGGCAGCTTCGTCTGGTGGGGCTTTCTGCCGATGCCCATGAGGTGGTACTGGCTTCGCAGCGCGGACAGACACAAGGGGCTGTGGGCAACTTCACCATGTTTGATTTCCACGTCAGCAGTCTTTCGGTGGAGAATCTCACCATGGGCAATTTCTGCAATGTAGACCTTGACTACACACTCAGACCGGAGCTGTCCAGGAAGAAGCGCAGTGATGTCATTACCCAAGCCCATGTTGGCTATGTTCACGGTGACTCGCTCACAGCACGTAATGTGCGATTCATCAGCCGTCTGAACCTTAATCCCTTGAACGGCGCGCGCCATTCGCGTTACGACAGTTGTCACTTCGAGTGTACCGACGATGCCTTGAACGGCACCGCCATTTACCGCCACTGTACCTTTGGTCTCTATGGGCAGAAACCCTTCTGGAGCACTTTCGGCGCAGGAGCTATGTTCGTTGACTGCGACTTCTACGTCATGGGTCAGAACCGTGAGATGTTTTTCTGCAAGCAGGGTGGACCGGTAACAGTTGTTGACTGTCGTTACCATGCTCCTTCCGACAGTATCTATCTCGGCTGGACGGCCTATCCGCAACCCTGGCTACGTTGCTACCAGAAGAACTTTACGTTGAACGGCAAGCCTTACGTCATTGGCAGCCGCCAGGCACAAAACACTGTCATGCTTGACGATTACGCGGCTTCTGTTCCACCCTTTTTGGCCATCAGCCGTCACGAGGCCACTCTTCAGGCTGGCAAGGACACCGTGTGTCTCTCGACGGGAGAGCCTGTCAGTTGGCATGTGGAAAAGGGCTTTGAGCAGTACCTCTCCCTCTTGCAGAAAGGTGTTGACACTGTCATCGTTACTCCAGCCTCCGACATTGAGGAGTCTGCCGCCTTCTGTCTCATCGCCACAACAGCCGATGGTCGCGAAGCGGCCTGCCGTCTGACGGTCAATCCCACGCCGCTACCTCCGCCTACCTTCGTACGGAAACCGGAAATACAGATAAAAAACGGTTGTGCCACTCTTGACTATGCCCTTCAACTGAAGAAAGTCGGCGACGTGTCGACTGTTGTCTGGTATAAGTCGGCCAATGTTGTCGGGAAAGCTTCCGAAGCAGGTGCCATGATACCTTTCGCCACAGGCAAGGAGATAGAACTGACCGACGGTGAAATCGGTCACGTTCTGAGCGCACGCATCCGTCCTCAGTCCACCCGTAGTGAGGCGGGCGAGGAATGCGAGGCTGTGGCTCCGTGGCCGGTAGTAAAACCCCTTCAGGTTAGAAATGCCGGTCTGATGGACATGGATTTCAGTCATTTCTGTTGCGACTGGCAGTCGGAACGACTGCCTGGTTTTTGGACGGTTGACGGCCACAAGCCTGCTGACACGGCAGAGTTTCCCTGGTCGTTTGACTCTCGGAAACCCATGTGGGAATATGGCGAAGGATTCAATGGCGCCGTCGGTAAGGGACTGCTCCAGGCGCAGCGCGGTGCAAGGCTGATGTACACACCCGTCGAACGTCAGGAGGGCTATGGCGACATGAGCCTCAAGCTGGAGGTCGATCCCACGAAGACCGCAGGTCAGGGATTCGGCTCTGCCACAGGTCAGTATATGGATGTATGTCTGAAGTTCGACACCCGGACACTCACGGGTTATGGTCTGCGTATCATCCGCACCACCAAGCACGCCAAGGCCGTGGATTTCTATCTCGTGGAGTATCGTCAAGGAGAGGTCACCCCCCTCTCTGACGCCATCAGCTCCACCTGCTATCGTACTGGCTGCACCATCAGCCTTGCTGTCTCGGGCAGTCTGTTCACAGCCCATGTGGAGACAGCCACTCCTCGCCCGCAGGAAAGCAGCCTGCCTCATAGCGTCGACCTCTCTGCCTCCGTCCACCCCAGCAGCAGCGGCGGCATATATATTCAGCACACAGGGTCGTGTGGTGAGTCTACCACCATGCTCCATCGTCTGAAAGTCTCGTGGACCAAGAGCCACTGATATCTTTGATGTACGTAAAAAAACTTATAACTGTTGTCTTATGAAAAAAAGTATCTGTCTTGTCTCATTTCTTGTCCTGACATTCTGCGCCATGCTGACGGCCGTGGATGCCCAGGGGCAACCCCTTGTGAAGACCCATGTCGAAACGGGCGATGTGGAGGGTGTACTCGAAGGTCAGCTCGCCGTATTTAAAGCCATTCCCTATGCAGCACCGCCTGTAGGCGATTTGCGTTGGCGAGCCCCGCAGCCCGCCAAGGCCTGGGAAGGCGTGTTGAAGACCGACAAGTTCGGACCCCTTCCTCCGCAGCCTACTCGTCCCGGCCGTACTGCCGACATGATGAGTGAAGACTGCCTGTACCTGGGCATAGCCACCCCAGCCACCTCTGTCAACGACCGTCTGCCCGTGATGGTATGGATACACGGCGGCGGGTTCCAGACCGAGCACTACGGCGGTGACCTCTGGCGGCTGCTGGCTCAGCGTGGCGTAGTCATCGTCAGCATAGAATACCGCACCGGAGCTCTGGGATTCATGGCCCATCCGGAACTCACCAAGGAATCGAAGGACGGACACTCGGGCAACTATGGCCTGCTCGACCAGATTTTTGCCCTGCAGTGGGTACAGCGCAACATCACCAGCTTTGGCGGCGACCCCACGAAGGTCACTATCTTCGGCGAGAGTGCCGGTGCCATCAGCTGCAGCCTGCTCTGCGGCTCACCACTGGCCAAGGGGCTCTTCCGTGCCTGCATTAGTCAGAGCGGCGGGTCGTTTGCACCTTGGCGCGACCAGGCACGCACCTTGGGCGTTGATGCCTCGCAGAAAGGTGCCGAGCAGCAGGGACTGGCCTTCCAGAAGCATCTGAAGAAGAAGTCGCTGAAGCAGCTGCGCAAGATGGATGCCATGGACCTGTGCGGCAGCAATGTGGGCTTTGGCGGTTTCTGGCCTTGTGTCGACGGCTATGTCATTATGGACGACCAGTACCGGCTCTACGAACGCGGCGAGTATAACGACGTTCCCGTCATTGTCATGACCAACAGCGACGAAGGCGCACTGTTCACTCCAGGTAACATCAAGGCTGCCGACTATCAGAAGTCTGTCAGAAGCATCTTCGGCTCCTATGCCGACGAGGCGCTGAAGGTCTATCCCGGCAATACCGACGACGAGGCGTGGCACGGCAATGCCGATGCTTTCCGTGACATGGGTTTTGCATGGCCTAGCTACGCATGGGTGAGTCTGCAGGCCAAGACCGGCAAGAGTCCTGCCTATGCCGCTTTCCTCAGCCAGCCTTCCAAGCGCAGCTTCTCGCAGGACCCGCACCGCTGTGGCGTGGCTCATGCCGATGATATACTTTATCTCAACGGTGAGTTCCTCACACAGCCCGAGAAATATCCATGTGAGTCGGCTGTGGCAGAGATTATCCAACAGTACTGGGTGAACTTCGCCAAGACCTGTAATCCTAACGGCAAGGGTCTGCCTTACTGGCCGTCGTTCGACGATACCAAGCCCACCACCATGCAGTTCAGCTATGGTGCCTCGCTCATCATGCGTCCCAACCGTGACCAGATAGATTTCGTTGACCGTTTCTACAGGCACCTGCGCGAGGAGACCGAGAAGCAACGCCAGCAAAAATAAGCATCTATAAAGACTATGAAGAGACCCCTCCTGGCCATTGTGTTGCTTGCCGTCATGACCCCGTGTCTGGCGGCAACGGTGCTGCACGTCACACCCGACTCGTCGCTCATCGATGCCATCCGCCGCGCACGTGAGCTGCGGCGTACAGGGCAGGCTGCCGAGGTGACCATTCGCCTGGCAGCAGGCATCTATCATCTTTACGAACCATTGCGGCTGCGACCAGAGGACAGCGGGCTCAGCATAGAAGGTGACGGTGCCGTGATCTCCGGCGGGCTCCCCCTTCACAGTTGGAGGAAACAGGGCAGGTTCTACGTGGCCGATGTGCCCTGCTTCAACGGACGTCCCGTTGACTTCCGCCAGCTGTGGGTGAACGGCGCAAAGGCCCAGAGAGCACGCGACGTACAGGACTTCGAGCAGATGCACCGCATACTGACTTACGACAAGCGCAACCAGGTGCTTTGGATTCCCAAGGCTGCTGTCGCCAATTCCAAATTCTCCATTCTGAATGCCCCCTTCCCGGAGCTTGTGCTTCATGAGATGTGGTGTGTCAGTAACCTGCGCATCAAGTCGCTCACCCCCCAGGGCGACTCCGTGGCAGTGCGCTTCCACGACCCCGAAGCACGCATCCAGTTCGACCACCCGTGGCCGTCGCCTATGACGCCCAATACAGGCCATCCCTCGCCCTTCTACCTCACCAATGCCCGCGAGTTGTTGGATGAGCCTGGCGAGTGGTATCACGACATCTGCCAGCAGAAACTCTACTACCTGCCCCGTGACAGCGACAGGATTGGGCAGATGAACCGCGGGCGTGCTGCCGTGGTTCCCGTGCTCGAGACCCTTGTCGAGTTCATCGGCACCGCTGAGCGGCCTGTCCGTAATATCACCATCCGTGGCGTCACCTTCAGCCACACCACCTGGATGCGTCCGTCGGAGCAGGGACACGTGCCCCTGCAGGCAGGCATGTACCTGGTAGAGGCCTACAAACTGCGTCCTCAGATCGACCGTCCCAACAACCACAAGCTTGACAATCAGGGCTGGCTCGGACGTGCCGATGCCGCCGTGGAGCTGCGACATACGGAGAACATCTGCTTCCGCGACTGCCGTTTCGAGCACCTCGGCGGCTCGGGACTCGACTATGTCGAAGGCTGCAAGGGCGGTGACGTCACACGCTGCACCTTCACCGACATAGCCATGAACGCTCTCGTCATAGGTTCCTTCTCGCCCGAAGGCCTCGAGACCCACCTTCCTTATGCACCCACCGACTTCCGCGAGCTGTGCACCGGGCAGACCGTAGAACGGTCGCTCTTCCACGACATAGCCAACGAGGACTGGGGATGCGTGGCCATTGCAGCCGGATATGTGGCTGCTGTCACCATCGACCATAACACCATTCACCACGTCCCTTACACCGCCATCTCGCTGGGATGGGGGTGGAATCGTGACCTGATAGGCATGAGAGACAATCTAGTGCATGCGAACCTCATCTATGACTATGCAGGACACATGTACGACTGTGCTGGCATCTACACCCTCGGTAACCAACCCGGAACCGTCATCTCCGACAACGTGGTGCGCGACATAGCACGACCCTCCTATGTTCACGATCCCGATCACTGGTTCTACCTCTATACCGACGAGGGATCCAGCAACATCACCGTGCGAAACAACTGGACTCCTTCAGAGAAGTTCCTGCAGAACGCCAACGGCCCAGGTAACAGCTGGCAGAACAACGGACCACAGGTCGCCGATTCCATCAGAATGAACGCGGGGAGATAACGCGGCAGGGGAAGTGGTCGAAAAAATACCGGGAAGTCGTCGAAAGTTTCTTGCTTGGTACTGATTCTTACCTTATCTTTGCACTCGAAAATGATTCGAACAAAAGCAAAGACAAATAATAATAGGTATGAAGAAAGTAATGAAGAGTGAGACAAGCTATCAGAATGGCAACTCACAGAACGGAAATCTTTCATTTAACAAGGTAAGAAGATTTTCAGTGATGATGGTGCTGGCCCTGGTGCCGGCAGTGATGATGGGTCAGGCCCGGGTCGACAGCCTGGGCACTGACAGTGTGACATGGTCGAAAGACCTTGAAGGCGTGACGGTGGTTCACCAGAAACGCCTTGTGAAGATGGAGGCCGACAAGATGACCTACAAGGTGAGCGAGGACGAGGATGCCAAGTCGAACACGGTGCTCGACATGCTTCGCAAGGTGCCTATGGTGACGGTGGACGGCCAGGACAATATTACCGTGAACGGATCGTCGTCGTTCAAGGTTTATGTAGATGGAATGCCCAACGTGATGTTCTCGAGCAACCCCTCGATGGTGTTCAAGAGTATGCCGGCTTCCATGGTGAAGAACATTGAGGTAATCACCAATCCCGGTGCGAAGTACGATGCCGAGGGTGCCGGCGGCGTGCTGAATATCATCATGAACAAGCAGAACCCCATGGCAGCACAGAGCATGAATGGCATGAATGGAACGGTACGTGCTTCGGCAGGCAACAGGCAGCTGGGCGGCAGTGTATTCGTGAACGGACAGCAGGACAAACTGACCTATAGCGCCAATGTGATGACGAGCTACAACAAGCCCGGTAACACCACGACGGAGATGGAGCAGCTGCAGGACAGCGGCATGAGTCAGGTGATGACCTCCGACAACGATGTGAAGACGCCTTTCACCATGGGAAGCTTGACGCTGGGCTATCAGATCGACTCCATGAGCGTTATTAATGCCACGGCTTCGCTGAACAGCCTGTCGATGAAGAGCCAGGGAACCTCCATGACAACCATGGGCGGTGCAGGCAGCAATTTCGGCTATGGCAGCACCACAGACATGAAAAACTCGCGTACATCGTTCAGCGGCAGCGTGGATTATCAGCGATTCTTCAATCAGGAGCATACTCACTCGCTGGCACTCACCTATCAGCTGAACTACAGCCCCGCCACCACCAAGATGACCAACGACTTCCTGACTCCCTCGGGAGTGCTCGATCTGACAGACCGTTACTCTGAGAACAAGGATAAGACCACCAACCATATTTTCCAGTTGGACTATACGCTGCCCATTGCCACCGGACAGACGCTGAGCCTGGGCAGCAAGCTCCAGCTGCACGATGCTACATCGGATTCGAAGTACTACCTGGAGAATGTTTACGATGCTTCGTCCAGCTCGGAGTATGAGTTCAAGAACAGCATCCTTGCCGGCTATGGCGAGTACAGCGGCAGATGGAATGACTTCAGTGCGAAGGCCGGACTGCGTTACGAGTATACCTGGCAGGACGTGGAATATCATTTAGGTAACGGCCATGACTTCAGCACAAGCTACGGAAGCCTGGTGCCCACAGCCAGTCTCAGCTATACCCTGGGTGGCAGCAGTAACCTGGGAATGACCTACAACATGCGTATCTCGCGGCCGGGTATCTCTTACCTCAACCCCTATGTGGACAAGACCAATCCTATAGCACTGACCTATGGCAACCCCGACCTTGACGTGGAGAAGGCTCACAATGTGTCGTTGGTGTACAACCTGTTCACTCCGACGCTGATGCTTAATCTGAACCTGCATCATAACTTCACCGACAACGCCATCTCGCAGTACAGCTTCTACGACAGTCAGAATCTGCTGAACACCACCTACGGCAACGTGGTGAAAAGCCATCAGACAGGCGTGAATGCCTATGTGAATTATCTGTTGACTTCCAACACCCGCCTTTTCCTCAACGGTGGTCTGAACTACACCGACCTGCGTAGCAATGCACTTGCACAGAGTAATAGCGGATGGACTGGCAATGCCATGATGGGTGTGCAACAGACGCTGCCTTGGGACCTGAAGCTCAGTGCCTTTGCCATCACCTCGACCAAAAGCTACACCCTGCAGGGATGGACAGGAGGCTTTAACCTGCTCACTGCCAGTCTGTCGAAGTCGCTGCTGAACGACAAGCTGAACCTGAGTATTTCGGGGCTGACGGGTCTTAACAAAGGCGGTAAGCTGAACATCGACACCGAAAGCCGCGGTAAGGACTTCACCAGTCATACTAGCATCAAAGTGCCGATTTACGGTGTTACTTTCACCGTGAGTTACACCTTCGGTAATTCAAAGGTGATGAGCAAGCAGCACACCAGCCGCGTGCAGAACGACTTCATCGAGCAGCAGTCGCAGGGTGAGATACTCAATAGCGTAGGTTCGGGCAGTACCGGCAGCGGGAATGCTACAATGCCATAATAAACGTTGCATTCGTCATGCACTGTGCTATTTCTATCGGAGGGTGCAAGCACGACGGTGGCTCTCTTCAAGCAAGACAGTGGCTCTCTTCAAGCAAGTCAGTGGCTCTCTTCAAGCAAGAGAGCCACACTGTCAAAGTAAGAGAAACCAGACGCTTTGCGGAGGCCTTGCAAAGAACTTCCGAAACTTCTGTCAGAGTAATTTGGCTGTTTGAAAAATAATGCTTAACTTTGCCGTCGGTATGAAGAAGATCGAGAAAAAAGACTGGTGGTTGTTCCTGGTCCAGGCTGGCATTTGGGTTCTCATCCTGCTTGCCATGCCGCTGGCCACACTGTTCAGCACGAAGGACCTGGAGGCGACGAAAACCTCCTTCCTGGTGGTTTGGGGACTCTTCCGGGCACCCTTGGCGGTCTATTTCGTCAACTTCTACCTGTTGGGACCCTATCTGTTCTTCCGCCGCCGCTTCTGGCTCTTCACACTCTGCAACCTGGTGCTGATACTGGGATTGAACTATGGCTTCTTCTATCTCTTCCTGTTCAGGGACAACTATCCTGAGACAGCACAGATGACGTCGGCCATGTGGATAGGCTTCTTCTCGGGATTCCTGCTTTTCATGCTGCTCAACCTGGTGATGGCCGCCATTGCCATCGGCATACGCCATTTCATCCGTATTCGCCAGATACGTCAGCAGCTGCAGGACGAGAAGGCAAAGAACACCGAGGCTGAGCTGGCATGGCTGAAGAGCCAGATCAATCCCCATTTCCTCTTCAATACCCTGAACAACATCTCGAGCCTCACACAGATCGACCCTGATGCTGCACAGGATGCTATCGCCCAGCTCTCCGACCTGCTGCGCTACGCCATGTACGAAACCAACAAGAAGACGGTGCCCATACAGGGAGAGGTGGAGTTCATGCGCAACTACATCTCGCTGATGAAGCTGCGCTGCAGCGACAAGACTGAGGTCAATGCGCATTTCACCATGCACAATTCGCAGTTGGAGGTTGCTCCGCTGCTCTTCATCTCGCTCATCGAAAATGCCTTCAAGCATGGTGTGAGCAGCAGCCGTCCGTCGAAGATAGACATCAGCCTGGAGGATACGGACGGACAACTGGTCTTCACTTGCGACAATACCAACTATCCCAAGGACGACGGGGACCGCAGCGGCTCGGGCATAGGGCTTGAAAACACCCGCCGCCGCCTGGAGCTGATGTACGACGGACGCTACAGCTGGGAGCAGTCGCTGCAGGACAATATGTATCACGTCAGAATCACACTACAGCTATGAACGACCACCTCTCTTGTATCATCGTTGATGACGAGCCCTTGGCTGTCAGGCTGCTGGAGTCGTTTGTCACCAAGACCCCGGGGCTGGAGCTGTTGGCGTCATTCACCGATTCGGTGGAGGCCATCAATGCCGTGAAGGAACAACGGCCCCAGCTGCTCTTCCTTGATATCCAGATGCCCGACCTCAACGGCATGGAGCTGGCTCACATGTTGCCGGAAGGGACGAAGGTTGTCTTCACCACCGCTTTCAAGGAGTATGCATTCGAGAGCTACGAGGTGTCGGCATTGGACTTTCTGCTGAAGCCTATTCGTTATAACAAGTTCATCGCTGCTGTCGAGAAGGCCAGGGAGTGGTTCTTAAGGAGCGGGGACATTCCACAGGGTTCATCCGACCTTCCACCTGCCAGTGTCCCTACTGTGGCAAGCGGTCAGAAGCCAGGCACCACCGTCTATATAAAGGTTGATGGCGAATACCGCCAGATAGCCTTCTCACAGATTGTATACGTCAGCGGCATGAAGGACTACGTCATGTTCTACTTGGAGGGTCAGAACAAACCGCTCATCACCCATCTCACCATGAAGGCTGTGGAAGAGATGCTGCCCCCACAGCAGTTCATGAGGGTACACCGTTCTTACATCGTCGCCCTCGACAAGATACGTAAGGTCGACCGTAACGACTGCATCTACATAGGAGAAGAGATCATCCACGTGACCGAAGTCTTCCTCCCCAGGTTCCAGGAATACCTGAAATCCAAAGCTGTGACAGGGTGAGACCCCGCAGACAGAACGAAATCCATACATCACAAAAAATAATTAACCATCAACTATTCAACTAATTCATTACATCTTTTATGAAAAAGCTTTTTTTGCCTCTTCTGCTCATGGTAGCAGTGTCTGCACGAGCTGCAGAAAACCCCGTGTTAACGATTGAGGGTGGACAGGTCCAGGGCGTACTGGCCGATGATCATCCTGAAGTGTATGTCTATCGTGGTATCCCTTATGCCGCACCTCCCATCAGGGAGAACCGTTGGAAGGCCCCGCAGCCCGTTGTGCCCTGGAAGGGTGTGAAGATCTGCGACACCTTCGGACGTCCCAGCTTCCAGGCTATTCAGTACACCGGTGGCTATTATACCGAGTGGGGCTATGGCAAGGAGGCAGCCTTCAGCGAGGACTGCCTGTATCTGAATGTGTGGACCAAGGCTCCCGGACAGGTGGGCAAGAAACTGCCTGTTGCCTTGTGGATTCATGGCGGTGGCTATCGTGAGGGCTTCGGATCGGAGCCCGAGTTCGATGGTCAGGAGTGGGGAGCCAAGGACGTCGTGCTCGTTTCCATCAACTATCGTCTCGGCATCTTCGGATTCCTCACCCATCCCCTTCTGGCAGAAGAAAGCCCCAACAAAGTATCGGGCAACTATGGCATTCTCGACCAGATTGAAGCCTTGAAGTGGATCAAGAAGAACATCGCCCAGTTTGGTGGTGACCCTGGCAATGTGACCATCTTCGGACAGAGCGCCGGTGGTGGAAGCGTTCGTACGTTGTGTGAAAGCCCGCTGGCCCGTGGACTGTTCCATAAGGCAGTCATCATGAGCGCTCAGGGACTAAGCATCCCCAATCCCAACGGCGGTGGCATGATGGGAGCTCGCTACAGCGGCGGCTCCTTGGAGGATGCGATGGCCAATACCAAGAAAGTGTTCGATTGGGCTGGTCTGACCGATTTGCAGAAGATGCGTCAGGCGTCTACTGAGACCATCTTCGCCCTGCCTACCCTCTACTACCAGGTGAACGACGACGGGCAGCAGGCTGGCGGTGGAATGCCGTTTATGCGCAGAGGACTGCCTCTCATGCCGATGATCGATGGCTATGTCAGCGTGAAGAGCTTTGACGATGCTACCCGTGAAGGCACCTTGGCTGATGTACCTTATATGATCGGTTTCACCCTCAACGACATGGGCAACATGGCTCCTAATATCGCCGAGTTCTGCAAGGTCCGCGCCCAGAAGGGCGGCAAGGCATGGGCTTACGAGTTTGCACGCCCCTTGCCCGACGACGGGAGCCATCCAGAGGTGACCCAGCGCCTGCGTGGGGCTTTCCACAGCAGCGACCTGTGGTTTGTGTTCAAGTCGCTGAAGCACTGCTGGCGTCCCTGGACCAAGGGCGACTGGGATCTCTCCGAGAAGATGCTCACAGCGTGGACCAACTTTGCAAAGTACAGCGACCCGAACGGTCCGAAGGGTGGCGTCTGGGCTCCCTGCACCGAGAAGAATCCTAAGTTCATGGTGTTCAAACTCAACGACAAGGATGCTGAGGCATCGGTCTACGGCGATGCCGAGATAGCTCCTCAGCCGCAGGGATTCCCCTTCGGCGGCGGCTTCGGTGGTGCTGGCGGCGGTGCCAGACCTAATGCCGCCGGTGCTCCTGCCCGAAGGTAAACAGGGAGGGTGCAAACGTTTGCATTTCCCGTAAGTCAGATTGATAGCCGTCTGCCGCTGTACAGACGGCTTTTTTCACTACCTTTGCACTTGAAAACCAAAAACAACAGATTTATGAAAAGAGGAATACTTACATCGTTTGGCTTTGACCTACCGTTGTCCGTCGCCGGTCTGGTGGCGGTGTTGCTGCTGTTCAGCCCCGTCGGATCAGCGGCTCAGTCGCAGGGATGGCCGCAGCAGTATGGGGGAGTGATGTTACAGGGGTTCTACTGGGACAGCTACGACGACACCCAGTGGGCGCTTCTTGAAAGACAGGCCGACGACCTCAGCAGCTCGTTCTCACTGATATGGATACCCCAAAGCGGCAACTGCGGTGCGCAATCCATGGGTTATGACGACCTGTACTGGTTTCCCGGCAACGGCCACTACGACAGCTCCTTCGGCACGGAGGCACAGCTGAGATCGATGATCAGCACGTTCAAGGCCAAGGGACTGGGCACCATTGCCGACGTGGTGGTGAACCACCGCAGGAACGTCTCGACGTGGACCGACTTCCCATCGGAGACCTATCAGGGACAGAACTACCAGCTGACCTGGCAGGACATCTGTTCCGACGACGAGGCCGCCAGCAATGGTCAGAAGGTGGGTCCCAACAAGGATACTGGCGAGGGATGGGGCGGCATGCGCGACCTGGACCACAAGAGTGAGAACGTGCAGCGCAGCGTGAAGGCCTATCTCGACATGCTGCTCAACGACCTGGGCTATGTGGGCTTCCGCTACGACATGGTCAAAGGCTACAGTGCCAGCTATACCAAGATGTATAACGAGAGCTCGCATCCGCAGTTCTCGGTGGGTGAATGCTGGGACGGAACCAACACCATACGCAACTGGATCGATGGTACGGGCAAGACCAGTGCAGCCTTCGACTTCCAGTTCCGCTATACCGTGCGCAATGCCGCCAACAATGGTGACTGGCAGCAGCTGGGTCGTCAGAACGACGGCAACTGGCCACTGGTCAGCAGCAGCATGCAGAACGGCGCTTACCGCCAGTATGCTGTTACCTTCGTCGAAAACCATGATACCGAGAAACGATCCAATGCCGCACAGGACCCCCTGAGAAAGGATACGCTCGCCGCCAATGCCTACATGCTGGCCATGCCGGGCACTCCCTGCGTGTTCCTGAAGCACTGGCAGGCCTATCGCCCCGAGATCAAGGCCATGATCGAGGCACGCCGCTTTGCAGGCATCCACAACCAGAGCGAGGCTGTCAACATGGCAACCAATCGGGACTATTACTCAGTGCGTTCCACGGGTACCAACAGCCAGCTGCTGTGCGTCGTGGGCAGGCAAGCAGGCACCTATACCCCCAACGGCAGCTGGACACGCATCCTCTCAGGCTATCACTATGCCTACTACCTGCCCACCACCATGAATACTGCGTGGGTGAGCCTGGCATCGGGCGTCTACGAGGGTGAGCAGAAGGCGGTGCTGACAGCTGTGAGCAGCGACCCCGCTGCACGACTGGTCTACACCCTCGACGGCACTGTTCCCACAGCAGGTAGTCCTCAGGCAGCCAGCGGAACCACCGTCACGTTGCCCCTTGGACAGACCGTACTCACCGTGGGACTGCTCACCGGAGGCACCGTCACCGGCATGGTCACCCGCACCGTCACCTGCAACAAACCCGAGGAGAAGCCACAAGTGCAGATTCCCGCCTTCTGTGTGGTCAGCGAAGGGGAAGTGTGCGCATTCTTCGAGGCACCCAGCACCTGGAGCAACACCATCTGTTGTTGGGCGTGGTCAGAGAGTCCTGAAGACAACTTCACCGATGGCGCCAAGGGATGGCCTGGCGTGAACTGTACCTATTTAGGCACAGCCGACAACGGCAACAAGGTGTGGAAATGGACGTGGAACGGCATCAAGCAGAAGAATTCTTCGGCCAAGCAGCCTGCCAAGATCATCTTCAACAACAACGGCCAGCCACAGACCAATGACCTCGCATTCCAGTTGGGAGGCTACTACAACAAAGACGGTTTACAAGGCACTGTCAGCACCACTGGCATCCAATCTGCACCATCAGCCACCGGCAACTCCTGTTCCGACGTCTACGATCTCCAGGGTCGCCGTCTGCGTCAGGCTCCTTCACGTCCCGGCGTCTACATACAGAATGGAAAACTGAGGAGAATACCGTGACAGTTCATAGTGCATAGTCTTTGACAGTTCAAAGTTCATAGTGCATAGTTCATAGTCTTTGACAGTTCAAAGTTCATAGTGCATAGTTCATAGTCTTTGACAGTTCATAGTTCATAGTTCATAATTCATAATTCATAGTTCATAAGAATCAGGGGGACAGGTTTTTGAATGAATTCCCCGAATTCATTCAAAAACCTGTCCCCCTGATTCTTTTCATCCAAAAACCTGTCACCATGATTCTTTCCCCCTGATTCTTTGGGGCAGTTCTCCAATCTTTTCGGACAACTGAATACTTGTTCAGTTCCCCAGAGTCAGAAATCTCATTTGTATGATAGCTGATAGTCGTTACATCTACTTGGAAAAACTCAGACCGATTTGCTCCTGACCCTACTTCAACCATTTCGTTGGCTTCAACGAAATGGTCGGCTATGTTGGCATTATTCTCCTCATATAGAGTGACGATGCCCCTGGGTCACCAATTTGAGGTGTTTTTTCATCATCATTTTTCTTGTTTTTACCTACATACCTACATATATTTGACATATCTTTCTCTGTTATAACGAATTAGCATAATTATCTACCTACATATTACCTACATATTACCTACATATTACCTACATATTACCTACATAATTACTACATGCATAATGACTATATATATCAAGCAGTTTTTTGATTGTAACTGAAAAGTATACCACTTTCCAATTGCCAAGATGTACATTTTCGGCTACTATATACAAGCAGGCTGAAAGCAAGGGGTTTAATTCCATTCCGCTTCAATCGTAACAGGCATTCCCATCGGCTTATCTTTGTTTTAAGCGATATTTTCTCTAGAGAATTTAATGCTTTGAAGCCTGTTTAGTAATCGTAAGTACCCATTGCGCTGTAAAAATCTCTAGAGAATTCATTCACAACTCCTCTCCTGAATAGTTGCTAACCAGTATCTTCCATCGTGCCAGAACCCATTAAACCCGAACCGTTCATTAGCCTAAGGATGAAAACATCCTTTGTTTTGGAACTGATGTCCTGCTGCTTTGAATGCCTAATGCGGTTCCATCATAATCAAAAAAAGTGACAGTGCAGATGACAAAATGAAAGCTTGTTGGCGCATAACTGCCTAATGGCCGATTGGGTTAAAGCTATAGGAAGTAGCAGTTTTACCAGGATTATTGTGGATAGTTTTTTTCGGTGCCGGACTTAGCGTTTCTCTTTAAGTAACCTAACGCCGATAACCAGGCATGTCAGTGGCTCTCTTCAAGTAAGAGAGCGATGTGAACCAGGCATGAGAAACCTCATTGGAAAAGAGACTATTCGATTTCTGATTTTCCAACCTTTGATTGTCCATCCCTAAGTACTCAGGTTCTTTGCCGGGAACTATCAAAGCTTCTGTCATTAATCGTATGTAGTTTTATGTAGGCGACTATGTAGTTATATGTAGGTAATATGTAGTTATTATGTAGGTGGAATCTTTAGTTAAACTATTATCAGACAGTATTATACGCACAAACTATGTAGGTATGTAGGTACTTTTACAAATTTTGTCATGTCCCTCGCTGAATAACACAGGAATATCACCATGCGGATAGAACGGACTCAGCTTCACCAGCACATCCTTCGCCCCACTCGTCACGTCTGCAAGTATCGCATCCAGATACTTCTTCAGTATCATGGCTGCCTTGACATGTTGTCGATTCTACTCACGTTCGCCAAAGCAGATACACACGTATCGCTCTGCTCTGGCTCAATCGCAGCCTTCTTCCGTCCAGATTCTGGGACATCATCAGCAGTGCCCAGCAGAAAGGGATTATTGTCAACGGTCAGAACTATGTTATCAAGCCAAAAACGGCCATTAAGACCTACGAGACAAAGAACACTATTGACTTCGGTGTGCCTAAGGATATTCTTATGATACGCAAGAACAGTATGCTGACCACCTATCGCCAATTAGGCCGTCAGGTTGATGAGCGCATGTTGCCTTATGAGTCAATCCTTCACTACCTCCAAAACTCGCCTGAGTATTTGGGCACTTCGTTCTCGCCAGAGCGTTTCAAACAGTTCAATGCCAATGGTCAGCCCATTCAGGAGTATATCGAGAAAGGGAATAAGTACAAGACCGTCTATCAGCAAGACCGCCCACTCTGTTTTGATTATCAGATGATTCATGAAAGATTTGATATCTGTCTCGATTCAATAGTGGGTGACCAGCCTGTAGAGAAGGAAACTAATGCAGAAGAGGAAGCACTTCCGTTCTGACGCAGAAAAACGGTGTAGCAATTGTAGCAATGTGTGCATTGTTGATTTTCAAGAAGATAGCCATCTAATGGCCAGTAGCACGTATGTATCATTATGTAGCACAGAGTTAAGCAAGGGCACCTATCTTGTATCTGGATGTAGCAGGAACAAGGATGTAATATAAAGATAGAAATGAGGACTGCCCTGTTAATCAATAGGTTACACTCTTAATGCCTGTTGCTACAATTTGCTACAGTCTCTACAATCAATAAAAGTGTTGCACATAGCAATGAAGAAACAGATTTAGTCAAGGGTTGAAAACAGAAAAAGGTGAGAAGGGCGAGGCACAGCCCTTCTCACCTTTGGTAGACATTAGCAAACGTCAGTGCATCACCATAACAACAGATTTTTCAATAACTTCCTTTAAAGACACCCCATGTATCTTCAGGTTTAGCCATAGGTCACGGATGTCTTTATATTCAAAAATCACATCAGGCTCTGGTTCTGGACAGTGTGAAAAATCCACTCTTTCCATAATGTACTTTCCATCCCAGTCATCTCGGTCTTTGAGTTTCCACACTTCATTGTTCTGGATATTGTCAATGTAGTAGAATTCGTCTTTTTCAACCAAATATAGAGCTAAGTCAAATCCATAGTGCCCCAAATAAAACTTCAAGATGTTCCATGAGTCTGTAGAGTGGGCATCCACTCGATTTGCCTCTTTCCATCCTAATTCATCTTCATATAGATTGGTATCACTGTCCCACATGGTTGGACACCAGAAGTCCTTTTTTAGTCTTTTCCGTATCATTCTATTTTTATTTTTGATGTTCCTGATTATACTTTAGAGCCTTCTTGATAAACTTCAAATCAGATTTCGTAGGCTCAAAGAAATTTTTCTTATCATGGGTTTTTCTTCCCACCTTTCCCTTTTCTTTATTTCCTGACCAGTTGTGAGTATGGGTACCCTCTTTGCGGATTTTACCTTTCCGTTTCACTTGTTTGAATGGAATGAGGTTGCCAGACTTATCATAAACCAGGTCAATTGACTTAACGATTTTATGTGTCCGACCGCTATAGAATGCGATAGCAACTATTTGGGACGGATCTTTTGGTGATGTCACATAGTACATCTTTGAAGTAAAGCAATTCATAGGAATTGTTGTATTATCATAAACGGAAGTAGATACAACTTTATTGTTTCCAATCGTTCCAATTTGTTTAAATCGATCACCCTCATAGATATCCAAACTATAGTTGCGATAGTGATCAGACGCTCCGTTACCTCCCATAATGTAAGTTATTTAAAATGTGATTATTAAAATAGATACTTATCTCTTCATATTCACCATCCATTTTATCTCCATAACGAATGATAAGTGATGGCTCTAAAACTTTTATTACTTCTTCGTAACCTTGATGCCAGAAGTAACAGGCATCAGGGTCGCTTCTTATTCCCATGCAGTTAATTGCTATCACACAATGTTTGGGGTAAACATGTATGCAATAGCCATAACTGTCAGGCCCAGCCCATGAGACATTAAAAATCACCTGGATACCATTTATTTGCCAAAGTCGGGCCATCTGCTGATTCCTCCATGCACTTTGTCTTCTTTCATGCTCAGTCCAGTTCAGATAAACAGAATTGTCTGGGCTGATAACCATTGGATAAGACATCAACATTGACGTATAACGCAATGGACGATTGTTGATGCATTGAAACATATAATCATAGAGGTAAAAGTGCACGCATTTATCTGATATGATTCCTTTGTTATACTCTGCTTTCGCATAATTGAAGGCTATTAAATCTTTGGGCTTTAACCCGTAATTGGGACGAAACTCCTCCTGCTCAATGATATGATCAGGTAGAAACATACCTTGGTTGAGTTGTAGTTGAGGAGGAACTATGATTTGATGTTTCTCCCCGTTACCGTAATGTACGATAATTAGTTGCTGCTCATCCTCAAATAACTGATTCATATATTTACGTTTTGTGATTCTCCATTGCCATCGTTTTACGACTGCACATTCGAATCGTTATACTTTATTATAAATAACAAGAGCACCCCTTGAGTCTCTCGCTTTCGGGGTGCAAATATACATAAATTATTTGTAAACAACAAATTTATAAATACCTAATATTCAATTTGTTAGGCATTGAACTTGAACTATTTTTCAAGTAACAACTTGACAGGTTCAAAGTAGTAACTTGGCAACGTTTTTGGTAACAACTTTGTCAACTTGTTACCTAACATTCTTTGGTAGAAAATGTGATTTCAGCTTTATTTCATCCATACCCATCTTTCCCAACAATGTATTTACTTTCAGTACACTCTTTCCACTGCACCTATTGTCGTAATTTCGCTTCGTACAATATTGCCTAATATATTCTCCAGAACCATTGGTTAAATAGTGCCATAATTCTCCCATGTCATCATTCTGGAAAGTTGTATATCCTGCTTTCTCTATTATTTTGATGAAGACCTCAAAACAGACCTTACTATTGACATCGCGATTTTTCTTTTTAGTTTTATTTCCACCCGAGGCCTCTGCTTCATCCATAACCAAATCAAGTTGCTCTTGGAGTTCAGCATTTTCGTCTTGTAACTGGTTGATTTTGATTTTCAACTCCTTGACCTGCTTCCTCAGTGTTTCAGAGCCTTTCTTCTTTGACCCCTTTTCAGACAGTACCGCTTCATCCTCATCAGATTCTGCTACAATCTCTTCGCGTAGAATTAGAAGTTCGCGGTATGTCATTTCATTCAATGTATCTTTGTTTTCTTGGTTTGGCGTAAAGTCAGCAATAGCTCTATCCACAAGTAGCAGCCTTTCTTTTTTGTTTCTGCAAAGCAATTCTGCTGCATAGGCAACTACTGCCGGGCCATT
>JAEEGK010004591.1_pt1 | contig 33756 bp, 26 predicted proteins | sample 8958771 | NCBI WGS metagenome assembly JAEEGK01 (sample SAMN16246547, study PRJNA631951) | gut metagenome | biome: gut microbiome; feature: rumen; material: SC-attached | host: Bos | place: Iran: Karaj | collected 2018-10 | reverse complement strand
GGTTAGGGGTTCATTTTGGCGCTTTGCGCCGAAAAATGAACCCCTAACCCCGTCCCCAAAGGCTCAAAAAGTGAACCACCAACCCCGTCCCCAAAGGTTCATTTCCCCTCTTGCCTTTTTTTTTACGCAAATATATACTGTACCTAAATCAGGTTTGAACCTTTGTTCCAACCAACACAGACCAAGAGGAGAATCTCTATGAACATCACATTTAACGGATCCACCCAAAGCTTTAAGATCGATACCCCAAACACTTCCTATATCATGGGCATAGTGGATAAGGAGGGATTTCTCGGACATGCCTACTATGGCAGGTCCCTTCCCGATGAGGATGTAAGATATCTCATGAGGATATTTGAAGGCCCCTTTACGCCTGAAAAGAACGGCAGAGACAGACTCAGTTTTTATGATTGCTTTCCTTTTGAATATCCCACCCACGGCATCGGGGATTTCAGGGAATCCGCTATTCGGATAGAAGACGAAAAGGGGCATTTCGCAAATAAACTGACCTATAAGAGCCACGAGATATACAGGGGTAAGAAGAATCTGCCCGGACTTCCCGCAACCTTCGGGACCGAAAAGGACAGCATGACTCTGGAGATCACTCTTGAAGATAAGGAAGCAGGCATAGAAGTTCTCCTTTCCTATTCTGTTTTTGAAGGCATAGACGCTGTCGCAAGAAGCGCGAAGGTGGTTAATAAGTCCGGAAAGACCGTGAAGCTCACCAAGGCCATGTCTTCATCCTTTGATATGGATAACCATGATTTTGACAAGATCACGCTCTACGGCTCCTGGGGAAGAGAAAAAGCGATCAACAGGAGCAGCGTGAGCTACGGACAGCAGGGCACCTGCTCGAAGCGCGGAGTTTCCAGCGCTCAGCTCCATCCTTTTACCTGCCTGATCGAGAAGAACGGGGATTATGAGAGAGGTGAGGTTTACGGTCAGGATCTGATATATTCCGGTAATTTCCGCACTGTGATAGAAAGAAGCCAGTTTGATTCCCTGCGCCTTATGACAGGAATAAATCCCGAGGACTTTACCTGGACCCTTAAGGACAGGGAGGAGTTTCAGACTCCGGAAGCTGTTCTCGTGTATTCTGTGGATGGCCTCGGCGGCATGAGCAGGACCTTCCACGATCTGTACAGACAGCATCTGATCCGCAGCCCCTTTAAGAGCAAAAAGCGTCCCATCCTTATCAACAATTGGGAAGCTACCTATTTTAATTTTGATGAGAAGAAGCTGATCGACATTGCGGACTGCGCCTCAAAGCTTGGCATAGAGATGCTGGTCATGGACGACGGCTGGTTTGGAAACCGCTTCGACGATAACCGCGCCTTGGGGGACTGGGATGTTAACGAAGACAAGCTCCACGGCGGTCTTAAGTACCTGGTGGAGGAGGTAAATAAGAGAGGCATGAAGTTCGGCATATGGTTTGAGCCCGAGATGATCTGCCCCGATTCCGACCTTTACAGGGCTCATCCCGATTGGGCGATACAGGTGGAGGGCAGAGAGCCCGGCCTTGCACGGAACCAGATGGTGCTGGATTTTACAAGAGAAGATGTTACGGACTACATTTATAATAAAGTAAAAACTGTTTTAAAAAGCGCAAATGTGGAATATGTTAAGTGGGACATGAACCGCCCGCTGTGCGACATAGGAAGTGCTGTGCTTCCTGCGGACCGGATGGGCGAGTTCTTCCACAGATACACTCTCGGCGTTTACAAGCTTCAGGAGAAGCTGATCACCGACTTCCCCGAGCTGCTTCTTGAAAACTGCTCCAGCGGTGGCGGCAGATTCGATGCGGGTATGCTTTTCTACAGCCCCCAGATCTGGGCTTCCGACGATGCAGATGCGGTGGAGAGGCTTAAGATCCAGGAAGGAAACGAGCTGATCTATCCCCTTTCCACCATGGGTGCCCATGTGTCCGACTGCCCCAACCACTGTGTGGGCAGGATCACGCCCTTTAAGACCCGCGGCCATGTGGCTCTTTCCGGAACCTTCGGCTACGAGCTGGATGTGACCCGTATTTCGGAGGAGGATCGCAACCTGATCCCGGAGCAGGTCAGGATGTACCACAAGTTTAACGACATAGTGAGAGAGGGCGATTACTACAGGCTGGCTTCCTATTCCTTAAACGGAAACTTCGACTGCTGGATGTCTGTAACCAAGGACAGATCCGAGGCACTTGTAACCGCTGTCACGGTAATGAAGCGCCCCAACGTAAAGAGCAGGAATGTAAAGCTTATGGGGCTGGATCCCGACAAAAAGTACCGTCTCTTTAATGAGGATGGTACAACATATGTAAAGGGCATGAATGATGAGGACGTCGAGCAGGCATATGCAGGCGCGACCCTTATGAATGCAGGCATTCAGATAGGTGAGACCTGGGGAGATTATCAAAGCCTGCTGATCCATGTGAAGGAAGCGTAAAGAAGGACGGGAGTTATAAAAGATGAATTATCCACCCCTGAAATTAAAGGGACGATAATAATAAAGTAGGGAGAGTAACCATGAAAGAAACAAGATTTAAGGCGGACCCCAAGGCACCTTATTGTCTGCATGACTGCATTGTGAACAGAATGACTCTTAAGGAGGGCAACCTGAAACTGGAGTTTGAGGACGGCATCATGAGTCTGAGCTGTGCGGAGGGAAGCACAGTGATCGGTAATCTGGTGGCAGAAGAGCTTGACGAGGACTTTTGCAAAGTGATCATCCAGGGAAGGGGCGGTACAATGGGAGAGTTCCGCGGCGAAAAGCTTACCCTGCCCGAGTTCATTGAAAAGCACAAGGACTTTGGTTTCGAGATCATCGACGAGTACTATGGCTGGCAGAGGCTGCAATTTGCGGGCTGGCTCTGGGAAAAGGATAATAAACCCCTGGATATGACCTTAAGCCTGGGATATTTTAAGGGCGATCTGGTATATAATGTGGAAAAGATCAATTGAATATTGCATGATCAAAAAAACATGATCCCAGTACATCGGTTATTAAATAACTGGACCGAATGCTTGCCTGCTTACCCGACTGCCCGTACATGAAAGCCTCGGAGTAGCTTAGCGCTGAAGACAGCAAAGATCGTGGGATTTTGTTGTATATATCTGAATAATATACTCGTTTTTGGTTTAAAAAATGACATTGTGTCATACTTTTGTGGGACATTGGAGTATACAATACTCTAAAGATCAAATTATAAAGTAAAGAAACCAAAAGCATGGGGAATGGGTTTGGTTTGAAAGGAGAGAAAGATGATTAAAAGCTTGAAGATCAGGATCGTTGTGATCATCGCGGCGTTATGTGCCCTTATGCTTATAACAGAAAGCATATTTGCTACACTGAGGGTTAAGAGCAGCAATGAAGAGATCCTAAATGAAAACTATGATCTGAAGACAAAGTATTATGCAAGTACTATAGAAGGCTGGCTGATAGAAGCCACCGGAATAGTGGGAGCTGCGGAAGCGACCGTGATCTCCTCTCCGGGAGGGACAGAGGCTGAGAGAATGGGATCCCGGGGCATGATCACCGCTGCTCTTGAAGAGATCACAAGGCAGCAGCCTTTATTGTCCATGGTTTATATCCAGCTGTCAGACGGAACCTTTTTGAACGGATCCGGCTGGGTGCCTCCCACGACCTTTAACGGGCTTACCAGAGCCTGGTACACCGATGCGGTAAAAAACAAAGGCGCGTACAATTACAGTGAACCTTATGTGGACGCCAGCTCCGGAGATCTTGTGGTGGCTGTGTCAAAATACTTTAACGCCAACGGATGGGAGGGCATAGCGGCAGTGGATATTTACGTATCCACACTCCTTGCGGATATCGACAGCCTTACGGGTAACAGTGAAGAGAACAGCACCTACCTCTTTGTAACGAACTCAAGCAATACCCTTATTTATCATCCGAATCCCAAGTTCCGTTCCACCACGGAAAAGATCATGAACATTAAAGATCTTGGCATAGATTACGATAGGGCGGCAGAAGAGGATGAAGACGGCGGCATTACGGACTTTAACGGAAAGCAGATATATGTGACCAAGGAGAAGATACCTTCGTTGGGGTGGAATGTTTATTACGTATCCCCGGTAGAGAATTATGACGGTATTATCAGAGGGTTGCAGACCCATCTGCTTACCATAGCAGTTATATGCCTGGTGGTCGCTATAGTGGTGGCGATCCTTGCGGGCATATACATTGCCAAGCCCATAAGCGATGCCAGCGCCAAGGTCAAAGCATTGGGCGAAAATGTTAAAAACGGGAACGCCGATCTTACGGAGGACATAAAGACAAAGTCGAAGGATGAGATCGGACAGTTTGTGGGCGCGGTGAACGAACTTAAAAATGCCATGGGAAGCATCATCAGGGATGTAAACAGTGCGTCGGGAGAGCTGGCGGAGAACGTGGCTTCGTTAAAGACCGCGGCTGCCAAGAGCTCCGATAATGTGACTGCCATTTCTTCCGCCATGGAGGAGATGAATTCCACTTCTCAAGAGACCTCAGCTTCCACCGCAGAGGTTTCCCAGAAGGTTATGGACATCACATCACTTACTGAAAAGGTGAGCAAGAATGCGGCTGAAAAAACCAATGATATAAGTAAGATCATGAAGTTTATAGAAAACCGTAAGCAGGAGATAGATACAAACGACAAGGACATGTCAAGGCGCCTCAACGAAGCTATTGAAACCATGCGCGACAGGATCTCCGACACCAAGAAGGTGGAAGAGATCAGGAGCATGACCCAGGGCATATCCGATGTGGCATCCCAGACCAATCTCCTTTCCTTAAACGCTTCCATAGAGGCGGCCAGAGCAGGTGAAGCCGGCAGAGGCTTTGCTATCGTTGCGGATGAGATCGGAACGCTGGCAAGCAATTCCGCAAATATGGCGGGCAACATCCAGGCGGTTTCCGATGAAGTGCTGGCTATAGTGGATCAGCTGGTAAAGGCAGCGGAAGAAGTATCCGGCATAATGCTTAAGATTTCGGAAGAAAACACCGCAGAAAAGAATCAGTTGATCGACGAATACATTAAGTCCATGGATGATTGTTACAGCGCCATGTCTTCTATATCCGAGGACAATAAGGAAATCTCCGGAGCCATAGGGAATATAAATGCCTCCATCGCTGCCATCGATTCGGCGGTTGAAGACAATGCCCAGGGCACGATCAGTGTGGCAGAGGGCGCTCAGGTGCTCGTGACTGTTGCGGAAGAAGTTGAGAACAGTGCGAGATCCGTTGAGCAGATCTCTTCCGAACTGAGCGATCAGATCAAAGGATTCAAATGCTGATGATCAGCTTCTGTAAACGGCGGGGGTTTTTCCTGTGTGTTTCTTAAAATGATTTATGAACTGGGTGGTGGATTCATAACCCACCTGATAGCCTATCTCATGAACCTTAAGCGTAGTTTCTTTTAAAAGAAGCTGCGCTTTTTTTATGCGCGTGCGGTGGAGATATTGGATAGGGGAAATATAGTAGTAGGCGGTAAAGTCTTTGCACACCTTGAAACGGTTGATGAAGAAAAGGTTTTCCAGCTCGTCCAGGGTGATGTTCTTGTAAAAGTTATTGTCGATGTACTCCTTAACCACACGAAGGTAGTCGGGAGCGGCGTCTTCCGTGCCCTCGGCAGCCGGAGAGGCGTAGTCTGCCAGCTCCGTGAAAAAGTCGGTCATATATCGGTGAAATTCCAGAGCTTTGACCTCATGAGTCCGGTCTCCGGAAGGGAGGAGCGGACGAAGGGAGGAACTTAATCCCGTAGAAGCGAAGGAGGGAAGATGAAAGGCGCCGTCCGATCCGGTCTCTTTCATTAAAAGATCGTAAAACCAGGAGCTTTGAGGCCCTGCGTAATAAATGATGTCATATTCAAAGCCCTTGTCCGAAGCAATGGAGAAGGGGAGGCTGCAGTCAAATATCAACAGGGAGCTTTGGGGCATGTCATAGCTTTTCTCTCCGGATGTAACTATCCCCGAGTTCTTGGTCACATAAAAAATACAATAGGCGGGTACAGGACCGAAGGGGAGTTTCATTCCCGCAGGCTGGCTGATGTGGCCCAGGGCCAGGGGGTAAAAAAGCGCTGTGACCGCAGAGGGATCGCTTTGAGAGGTTTTAGGTAAAAATTGAGTAATTGCCGCTCCGCCTTGGATCTTGGGCATTTCAACGATAGCGTGTAACAGGGTTCTGGTGAACATTTGCCGGATTCCTTTCTGTAACTATTTTAATATTTTAACGAAAAATAAAAGGGTTTTTGTGCAATATCATTAAACAAGAAACGCATATTTCTGCAATAATCAAATATATTCTATCATAAAGGCTAAATTTTAACAAGAGCATTTAGGTAAATTATACAAGTAAATAGATTAATTTAAGTGGCAAAATCGTGTCAAAAAGAATAGCCCTTGTGCAAATTGCACAAATCAAACTTTAAAATATTGTGCATTAATTACTAAATTGGACTTTGGTTCAAGAAAACAATATGTTCATCAAGAAATCGTGATGATTAAATTTTTAATGCGGGTATAATAGGAGCATGTAGAAGAAGAATTCCCGTAATAAAAAAATAGGGGAAAAAGAAACGGGAAAAACTTTGGGAGAATGAAAATGAGCCTTTATGAAGAATTTAAAGATCATCTCTGCAACAAACTGATACCCTTCTGGAAGAACCTTAAAGATGATGAATACGGCGGATTTTACGGCTATATGGATTCCGATCTGGTGTTGGATAAAAGGGCTGAAAAGGGCTGTATCTTAAACAGCAGGATATTGTGGTTCTTCTCCAATGCCTATATGACACTTAAGGACGAGAGCCTTAAAGAATATGCCGACCATGCCTATGCCTTTCTTACGGACCATTGTCTGGACAAGCAGAATGGCGGCGTTTTCTGGTCTCTGGATCACAAGGGTGAACCTCTTGATACCACCAAGCACACCTACAATCAGGCCTTTGCCATATATGCGCTTTCTTCCTATTATGATGCATTTAAGAATCCCGAAGCCATAAAGCTTGCTTCCGACCTTTTCAGACTTGTGGAGAACAAGTGCAAGGATGAGGTGGGATATAAGGAAGCTCAGAGTAAGGAATTCTTCGCCATAGAAAACGACAAGCTTTCCGAGAACGGAGTTATGGCGGACAGGACCATGAACACGCTGCTCCACGTTTTTGAAGCTTATACGGAGTTCTTCAGGGTGAGCCGCAGAAACGAAGTGGCCGAGAGACTTAAGTGGATCCTGGATACTGTGGGCCTTAAGATCTTTAACCCTGCAAAACGCAGACAGGAAGTGTTCTTCGATAACAACATGGAGTCACTTATCGATCTTCACTCCTTCGGTCACGATATAGAGACCGCATGGCTGGTGGACAGAGGCACGGAAGTTCTCGGAGACGATCATTACAAAAAACTCATGGCTCCCATCACCAACACTCTGGAGGCGGAGATATATGACTGTGCTTACTACAATCATTCCCTTGCCAACGAAAGTGAGAACGGAGTTGTGAACGAGTGGAGGATCTGGTGGGTACAGGCCGAGGCTGTGGTCGGTTTCTACAATGCCTGGCAGAAGAGGCCCGATGAGATCAAGTACAGGGAAGCTGCCCTGGACATCTGGGAGTTCATAAAGACGAAACTCACGGACAAAAGAGATGGGGGAGAATGGTTCTGGAGACTTGACAAGGACGGCAAGCCTGATATGGAAAAGCCCATTGTTGAGCCCTGGAAATGCCCTTATCACAACGGCAGACTTTGTATAGAGATGATGAAGAGGACAAGATGATACACGAGAGATATTACATAGAAGAGAAAAAGGTAAAGGATCTTATCAACAGAAAGAACAGCGTGGATACCGGGTTTTACAACGGGATCTACGAAAGATACATTAACCCCGTGCTTACAAGAGAGATGGCTCCTGTGATCTGGAGATATGATATTTCCAAAGAGACCAATCCCTTCTTTCAGGAAAGACTGGGGATCAATGCCACTTTCAATTCCGGAGCCATAAAGCTGGGAAATAAATATTGCCTTATGGTGAGAGTGGAAGGGGCTGACAGAAAATCCTTTTTTGCGGTTGCCGAGAGTGAAAGCCCGGTTGACGGGTTCAGGTTCAGAGACTATCCTGTGATGCTTCCCGACACCTGCAAGGATGAGACCAATGTTTACGACATGCGCCTCACTCAGCATGAAGACGGCTGGATCTACGGAGTCTTCTGCTCCGAGAGCAAGGACAAAAACAACAATGACCTTTCGGCGGCAGTAGCGGCAGCGGGCATAGTAAGAACCAAGGATCTTGAGACCTGGGAAAGATTACCAAATCTGGTAACTCTTCACTCGCCCCAGCAAAGGAACGTGGTGCTCCATCCCGAATTCGTAGACGGAAAATATGCCTTTTATACAAGGCCCATGGATGACTTCATTGAGACCGGAAGCGGCGGCGGAGTGGGATTCGGACTTTGCGACGACATCACTCACGCAGTGATCGATGAAGAGAAGATGACATCCTTAAGAAAGTACCACACCATCACCGAGTCTAAGAACGGAGCGGGAGCAGTGCCCATTAAGACCGACAGGGGCTGGATCCACATCGCCCACGGCGTAAGGAACACGGCAGCGGGACTGAGATATGTTATCTATTGTTTCGCGACGGACCTTAAGGATCCTTCAAAGGTGATCGCAGAGCCCGGTGGTTTTCTCATCGGACCCAGGGGTTGGGAAAGAGTGGGAGATGTTTCCAATGTTACTTTCACCAACGGAGCGATAAAAGATGATGACGGAAAGATCTGGATCTACTACGGAGCCAGCGATACAAGGCTTCATGTGGCGGGAACGGATATTGAAAGACTTACGGATTATGTTTTCAATACTCCTTCGGATCCTCTTCGTTCGGCTGATTGCGTAAAGCAGAGAACGGAGCTCATCAGCAAAAATTTAAAGGAAATCGAGAATGCATAAAATACTCCTTAAAACTTCATTAACGGCGGTTACGGTAATGATTCTCGCGGCAGGCGGGTGTTCCGGGGAAACTCAGACACCCGTCACAGTGACCGCCACTCCTACACCCACAGCCACCGTGGCACCTACAGCCACGCCCGCTCCCTTCGTTTCGGAAGTGGTGGCGAGATACGAGGCTGAGGATGCGAAGCTTAACGGAAAAGTGTCCGTAGTCACCATGAAGGGCAGTCAGCAGGTTTCGGGAGAAGCTTATGTAAAAGGCTTTGAGAATGACGGCGACAGCTGCACTTTTACGGTGAACGCACCGGAAGACGGGTTCTACAACCTGATCTTCAAACAGCAGGGCATCAGCGGAGAAAAAACAAACTTCGTCAGTCTTGACGGAGAGTACATCGGAAGCATTACGGTGGACGGTGTGATGCTCAGAGAGACTCCTCTTGAAAGGATCTATCTTTCCAAGGGCAGTCATCAGGTAAGTGTTTACAAATCCTGGGGTTGGATCTATCTGGACTATCTGGAGATAACCACAGCGGAGCCTATAAATGAGGGAATGTACGTGGTGTCCGGAAAACTTTCAAATCCCGATGCAAGCAAAAATACAAAGCGTCTTTATAATTACCTTTGTGACATATACGGTAAGAACTTCCTTTCCGGTCAGGTTTGCGACGAAGGTCCCAACGGCGGTGAAATGTATATAGTACGCACCACCACCGGAAAAGATCCCGCGATCCTTTCCATGGATCTGAACGGCTACGGCGCTTCAAGACCTGCGGGGCAGGAAAAGGGAAAGACCGTGGAATACGCCAAACAATGGTGGGAAAAGGGTGGTATCGTGGAATTCCACTGGCATTGGACCGTGGATGAAAAATATTGCACCAAGCAATGGTGGAGAAGCTTCTATACCGACAGCACCAATTTCAATCTCACCAAGGCTCTTAACGGTCAGGATGAATACGGTTACGAAATGCTCCTTAAAGACATTGATGCCATCGGCGCGGCACTTAAGCCGCTGGCGGAAGCGGACATTCCCGTGATCTTCAGACCTTTACATGAAGCTTCGGGCGCATGGTTCTGGTGGGGCAATTACGGCGCTGAATCCTACAAGAAACTGTACTATCTCATGTATGACAGACTTAAGGAACAGTGGGGCTTAAACAACCTGATCTGGCTCTGGAATGCTCAGGATCCCGAGTGGTATGTGGGAGACGAGTATTGCGATATTGTCGGAACGGACATATATCCCGGCGAAAAGGTCTACACTTCACAGAGTTCAAAATTCTTTGAACTAAAGGAGGTATCTCCCGAAGGAAAGCCTGTATGGCTGTCCGAAAACGGATGTATCTTTGACCCGGATCTGGCACTCAGAGACGGAGCTATGTGGGGTTGCTGGTGTGTTTGGCAGGGTGAGTTTGTCAGAAACACCAACTTCCTTAAACTCAGTGAACAATATACGGAAAAATACATGCTGATAAAGGCATATAACCACGACAGCGTCATCACACTGGATAAATTACCTGATCTAAAGGCTTATACGGCGGAGTAAATCATGAAGAAAAACCTTGGTAAAAAAATCATATCATTCCTTCTTTTAACGGCGTTACTTGCGGGAGGGCTTTCGGGAAACGAAGGAGCTTTTGCGAAGACGAAGCTTACCGATGAGGATTACGAGAACATCCTGGATACATACAACATCGGTGATAATGTTAAAAGTTACAATGATTATATAGAAGCACATAAAAATGCTTCCGCTCCCGAAAAGGAAATGAAGGCAACGGCTGAAAACCTTGTGCGTTATGAGGAAGGGGGAAGTACAAAAGACCCCGTCTTTTATGATAACTATGAAGGAGTGAGCGGTTCATCGGTATATACCTCCGAAGATTCCCTGGCAGAATTTGAGATAAATGTATCCGAGAACGGACTGTACAATCTGTCTCTGGAGTACTTCCCCGTTGCGGGAAAGAATTCGGATATACAAAGAAGCATCTTTGTAGACGGAGAACTTCCTTTTAAGGAACTGGCCCTTGTAAACTTTACCAGAGTCTGGAAGATAAATGCAGACGAGACATCCGTGGATGCTAACGGAGTTACCGTAAAGAACTGGAAGAGTGACAACCAGGGTAATCAGGAAAAGCCCGGAATGGTGGAAGCTCCCGAATGGCAGACAAGATACGCTTATGATTCGGACGGCTACATCTCATCGGCTCTTTCCATCTACTTTACCAAGGGTAAACACACTATTACGATAAAGTCCATCCGTGAGCCCATGCTCATTCATTCCGTGATCTTAAACAATGTTGAGACCACATCGGATTATAAGACGGTAAAAGCAGCATGGGACAAGGCGGGAGCAAAGGACAGCACGGGAAGCGTCATCACCATAGAAGGTGAATATGCCTCCAAGACCTCCTCTCAGATGCTCTATCCCCAGCAGGACCAGGGCTCCTGTGAGGTTTCACCCGCATCTCCCAAGGTGCTTTTAAACAATACCATAGGAGGTAACTCCTGGAGACTGGTAGGACAGTGGATCGAATGGGAATTTAAAGTTCCTTCCGACGGTTATTACCGGATAGCATTGAGGGACAAGCAGAACTTCTCCAGAGGCGTTGAAGTTTCACGAAGGATCACCATTGACGGTGAAGTGCCTTTCTCAGAACTTTCAGCCTATGCCTTCGGCTATTCTCAGGACTGGAGAGTTGATACGATATCGGACGATGAAGGAAACCCTTACGATTTTTATCTTACAGCCGGAACACATACCATCCGCATGGAAGTGGTGCTGGGCGGATTCGCCGAGATCGTGGGAGAAGTTGAAGAGGCATTGCAGCAGTTAAATGCCATTTACAGAGAGATCATCAAGATCACAGGCGTTTCACCCGACGCTTACAGAGATTATCAGATAGAAAGTTCGCTTCCCAACCTGACGGGAGAATTACAGGAAGCAAAAGACCTGATCGATTCGGCCCTTTTAAAACTGGATGTGGTTGCGGGAACCAACTCGGACAAGAAGACGGTTCTTCTCACCATGAGCGATCAATTGGAAGAGCTTATCGCGGATAATGACTACGTGGTCAGAGTCCTTACCACCTTTAAGGTTAATATCAGAGCTCTCGGTAACTGGATCACCAGCGTTATCGCTCAGCCTCTTGCTGTGGATTCCCTATGCATCTATTCACCCGGGGAGAAGACAGAGTACAAAAAAGTGGGCTTCTTTAAGAAGATGGGCCACGAGATTTCCAGACTTTTCTATTCCTTCATCATCGATTACAACCAGATCGGTAATGTAACGGAAGATAAGGATGCCACGGTACTCACCCTCTGGATCGGATCCGGACGTGACCAGGCAAATGTAATAAAACAGCTGATAGACGAAAGCTTCACTCCAAAGACCGGAGTCAGCGTAAACGTTCAGCTGGTTGATATGAATACACTTCTTAAAGCCACATTGGTGGGCGAAGGCCCGGATGTGGCCATTCAGGTGGCAAGTACCGGAGTGGCTGCGGGAGCGGTGCTCTACACAGGTAACGATACTCCTGTCAACTACGGTATAAGAGATGCGGTGCTGGATCTTTCAAGATTCCCTGACTATAAGGAAGTCTTAAAGAGATTCCCCGATGCGGTAGCTACCCAGTTCAGGTACGGCAATGCACTTTATGCCATACCCGAGACCATCACCTTCCCTGTAATGTTTTACAGAAAGGACATTCTCGCAGAGATCGGTCTTGGTATCCCCGAGACCTGGGATGATGTAAAAGTGGCAATGACCGTTCTTTCCAAGAACCAGATGGAATTCGGTATGATGCCCAATGAACAGCTCTTTGCATCCCTTCTCTTTCAGAATGACGGCTCTTATTACAATAAGAGCGGCACAGCATCGGATCTGGACTCCGACACTGCTGTGGATGTATTTAAGATCTTTTGCAATTATTACACGGATTACAAGCTGGATCGTGAAACCTCCGTTCAGGAACGTTTCCGTACCGGTGAGTGTCCCATCATCATAGACGATTACACCACTTACAATAACCTTTCGGTTTCAGCTCCCGATATCGCCGGACTCTGGTCCTTCACCACCATTCCCGGAACGGTAAAGAAAGACGGTACCGAGGATCACACAGTAGCCTGCACGGGACTTGCTTCCATGATCATGGCAAACACCGAGTATCCCGATGAATCCTGGGATTTCGTAAAGTGGTGGACAAGCGCCGAAGTACAGACCATGTACGGCAGGGAAATGGAATCCCTCATGGGATCCTCCGCAAGAGTTCCCACCGCCAACTACGAGGCCTTCACCAACATGTCCTGGCCCGTAAGCGACTTTAACGCTCTTGTCGAATCCATGGAATATGTTCGCGGTATACCTCAGGTGCCCGGCGGATATTACACCTGGAGAAACGTAAACAACGCATTCTACTCCGTGGTCACCAACACGGATACCTCTTCTCCCAGAGAAGAGTTGATGGACAAGGTTATTTACATCAATGCCGAGATCGCCTACAAGATGGAAGAGCTGGGCATTGAGATAGAGGAAGATTAAAAGGAAGGAAACGCTCATGGCAGATTTAAAAAAGGAAGGGGAAGCAATGAATACGCAAGAAAAAGCCTACGTCATCGCTTCACAACAGAATAAGCTTTCCTACAGGATTAAAAGGAACAGGGCCAGCTATGTGATGATCGCCCCCTACTTCATTCTTTTCTTCTTTTTCACGGTACTTCCGGTAGCCATGTCCATAGCACTCAGCTTTACTTACTATGACATGCTGCAGATGCCGTCATTTGTAGGATGGAAGAATTACATCAAGCTTTTCCTTGAGGATGATATTTTCCTGATCTCCTTAAAGAATACATTGATCCTGGCAGTCATTACAGGTCCGGTATCTTACCTTCTTTGCCTGTTGTTCGCCTGGATAATCAATGAATTCAGAGGCTGGCTCAGGGCATTCCTCACACTTATATTTTACGCTCCTTCCATATGCGGTAATGCATATACCATCTGGACCCTCATCCTTTCCGGCGACCGCTACGGTTACCTTAACGGCCTTCTCTTAAGATGGGGCATATTGGATGAAGCCATCCAGTGGACCAAGACGGAAAAATATGTTTTACCGGTTCTTATCATCGTTCAGTTGTGGCTGTCTTTGGGAACAGGTTTCCTGGCCTTCATTGCAGGGCTTCAGACCATAGACAAGAGCCTTTACGAGGCTGCCGCTCTCGACGGTATCAAGAACCGCTGGCAGGAACTCTGGTATGTCACCCTTCCCAGCATGAAGCCTCAGCTCATGTTCGGTGCGGTAATGCAGATCACTTCATCCTTTGCGATCTGTGACGTATCCATACAGCTCCTGGGTAACCCTTCGGTAAACTACGCGGGTGCTACGGTAGTAACCCACCTTCTGGACTACGGTAACGTAAGATTCGAGATGGGATATGCCTCGGCCATCGCTACGGTTCTGTTCCTCCTCATGATCGGAACCAACAAGCTTGTTCAGAAGCTTCTGAGAAGGGTTGGTGAATGATGGAAAAACAGTATAAAGTTAAAAAGCATAAAACGGGTAAGATCCTGGGAATATTTAAACGCCCGGAGAAGAAGCTTAACCGTTCAGCCGCAGGAAATACACTGCTCTTTATCCTTATGGGCATCTGCGGCGTGGCAATGGCAATGCCTCTTGTAATGGTTATAAACAACGCCCTCAAGCCTCTTGACGAGTTGTTCCAGTTTCCCCCCAGGATATTCGTAAGAAATCCCGGCCTTGAAAACTTCTCGGATCTGTTCATATTGATGAACGACTCCTGGGTGCCTTTTTCAAGATATATCCTGAACACGGTGATCATCACCGGCGGCGGTATGGTGGGACATGTTATCATCGCTTCCCTGGCGGCTTATCCCTTAGCGAAGCACGATTTTCCGGGAAAGAACATCCTGTTCTCCATGGTAGTCCTTTCCATGATGTTTTCCTGGACGGTTACACAGACCCCTCAGTACATGATCATTTCATGGCTGAAGATCAATAACAGCTACTGGGCATTGATCCTTCCTGCCTGCTCCTTCGGTATGGGACTTTACCTTATGAAGCAGTTCATGGAACAGCTTCCGGATTCGCTTATGGAGTCTGCGAGACTTGACGGTGCTTCTGAGTACAGGATCTTCTGGAATATCGTAATGCCCAACGTTAAGCCTGCCTGGCTGACTTTAGCCATTTTCCAGTTTCAGCAGATGTGGGCCAATACGGGAAGCACGTTCCTTAGAGACGAGCAGTTAAAGCCTTTGCAGTACGCATTGTTCCAGATCGGAGCCGGCGGTGCGGCAAGAGCGGGAGCGGCGGCAGCGGTAACCTTTATCATTGCTGCGATCCCCATCATCTTCTTCCTGATCTGCCAGAGAAACATACTGGAAACAATGACTACTTCCGGTATGAAGGATTGAGGAAAGGGGGACAAGATGAAAAAAGCATTTATGAAATACGGTTTAAAAACAGCATCTCTGCTCCTTGCGATCCTCATATGCTTCTCGGGTATCACCGGAACGGCTGCCTACGCGTCCAATTCCGGAGAACCTTATGATTCATATAATTATGATTATTGGGGTTATATTCACTATACCCCCGCACCCTACACGGTGTCGGGAATCATCCTGGGAACGGATTACACCTATAACGGCGCAAGCCTCGGAAGCTTTTCCACACCTCAGGATTTCTGCAAGGACAATGAAGGAAACGTTTACATCGCAGATACGGGTAACAGCAGGATAGTTGTTCTGAATCCCGATCTCACCGGGGTTATCAAGGTCATACAGAACTTCGATAACAACGGAAAGACGGATAAGTTCAGAAAACCCTACGGAGTCTGCGTTTCCGCCAACAACCGGCTTTATATCGCGGACACACAGAATAAACGTATCGTTGTCCTTAACAACGAAGACGATACACTTTATCAGATCATTGAAAATCCGGAATCCGAAAGCTTTGATGCAGCTTTCTCCTTCAGCCCCTTAAAGATCGCCGTGGACTATGCGGACAGAGTTTACTGTATCGCCAAGAACATGTTCGAAGGCATCATGGTTTTCGAGACGGACGGCAAGTTTTCAACCTTCTTCGGTACCATCAAGGTAACCATTTCATTGTGGGAAAAATTCTGGAGAAGGATAGCCACCAAGGAAGAGAGATCCAATCAGAAGCTCTTCATCGCCACGGAATTTACGGGCCTTGACATCGATCCCGACGGCTTTGTATATGCCACCAACATAGATGCCCAGGGCATTCAGGGCGTGAGACGCCTGAATCCTTCCGGACAGGACGTTATCAAGAAGGGTGAAAACGAGAATCTGGGCGGAGACCTGATGATAGAAGGAAATTCCGAATATGCGGGTGCATCCCAGTTTGTGGATCTGGTTTACAGAAACGACGGCATTTACTCCTGCCTGGATCGTAAGAGAGGAAGGATCTTCACCTACGACCATGAAGGAAATCTCCTTTACATCTTCGGAGGTCTGGGAACACAAAAAGGTACTTTCCAGCTGCCTACGGCCATTGAAGCCATTGGTGACAAGATCCTGGTGCTGGATGCCACCAGAGGTCAGATCACCATCTTCAGCGTTACAGAGTACGGGGATCTGATAAATAAAGCCGTTGCGTTGAGATATGACGGAGACGAGACCCAGGCTGTGGCCCTCTGGGAAAGAGTGCTGGAGCTGGATGAGGACAATGAGCTTGCAAACATAGGTATCGGAAAGGCCTACCTTTCCTCCGGTGAATACGAGCAGGCCATGAAGTACCTTAAGATCGGCGAAAACAAAGATTACTATTCCATAGCTTTTAAGAGATACAGAAACCGGATACTGGTAGAGTACATAGGCTACGTTCTGACAGCGGCCGCAGTACTCATCGTGGCCGGACTGATCCGGAAGAGATACAGGAAAAAACGGAAGGGAGCGACAGAGAATGAATGAGAATTCCTTAAGGAATAAAATCAAATATTTCTTTTACACGATGTCGCATCCCATGGACGGATTTTACTGGATCAGACACAAGGACAAAGGAAGCCTGTTCCTGGCTGTCATCCTGGTCATGCTGTTCTCCTTCAGCTTTACGCTTAACAGACTGCATTCGGGCTTCGTTGTTAACGAGATCGACGAGAGAGGAGTGGATTCCTTCTACGAACTGGTGGGTATCCTGGCTTTCTACCTGATCCTCTGCGTCAGCAACTGGTCCATTACCTGCCTTATGAACGGAGAAGGGAGACTTAAGGACATAGCGATAGCCATTGCCTACGGTACCTTCCCCATCACGGTGGGATTTGTGCTCTCCACTCTCATAAGCCATTTTCTGGCAGAGGGAGAGCAGGTGTTCTATACGCTGGTGCTGGGCGTATGCATTGCTTACGGGCTGTTGCTGATCCTCATGGGCATCATGCAGGTGCACAACTATTCACTCGGTAAAACTTTACTTACTGTATTGCTTACATTCATAGCTTTTCTCATCATTGTTTTCCTGATCCTGCTTTTAAGCAACCTGATCGGATCGGTTTACAACTTCTTCGTAAGCGTTTACAGAGAGATTATTTTCAAGGCATAGGAGGCGGAACATGAAAGCAAAGACAAAACAACCTATGTCAAAAGGAAAGATAGCCATTCTTGCCATAATCGGAGCGGTGCTGCTGGTTGCCATCATCTATCTGCTCTACTACCTGATCCATGTGGTATGGAACAAGAATTACAGAAAGTACCTTACGGACTATGTTTATGAGACCGGAAAGACATACACGGCGCTTAAAGATAACGATGTTAAGGTAAAGGGCTTCGATCTGGTGGCCGAGAATGACATCCTTAAGCTGTACACAGACCCTTCCAACGGATATGTGGCAGTGTATGACAAGAGAGACGGCTCTGTAACTTATTCCAATCCTCTTAATGCGGATCAGGACAGCAAGGCCAATGGTACCAACAAAGAGTATCTCAAATCCGCTTTCAGGCTGGGTTACTACAATGCCACGGCCACAACGGGTGATTTCAATTCCTTCTCCGGCTGCGTTAACCGCGGTCAGCTGGCAGTGGAATCCATCGAAAACGGTGTCAGATATCTTTACACCATCGGTGATTACAAGCCGGGAGACGGAGTTTCCATCTATTTTGAAATACCGCTGGAGTACAGACTTGACGGTGATTCCGTAGTGGTAAACATCCCTACGGACCACATTAAGGAAGAGGGAGCGGGTTTCGTTTACCGTATCCTCCTGCTGCAGTTCTTCGGAGCCGCAAACAAGGATGAGAGCGGCTACACGGTAGTGCCCAATGCATCAGGCTCTCTCATATATTTTAACAACGGAAAGACCAAATATCCCAACTATTCACAGTATTATTACGATATAGACCCTCTGGTGGCCAGCTATAACACATTGGAGAACACCATTCCGGCTAAGTTTTCCTTCTACGGCATATGCAGAGAGGACCGTACACTTCTTGTGAATGTGGAAGAGGGGGCATCGATCTCATCCGTGACTTCCGGTATATCCGGAGTTTACAATGATTACAATTACACCTATTCCACCTTTGTTTTAAGAAATACGGATAACCTTAAGATGTTCGGAAATGCCACCACAGATACTTATGTCATGGAAGATAAGCTTTATGACATGAACATACAGGTGCGCTACACCTTTATAACCGGTGAAGAGAACACGGGATATGCGGGAATGGCAAATTTCATAAGAAACAGGCTGATCGCCGACGGAACCCTTTCCGTAAACGAAAAGAGCAATGCCATCCCCTTCTATTACGACATCATTTCCGGTATAAGAGAAACGGAACACATCTTAGGTAAGTTGACCTACAGGATCAATGCCATGACCTCCTTCAAAGAGGCGGAGGAGATAGCCGAAGATCTTCACTCTCTGGGAGTGGAGAGACAGGTGATGAACCTTCAGGGCTGGTTCAATAAGGGCTATTACCACAATATGCCCGACAGGATCAATGTTACCGCTAAGCTTGGAGGCAAACACGGGCTGGAAGAGCTTAACGAAAAAATGGAATCCCTTAACGGAAAGCTTTATGCGGATGTGGCATTCCAGAAAGCTTCCTTTGATTCGGACTTTAATTACAGTCTGGAGGGCTCCCGTTACTACGGAGCGGGTTATGCCGCATCCTTCGGCTTCGTGAACCCCACCACCCTGAGAAACACCTACGGTCTCGGCTATTCGGAAAACCGTTATGATGTTATGAGTCCCAAGTTCCTGCCTCATTATGTTCAGAAATTTGCCAAGAAGATCCAAAGATATGATGTATCCGGTATTTCCTTAAGAGATCTGGGGAACTATCTGGCGTCGGATAAAAAAAGAAGTGATGTCATTAACCGTGAAGATGCTTTAGACATCGTAAAGGCCCAGCTCCGGACTCTGGATGACACAGGGCGGGATCTGATGATCAACGAAGCGAACTGGTATGCCTTCGGGTATGCTTCGGACATTCTGAATGCTCCCGTTGAGGATAACAATTATTATCTTGTGGATGAAAGGATCCCTCTTTACGGAATGATCATCCACGGATACATAGACTATTCATCCAACCTTTTGAACTTCGACGATTCGTCAGACCTTACTCCCAAGCTTCTTCAGCTGGTGGAGAACGGTGCGGCTCCTCATTACGTTTTCACTTGGAAGAACTCCAGTGAGATGAAAGACACAGCCATGAACCGTTACTATGCTACCACTTACGAAACCTGGAAGGGCGAAGCCGCGGATGCATATGCCTTTGTGAACGGAGCACTTAAATATGTGACAAATGCCTGCATCACAGATCATAAGATCAACGGAGATCTCAGAAAGATCACTTACGACAACGGCGTGTGCATATATGTTAACTACGGCAAAAATGCCGCCGACATGGACGGAATTACAGTAAACGGCTTAAGCTACAGAGTGGAGGGAGTAAAATGAAGAAAAAAAGAAAACTTTCTCTCACGAAAAAAAGAGCAATTGCCGGATTATTGTTCATCAGCCCCTGGCTCATCGGCTTCTTACTCTTTTATGTGAGATCCCTGATCATGACCTTCAGATTCTCCTTCTCCAACCTGACCATGGGCGTGGGAGGCTACGATCTGGAATTTACGGGGCTGGAGAATATAATTTATGCCTTCAGGGCCCACGGTTCCTTTAAACAGACACTTACCACATCCATCACCAACATGCTGATCGATGTGCCCCTCATCACCTTCTTCTCCCTGTTCATGGCCATAATCCTGAACAGAAAGTTTAAGGGCAGAGGAGTGGTCCGTGCCATCTTCTTCCTTCCCGTAATTCTGGGAGCGGATGCCATCAGTGAGGCAATGGAGCTGGCAGAGACCATGATGAACGGTGGTGTCGCCACACAGGCAGCGGAAATTACCGCCACCACCTCGGGAACCATCGCCTTTGATATCGATTATCTGGTAACCACCTTCATGAATCTGGGTATACCGGTTAAGCTTCTGGACTATGTGGCACAGGCGGTTGACAGGATCAACACCATCATCTCCGCTTCCGGCGTACAGATAATCATCTTCATCGCCGCACTGCAGTCCATACCCGGATCTTTGTATGAGGTTTCCAAGATCGAAGGCGCTACTGTTTATGAAACCTTCTGGAAGGTTACCTTCCCCATGGTAATGCCCCACATCATAACCAACGTGGTCTATACCATCGTGGATAACTTCTCAAAGAGTGATATCGTTGAACTGGCAAGAACGGAAATGTTCACCAACTTCAATTACGGTCTCGGATCCGTGTTCTCCATAGTGAGCACGCTGATAACCTGCCTGATCCTGGTACTTGTGGTCTGGCTGATACAGAGACGAACGTTCTACTATAACTAAGGAAGGAGAGGAATCGAATGCTTAATGTTAAAACAGCCAATGTGAAAAAGTTCATTGGAGAAGCAAGGTATGAGATCATGGATCCGTATCGCAGAAATGCTGTCTTCAAGAAACTTAAAAAATTCCTCGAGCACCTTATGAGTTTTTTGATCATCGTGGGAGTTTCCTATGTGATCATAGCCCCGGTGATCGGAATGTTTGTAAAATCCATTTCCTCCACCAAGGATGCCTATGACCCTATGATGTTCATCTTTCCCAGATATCCTACAATGGAGAAGTATAAGCTGGTCATCGAGCGTATGAACTATTGGAAGACCATAGGAAAAGACCTGGCTTATGTGGCGGTCTGCACCGTTATCCAGCTTTTTGTATGCTCGATGGTAGGCTATGGATTTGCAAGATTTGATTTTCCTTTTAAAAAGATACTGTTCGGATGCATTGTGGTTATGATCGTTATCCCGACCCATACGATAATGCTTCCGCTGTATATAACATTCAGACAGTTTGATCCCTTTGGGATCTTCACCCGGATCACGGGGAATTATCTGAACCTTATGGGAACACCGCTGCCCATGGTTCTGATGACCCTCCTCGGATGCGGTTTGAGATCCGGTCTGTATATCTACATCTTTAACCAGTTCTTCCGCGGACTGCCCAAGGAAATTGAAGAGGCAGCTCTCGTAGACGGTGCGGGACTGTGGTATACCTACTTCAGGATCATGCTGGTCAATGCAATGCCATCAGTCATTACTGTCACGGTATTCTCGGTAGTATGGCAGTTCAATGACATGTTTTACGCCAACCTGTTTAAGATCAGCGAGGACATAGTGATAAGTAAGAAGATCTCGACCTTGGCGGCCGTGATCGCCAATCAGGACAAGATCCTGGATATCCCTATCCAGCAGCTTTATGTGGCAGCGGGTATCATCCTGGTGATCGTCCCCATAATACTTATCTATATCATCCTCCAGAGAAGATTCATCGAAGGCGTGGAAAGAAGCGGTATAGTGGGTTAAAAACCAAAACTTTTAAGGGAGGAATTAATTGTGAAGAAAAAATTCTTAGCACTCGGCCTCGCATTTGCAATGGTTGTCTCCATGACAGCATGTGGCGAAGGCGAAACACAGGTTGCTACGGTAACTGCAACACCCACACCCGGTGTGGTCGCATCCGTTACCGCAACACCTACACCCACTCCTACGGCAGCAGCTGTAAGAGCCAATTACGTAAAGCCTCAGGCAGCATCTGTTGACTTTGAAGACGGAAGCTTAAGTTTCGTAAAAATGTATTTAAAGCAGGCTAATGCAAGTGATGCTACACTTGAGATAGCTACACTGGATAACAGTAAGGCTCTTAAGGTTACCCGTACCAATACTACCAAGGTACCTTTTGTAGCATTTGACGTAAAGGGACTTCTGGGAGAAGCAGCTGCCGCTAAGGTTGCTCAGGTAGATTTCACCATCGCTACCGAACACGCAGACGGCAAGTTCTATCCCACAGAAGGTAATGTTACCGCATGGTATACAGATGCAGATGGAAATAGAGTCGAAAACAACCTCGATGGCGGATGGTCTGTATATCTTGCAAACAGAAATCCCAAGAACATTACATACACAGTTCCCAAGGGATGTTCTTTCGGAACGGACGGAACCTTTATGATCACTCTGACAGGCGATGTTGATCCGGCGGCATCCGCTACCTTCTACATTGATGATATCTGCTTCATCGATGATAAGGGCGTTGTTTTAAGAGCTGATACATCTGTTGCTTTCACAGATCCTGTCGGCTTCGAAAACACAGGACATGACAACAACCTCCTCTATGTAAACAACGAGACTGTCCTTGACGGCTTCGCGGTTTCCGCAGGCGGATGGGCACAGGCAGGTATCGATCTTACCGATGAGCAGAGAGCTCTCATTAAGCCCGGCAGTGTTATCACCATTTCTTACAAATGCGCTGATCCCGTATGGATGGTAGCTATCGGTGACAACCCGAAGGGCGGCTGGCTCAGAGGCATCGATCAGGGTACATTCGTTCCCAAGGCATATGTAGGAGCTGACGGTGGTACTATCCAGTACACCTATGAGCAGCTGGTTGAGTTCTGGGGCGAAGGCTTCGAATCACACATCTCCACGTTGCAGTGTGAAGGCAAGTCCGATTGGGAAGTTTATGAAGTTAAGGTGGGAACAGCAAGCGAATTCGGTGGCTTCTCAGAGAAGCTTGAGATCCCCGGCATGGCAGTTTCCGCAGGCGGATGGGCACAGGCAGGCGTTGAGCTCACAGATGAGATCAGAGCTCTCATTAAGCCCGGTTGCGTATTCCAGGTAGAATATAAGTGCGATGCACCCGTTTGGTTCGTAGCTATCGGTGACAACCCGAAGGGTGGCTGGCTCAGAGCTATCGATCAGAGTAAATTTGAAACCTGTGGTTCTGTAGGTCCCGAAGGCGGAGTTGTTCAGTACACCTATGAGCAGCTGGCTGAGTTCTGGGGTGACGGTTTCGAACAGTATCTCGGAACATTGCAGTGCGAAGGCAAGGCAGACTGGGAAGTTTACTCAGTTAAGATCGGTAAGGTCATTAAGCCTTCCTACAATAATACAGCTATCGATGGTATGGCGGTTTCTGCAGGCGGATGGGCACAGGCAGGAACAGAGCTTTCGGCAGATATCAAGGCTCTCATCAAGCCCGGTTGCGTATTCAACGTATCCTATAAGTGCGATTCACCCGTTTGGTTCGTAGCTATCGGTGACAACCCGCTGGGCGGCTGGCTCAGAGCCATCGATCAGGGAACATTTGAGACCTGTGGCGCTGTTGATGCAGAAAACGGTATGGTTCAGTATACTTACGAAGAACTTGTACAGTTCTGGGGAGAGGGCTTCGAGCAGTATTTCGGAACGCTCCAGTGCGAAGGCAAGGCCAATTGGGAAGTTTACAGCGTAGTAATCGGACAGACAAAATAAGGAGGGTTTTAAACAATGAAGAAATTCGGTAAGATTGTTTCTCTTGTACTCAGCAGCGCAATGGTGATTTCTCTTGCTGCCTGCGGAAAAGAGAAGACAACAGAGCCCGTTGTGGTTCAGAACGGCGATGCTGCACAGAGCGCACAGGTAATGGCTAACAAAGACAGCGGCAAGACGCTTTCCGGCATCAACATCGGTACATGGTGGGTTCAGTACTATGATTCCGATGATAAGATGGAAGATTCCGCAGACTGGGTAAATGCTCAGGATAAGGAAGGACAGGATGCAGCCACTCTTGAGACAAACGCTTTCAACAGAAGAGTTGCCCAGGCTAAGTGGGACAACGTAAAAAAGCTGGAAAGCAAATACGGATTCAAGTATTATTGGCAGAACCTTACCTATTCAGGTGTTAAGGACTCCATCAATACTTCCATCATCGCCGGAACACCCGACTGTGAGATCTACCTTGTAGATACCGGAATGGCTATCCCTGCTCAGCTGAACGGTCTTGCTCTTGACTTAAAGACAGTTCTTCCCGCTGATTCGGATCTTCTTTCAAATCAGCTTGTTACATCCTATCTTGATCTTGGCGACGGCAAGGCTTGCATCCTTATGAAGCAGCAGGCTCAGACCCTCGTTGAAGCTACCTATCCTCTTGCATTCAATATGCAGATGATCGCGGAAGCAGGTCTTGAGGATCCCAGAGTTCTTTGGGAAAAGGGTGAGTGGACATGGGATACCTTCAATGACTACTGCGAAGCTCTTACCAAGGATACAGACGGCGACGGACAGATCGACCAGTACGGATATTCAGGTTACATGAATGAAACATTTGAACAGCTTATGATGAGCAACGGCGCCAACATCGCTCAGGGTCAGGATCAGCAGCTTGATTCCCCTGCAACCATCGAAGCTTTACAGCAGATGTATGACATGTACAACACATATGGCTATTGCTATCCTTATGCTTACGGCGAGACAGATGAGAACAGACTTAACTACACAGCTCATCATGCGGCATTCTTCCCTCAGGCAGCATGGATCGCAGCACAGAACGGTGACTATGACTGGGACGGATCTCTAGGTTACACCCTTAACTATGACACTGCATTCGTCAGATGGCCCGTTGGCCCTCACGGCGATAAGGATACCAACCCCGGCAAGAACCTGACCGCAGGTGAGTTCTACATTATCCCCGCAGGCGTTGCAGAACCCGAGAAGGTTTACAATTTCCTTTATGATTACTGGAACTGGTATGACGGTGACATCTCCTTCCGTGATGACACAAAGACCCTTAACTGGTGGTATTCAACAACGGCTAAGGATAAGGAACTTCAGGTAGAAAACTTCGAAGTAATGAAGGATTGCGGTGCTCATTCCACCTTCGACCTTTGGAATACTCTCGGAGTAGGTTACGACTTCGAAAGCCTTATCAACGGCAGCGTTACACCCGCTCAGTTCGCAGAGACCTACAAGAACGAAGTTCAGTCAGCTCTCGATGCAATGTACAAATAAGATTTAGGAGAAATTTATGAGTGATATTAAAATGATCGCTCCGGCATTACCGAACATTCCCTGGCAGGAAAAACCTGCCGGGGAAGAGTTCAACCACGCACCGGTGTGGAGATACACGGAGAATCCCATCATCAATCGTTACCCCACAAAAGAGGTGGCAAGAATATTCAACTCCGCGGTTATGCCTTATAACGGTGAGTTTATCGGAGTATTCAGAGGCGAGCAGACAAACGGCGTTTCCATGATCTACCTCGGTCATTCCAAGGATGCCATCCATTGGAATTTCCAAGAAGAGAAGATCCATTTCGTTGATGAAGAAGGCAAGGACTTCCAGCCCATATATGCCTACGATCCCAGACTTGTTAAGATCGAGGATACCTATTACATCATGTGGTGCCAGGACATGTACGGCGCAGCTATCGGCCTTGCAAAGACAAAGGATTTCAAGACCTTTACCAGATTAGAGAATCCTTTCCTTCCTTTCAACAGAAATGCTGTTCTTTTCCCAAGAAAGATCAACGGAAACTATGTAATGCTTTCACGTCCTTCGGATTCCGGACATACACCTTTCGGTGACATCTTCGTTTCCGAGAGTCCGGATCTTGTTTACTGGGGCAAACATCGTCATGTTATGGGAAGATCCTCGGAATGGTGGGAATCCCTTAAGATAGGCGGCGGTGCAGCTCCCATAGAGACAAGCGAGGGCTGGCTTATGTTTTATCACGGGGTTTCAGGTACTTGCAACGGTTACGTTTATTCCATCGGCGGCGCTATCCTGGATCTTGAGAATCCCTCCAAGGTGCTTTACAGATGCGAAAACTTCCTTCTTACACCCACTGAGTGGTATGAGGAGAGAGGTTTCGTACCCAATGTATGTTTCCCTTGCGCTACGCTTCATGATCCCGAGAGCGGAAAGATCGCTATTTACTATGGTTGTGCCGACAGCTATGTAGGACTTGCATTCTGCAAGTTCGATGAGATCGTGGCATACATAAAGGAGCATTCCGTTACTCGTTGGGATGACACCGACCTCGGAAGAAGATAGTCCGACACGGCAGATCACATTTGCGGGCAGGGATTTCCCTGCCCGTGTTTTTTCTTAAGATTTTTATAATGAGGATGATCATATGATAAACTCGGATTCTATTGCATATGCGGGCGATACTTCGCCCTTAAGTGAATTTCTTGAAAAGGCCGAAAAAGGTGAAAGTCTTACAGTGGGCTTTATCGGAGGCTCAATTACCAACGGATCTCTGGCTTCGGTCCATGAAAAGTGTTACGCTGCCAGAACCGTGGATGGACTCAGAAAAATGTATCCGGATGCGGATTTTAAATATATAAATGCAGGTATAGGAGGCACCACGTCCCATTTCGGAGTGGCCAGATGTGAGGCGGATCTCCTTAAGTTTAAACCGGATCTGGTGGTTGTGGAGTTTTCGGTAAATGATGAGAATACCCTCTTTTACCGTGAGACCTTTGAAGGCCTGATAAGACGCATCCTTAAAGCTCCTTCCAAGCCTGCGGTGCTTATACTTCATAATGTACTTTACGATAAAGGCACCAACGCCCAGGATCAGCATGAGCTTGTGGGCTACAACTACGGAGTGCCCTGCATATCCGTTAAAACAAGCATATACAGAGACGTGGTCTGCGGTCTTGTTCCCGTAAGATCCATTACTCCCGACGATCTTCATCCCAATGATAAGGGACATGAGATGGTTTCCCGTCTCCTTCTGGATTTTATTGAAGCCGTGGCAAACGACGAGATAGACAGTGTCTGTGAAACCGAGAAGGGAAGACTTCCCAAAGCGATCACCGAAAATTGTTATGAAAATGCGGTAAGAGTGACTGTACCCGTAAATTACAGGACCAGCGGAGAGGCTTTCGTTCCGAAGGTGGCATCCGACACGGTTTCCAAGCCCTACGGTGTAGAGCCTGCATTTGCCGGCATTACCAAAGGAGATTTTGCGGAGTTCAAGGTAAAAGGCTCCGAGATAGCGGCTCAGTTCGTGAGATTCGTAAAGCATCCCGCATGCGTGGCCAAGGCAGTGATCGACGGGGATGAGGATAATGCGATCATCCTGGACGGTAACTTTGACGAGACCTGGGGCGACAAGCTGGATATAAAGATCCTTACCTGCCACGGAAAAAAAGGTGAGCACACCGTAAGGATAGAAGTGGTGGAAGGTGACGAAACGGCGGTTCCCTTTGACCTGGTTTCACTTATAGTTGCGGGAGAATAGTATGAGAATAGATCCTAAAGATGAAAGACTTGAATATTCCGGAAGAGTGGATTTTGACTCCGTTGGAGGCCCCACTTTGGTGTACGCCTGCTCAAGCGTTAAGATGCTGATCACAGGCACAAAGACCCTTAAGGTGCGGCTCGTTAACCGCAGGAGCTGGAACAACAGCTACATGGGCGTGCTGGTGGACAATGAGCAGAGCTGTATCTGCATTTATGATGAAGCAAACCCTACAGACAACGATATCTTCACCCTTGCGGAGGGGCTGGATCCCGCTTCGACTCATGAGATCCTGTTCTTTAAACGTATGGACTCCTGTCACACGGTGCAGATCCTGGAATTCCTTGCGGAGGACGGTGCGGAACTTAAAAAGTGCAGGACTCATTACGATCTTAAAATGGAGTTTTACGGGGATTCCGTAACCGCAGGTGAAGTCAGCGAAGCGGTGGATCATTGTAAAAAACCGGATCCTGCCAACAAGGGCGAGTACTCCAATGCCTATTGGTCCTATGCCTGGACCGCAGCCCGTCTCCTTAATGCCGAGATCCATGATATTGCTCAGGGAGGCATCTCTCTCCTCGACGATACCGGCTGGTACGCAGGCCCGGATTTTAAGGGCATATACAATATGTATGACAGGATCGAGTACAATCCGGAGCTGGGAGTCACAAAAAGGTTTGATTTTAATAGCTATATGCCGGACATCGTGGTCATAGCGATAGGCCAGAATGACGCCAATCCCGTGAACTTCATGGCGGAGAACTACGATGGAGAAATGTCTGTATTTTGGAGATTGTCCTATGCCTATTTCATTTCTCTTATAAGGAAGAGAAGGCCCGATGCCCACATCATCCTGACCACTACCATCCTGGAACATGATGCGGCCTGGGATCGCGCAATAGACGAGGTTTGCAGGAGAATGCGCGAAAAAGATGATAAGATCCATCACTTTTTATACACCCAAAACGGATGCGGAACACCCGGTCATATAAGGAAGCCGGAAGCCGCAGTAATGGCGGAAGAGCTCAAAAATTATGTATTAAGCTTAATAGGGTAAGTTAAATTAAATTTCTATAAAAAAATCTCGAAAATGGCTAAAATATGCCCCTTTCGGGCATTTTTTCCTTGACAAAAGACGTAAACAAGGGTATAAAGGATATAAGCGTTGACCGTTGTGGCGGTACATCGTAGGCTACAGGCGTTGGCCTGTGAAAAATTATCCTATAGGAGGAAATTTAAATGAACAAGACAGAATTAGTTGCAGCAATCGCTGAAAACGCAGGACTTACCAAGAAGGATGCAGACAAGGCTTTAAAGGCATTCATCGACGTTACAACAGATGCTCTTAAGAAGGGTGACAAGATTGCTCTCGTTGGCTTCGGTACATTCGAAGTTGCTAAGAGACCTGCTCGTACAGGAAGAAATCCTCAGACAAAGAAGGCTATCCAGATTCCCGCTTCCAAGGCTCCTAAGTTCAGAGCAGGTAAGGGATTAAAGGACGCTGTCAACAAGTAAGTTGCGTTATTTAAAACCAAATAGGAATATAGAGAGAGACTTAAGTCTCTCTCTTTTTTTCATAAAAGCATTGATTTTACTGAAGGGAATATATATAATCTAAATTGAATTATTGGCGTTGTGAGGTAACAGTATGCGCTTGGACAAATATTTAAAGGTCTCCAGGATCATCAAAAGACGTACCGTGGCAAACGAAGCCTGTGATGCGGGCAGAGTTACGGTGAACGGTAAAGTGGCCAGAGCTTCTGCGGAAGTAAAGGTGGGAGACATTATAGAGATCGGTTTCGGAAACAGCACTGTTAAGGCGGAAGTGCTTAAGATTCAGGAAACAGTGGGAAAAGACGACGCGAAGGAGCTTTTTAGGTATCTGTAATGGGCAAAATACTTAAGAAAAGACGCAAAGGAATAATGGTCATCACCTTGGCTGTTTTGGCTTTATTTGCTGTGCTTTTCACCAGAGCAAGGGCTCATCAGAGAGAAAAGGCCATACTCACCGCAAGATACGATCAGCTTCAGGCAAAGTACGAAGCTGTACAGGAAAAAACGGAAGAACTTAAGGACAAGGAAGCTTACATGTCCACCATCGGTTACATTGAAGATGTGGCAAGAGAAAAACTGGGTCTGGTTTATGAGGACGAAGTGATCTTTAGGGAAAAGGATGAGGATTCGGAAGAAGATAATTGATTTTTGCAGGGAAAAGAAGCTTTTGGACAGCGGAGACGGCGTGCTTATGGGACTATCCGGCGGTGCTGACTCGGTCTGTCTTCTTTTTATGCTGAATTCTCTTCGGGAAGAAATGGAGCTTACTATCCGAGCCATTCACATAAATCACGGTATCAGAGGAGAAGAAGCGGATAGGGATGAGGCTTTTTGTAAAGATCTGTGCGAAAAGCTGGACATTCCTTTTGAAGCGCTTCACGCGGACATTCCGGCCCTTGCAAAGGAAGAAGGCTTAGGCCTTGAAGAAGCAGGCAGGAAGTACAGATATGACATGTTTAAGGAGAGAGCGTCAGCACTGGGCTTAAACAAGATCGCCGTGGCTCATCACATGAATGACTGTGCGGAGACTGTGCTCTTTCAGATGATAAGAGGCAGCCGCCTTAACGGCCTTTCTGGCATACGTCCCCAAAACGATAACATCATCCGCCCTCTTCTTTGTGTTACCAGGGAAGAGATAGAAGAGGTATTGGCAGAGAACGGCCTTGAATATGTGACCGACAGTACCAATCTTTCTTCCGATTATACAAGAAATTATCTGAGGAATGAGATCCTCCCGGCGCTTGAAAGGCTGAGACCCAATGCCTGCAGGCATATGGCGGAGACTGCGGCTTACATGGCACGTGTGGCGGACTTTATGGAAAAAAGGGCCGACGAAATATATGCACGGGCGGTGGAAGAAGAAAGCGGAAGGCTTAAGCTTAAAGTGAAGGAGCTTAAGGAAGCGGATCCGCTGCTTTCGGAAAATGTGATCTACAAAAGCATCTGTACCCTGGCGGGAAGAAAGAAGGACATTACCGAGACCTTTGTGAGGATGGTTTCGGAGCTTCTTGAAATGCAATCCGGAAGGTCTGTGGATATAAAATACGGCCTCAGGGCGAGACGGGTTTACGACAGCATTATAATAGAGAAGGTTTCGGCGGAAAATGCCGTTGACATGGCAGAGGGAAACTGTAATAATAAGCTCTATACGGAAATTTTCGAGGTGGAAAAGGGAACTGCCTTAAAGTTCATAGAAAATTTAGGGGGTTTCCCGAAAGATAATTTGAAAAAATACCTTGATTATGATAAACTTCATTCCCGCTTCAATGGCCTTCGGGAAGATGAGGTGGTCCTCAGAACGCTTGAGGACACGGATCATATGACCCTTTACCCCGACGGCAGAGGGAAGAAGGTTATGGAAGTCCTTAAGGATCTTAAGGTGGAAGCGGATAAAAGAAAGACCCTGCCCCTTGCGGCCGTCCGTGAGGAAGTGCTTATGATAAAGGGCCTTCGGACCTGTGAAAGTTACGGTATAGACGAGAATACAACTAAAATATTATCTTTATATATTTTGGAGGAATAGATATGGCTGATAAGATATCGGTATTGATCCCTGAAGAGGACATAGAAAAGAGAGTCCGTGAGCTGGCAGACGAGATCAGCAGGGATTATGCGGGAGAAGAGGTTCTCCTCATTTGTATTTTAAAGGGCAGTGTATTTTACACCTGTGAGCTGGCAAAGAGACTGACAGTGCCCGTAAAGCTTGATTTTATGTCGGTTTCCAGTTACGGAAACGACACCGTTTCTTCGGGCAGGGTAAAGATCATCAAGGATCTGGACGACCCCATCACCGGAAAGAATGTCATCGTTGTGGAAGATATCATCGATTCCGGAAAGACGCTTTCTCATCTCCTTAAAGTACTTAAGGTAAGAGAGCCCAAGACCATCAGGCTCTGCACTTTGCTTGATAAGCCCGACAGAAGAGAGGTTGAGGTTAAGGTGGACTATGTGGGCTTTACGATTCCCGATGCTTTTGTGGTAGGTTACGGCCTGGATTACGCACAGAAGTACAGGAATCTGCCTTACGTGGGGGTTTTGGAACTCGGAAAGGAAGCAGATGGAAAATAACGGTAGAAGAGTTTTTAGGAATTTAGGGCTGTATCTTGCTATCATTGCACTTGGCGCAGGCATTCTCTGGCTCGCCATGTCATTGGGAAACACAGATACGGAATATGGATACAATGATTTTATAGAAGATCTGGCAAAGAAGGATGTGGCAGAGGTCGTCATCATCCAGAACGAGCAGGTGCCTACGGGACAGGTTCGACTGGTGCTTAAAGACGGAACGGCGAAGTCGTTTTACGTTGTCGACACTGCATATGCCTTTGATGCGGCAAGAGGCTACGGAGTGGAGCCCCAGGTAAGGGACGTTAAGACTCAGAGCGTGTTCCTGACCACCATACTGCCTTATCTTTTGATCCTGGTGATCCTCTTCATTTTCATGTCATCCATGTCCATTCAGAGCGGCGGCAACAATTCCAAGATGATGAATTTCGGAAGAAGCCGTGCGAGAATGGTGGGACCTGACAGTGGAAAGGCCATGACCTTTAAGGACGTGGCCGGGGTTGAGGAAGAAAAGGACCAGCTGGAAGAGATCGTGGATTTCCTTAGGAATCCCAAGAAATATATCGAAGTGGGGGCAAGGATCCCCAAGGGAGTCATCCTGGTAGGACCTCCCGGAACAGGTAAAACACTGCTGGCAAAGGCAGTTGCGGGTGAAGCGGGAGTTCCTTTCTTCTCCGTTTCCGGTTCCGACTTTGTTGAAATGTTCGTAGGTGTGGGCGCTTCCCGTGTCAGAGACATGTTCATGGAAGCCAAGAAGAACGCACCCTGCATAGTCTTCATCGACGAGATCGACGCTGTTGCAAGGCGCAGAGGCGCAGGCATGGGCGGCGGACATGATGAAAGAGAGCAGACCCTGAACCAGCTCCTTGTTGAAATGGACGGCTTCTCCGTAAATGAGGGCATAATCGTAATGGCTGCCACCAACCGTGTGGACATCCTGGATCCTGCCATCATGAGACCCGGACGTTTCGACCGCAAGGTATTTGTTAACCGCCCGGACATTAAGGGCAGAGAAGACATCCTTAAGGTGCATGCAAAGAACAAGCCCCTTTCCGATGATGTGGATCTTCACGAGATCGCTCAGGCCACTTCCGGATTTACCGGTGCAGACCTTGAGAATCTCCTTAACGAAGCTGCCATCGTTGCAGCAAAGAACAACATCAAGTTTGTTCGCAAGGAAGACATTAAGAAGGCCTTCATTAAGCAGGGCATAGGCGTAGAAAAGAAGTCCAGGATAGTTTCCGAAAAGGAAAAGAGGATCACGGCTTTCCACGAATCCGGACACGCCATTCTTTTCCATCTCCTTCCCGATGTGGGCCCTGTCTATACAGTATCCATCATCCCCACAGGCGCTGCGGGCGGCTACACCATGCCACTGCCCGAGCAGGATGAGATGTACATCACCAAGGGCAAGCTGATCCAGGAGATCATCGTAAGCCTGGGCGGACGTGCCGCAGAAGAACTGATCTTCGACGACATCACCACCGGTGCTTCCCAGGACATCAAGGAGGCCACCAGAACCGCCAGAAGCATGGTGATCAAGTACGGTTTTTCCGACAGCGTGGGTCTTATCTCCTACGATAATGACGACGACGAAGTATTCATCGGCCGTGATTACGGTCACACAAAGGCCTACAGCGACCACACCGCCAACGTTATCGATGACGAAGTGCGCCGCATAGTGGAAGAGTGCTATGAAAAGGCCAAGACCATGCTGAAAGAAAATGAAAAAGTGCTGAACAGCTGCGCTGAACTTCTCCTTCAGAAGGAAAGGATCAACAGAGAAGAATTCGAAGCACTTTTCGAAGCTTAATTGCTTGATCAACTTAAAAAACTTAAATTTTTGCGGTGTATAAAGCGTTTAAGTTCTTTGTACACCGCGTTTTTTTGTTGTTTGTGTAACTTGCACAAAACTTTTTTTGAAATAGGGGAATGTTTGTGCACACTGATTTTGAAATTCATGTATAATAACACTTGTAAACCCCAATACATTATATATAGTTTTTGCTACACCCCATAAGTAACAAAAATACCTTCTCCAGAAGAGAGCGGCTTTCCCAGGCCGCTCTTTTCACTTTTTGAGCCTTTGGGGACGGGGTTATGGGTTCACTTTTTGACACCCGGGGACGGGGTTATAGGCTCATCTTTTGACCCT